>ENA-ORXT01006847-ORXT01006847.1-marine-metagenome-genome-assembly--contig:-NODE-6847-length-10411-cov-4.835882_pt1 | contig 10411 bp, 8 predicted proteins | sample MGYA00237868_ERZ511482 | MGnify/ENA metagenome assembly ERZ511482
CTGGGCGACACCGGTATGGCTGCGCATCCCGATCCCGACGACCGAGACCTTGGCGACGTCGCGGTCGGCGATCAGCCCCTCGTACCGGATATCGTCCTTCGCCGCCTCGATCGTGGCCTTGGCCAGGTCGAACTGGTCCAGATGCACGGTAAAGGTCATGTCGGTGCGGCCATCGTCGGAGATGTTCTGCACGATCATGTCGACATTGATATTCGCATCGGCCAGCGGGCCGAAGATGGCGGCGGCCACGCCGGGGCGGTCGGCCACGTTCTGCAGGGTGATCTTTGCCTCGTCGCGCGAAAAGGCGACCCCGGTGACGACGTTGCTTTCCAAGATCTTCTCCTCGTCGCAGACGATGGTGCCGGGGGTATCCGAGAATGTCGAGCGTACCTGAAGCGGCACCTTGTAGCGCATGGCCAGTTCGACCGAGCGGGTCTGGAGCACCTTGGCCCCCTGCGAAGCCAGCTCCAGCATTTCCTCGAACGCGATGCGGTCGATCTTGCGGGCGTTCGGCTCCAGCCGGGGGTCGGTGGTGTAGACGCCGTCGACATCGGTGTAGATGTCGCACCGCTCCGCCTCCAGCGCCGCCGCCAGCGCCACGGCGGAGGTATCGGACCCGCCGCGCCCCAGCGTCGCGATGCGGTTGTCCGGCGCGATTCCCTGAAAGCCCGCGCAGACGGCCACGTCGAACCCGCCGTCGAACCTGGCCAGCATCGTGCCGGTATCGATGCTCTCGATCCGCGCGGCCCCGTGGGCGGCATCGGTGCGCATCGGCATCTGCCACCCCTGCCAGGACCGCGCATCGACGCCCATCGCCTGCAGCGTCAGCGCCATCAGGCCGGAGGTCACCTGCTCGCCCGACGCCACCACCGCGTCGTATTCGCGGGCGTCGTACAGGGGCGACACCTCGCGCACGAGACCCACGAGCCGGTTCGTCTCGCCCGACATGGCCGAGACGACGACGGCGACCTTGTACCCCGCATCCACCTCGCGCTTCACCTTGAGCGCGGCGGTGTGTATGCAGGCCAAGTCAGCGACGGACGTACCGCCGAATTTCATCACCAGAATGGCCATGAAGTCGTTCGGGCACCCGGCCCGCCTCCCCTGAGCGAAATCGCGATCCTGTTAGCGGGATGCGCGGTTTTCCGCAAGGGATGTGGCGGGTAGAGTTTTGCCGCGCCGGGTGCGGCGGAGTGCGGACGAAACGGGAGTACGAGGCGACATGACCGACCTGCCTGCCCTGATCGACGATATCCGCGCCTGCCGACATTGCGCCGACCGCTTCGCCGCGACCGCCAGCGCCCATGCGCCGAACCCGGTCCTGCGCGTCTCCGCCACCGCGCCCGTCTGCATCGCGGGGCAGGCCCCGGGCATCCGGGTGCATAACTCCGGCGTACCGTTCACCGATCCGTCCGGCGTGCGGCTACGGGCGTGGATGGGGGTGGACGAGGCGACGTTCTACGACACCGCGCGCATCGCCATCGCCCCCATGGCATTCTGCTTCCCCGGTCACACGGCCACGCGCGCCGACTTGCCCCCGCCGAAGGACTGCGCCCGCCTCTGGCGCGCGCCCCTGTTCGAGGCCCTGCCCGCGATCCGCCTGATCCTGCTGGTCGGAAAGGCGGCGCAGGACTGGCATCTGGGGGATCGTGCGGGCATGGCCGAGCGGGTGCGCGGATGGACGGACGCACCGTTAACACAATCGGATGTAGAACTGATTCCCTTGCCGCATCCCTCGTGGCGCAACAATGCTTGGCTGAAGGCGAATCCATGGTTCGAAACCGAAACGCTCCCCAAGCTGCGCGCCTCGCTGTCGCGGCACTTGCCCTGTTCCTGAGCGCCTGCGCGTCGGACCGCGAATTCCGCGCCCAGCCCTTCGACGCCCCCGAAACCGTGGCCGAACAGGCCGTCGAGACCCGGATCGACAGCACCCTGCGCGCGGCGGGCGGCGATACCATCGCCCTGACCCGCTGGCCCGCGCGGGGTGCGCGGCGGGGCGTGATCCTCGCCGTGCACGGGTTCGGCGATTACGGTCTGAGCACCTTTCGCGATGCGGCGGAGGAATGGCGCGGGGCGGGGCTGGATGTCTATGCCTACGACCAGCGCGGATTCGGGCGCAACCCCAGCCGGGGCGAGTGGCCGGGGGCCGAGCGCCTGATCGAGGATCTCTCGCATGTGTTCGCCCTCGTCGAGGCGCAGGCGGCGGGCGCGCCGGTCACCGTGGTCGGCCATTCCATGGGCGGGGCGGTCGTCGCGGCGGCGCTGGGCGAGGGTCGCATCGATCCGGCGCGTGCGGTGCTGCTGGGTCCGGCGCTGTGGGGCGGGCCGCATCTGGGCCTCGGCTATCGCGCGCTGGCGGGGGCGGGAACCGTGCTGTTCCCGGACCGGCGCTGGAGCGGCAAGGGGGTCGTGCGCATCCAGGCCAGCGACAATATCGACGCCCTGCGCGCGCTGGGCCGCGATCGGCTGTATCTGGGCAAGCCCAGCGCCCGCGAATTCTCGGGCCTCATCGCCCTGATGGACCGGGCGGTCGAGACGGCCCCGCAGGTGACGACGCCGGTGCTGGTGCTCTACGGCGCGCAGGATCAGGTGGTGCCGGAAGACCCCCTGCGCGAAACCACCGCGCTGTTCGCCGGGCCTAACGAATTCCGCGTGGTCGAGACGGGCTGGCACCTGCTGCTGCGCGATCTGGAGGGGGCGGTCGTGCGCGATGCGGTGGCGGGGTATGCGCTGGGAGAGGGGTGAAGGGCCTCGGCCCCGCCCACACCCCCCTTTTTTACACCACCACCTCGTCCTCGGCCTGCTCGCCCACCCCGAATACCCGCTTGTAGCGGGCGATCTCCGCCTCCGGACCCATCGCCTTGCGCGGATTGTCCGACAGCTTCACCGTCGGATGCCCGTTCGCCCGGACCGCCTTGCATACCAGGCTGAACGGGTTCAGCTTTCCGTCCGGGACCAGCCCCCGGAAATCGTTGGTCAGCAGCGTCCCCCAGCCGAAGGCCAGCCCGACGCGCCCGTGGAACTGCTTATGCAGCGCCTCGATCCGGTCCACGTCCAGACCGTCGGAAAAGATGATCAGCTTCGTCGCCGGGTCCTGCCCGCGCGAGCGCCACCACGCAATCGCCCGCTCGCCATAGGTGGCCGGATCGCCCGAATCGACGCGAATCCCGGTCCAGTCCGCCAGCCAGTCCGGCGCGCGCTCGAAGAAGCCGTCGGTGCCGTAGGTGTCGGGCAGGATGATCAGCAGGTTCCCGGCGTAGTCCTTCTGCCAGTCCTCCAGCACGCGATAGGGGGCGGCGGCCAGTGCGGCGTCGTCCCCCGCCCCCGATGTCGCGGCGTAGACCATGGGCAGTTCGTGCGCGTTCGTCCCGATGGCCTCGACTTCCCGGCGCAGGGCGATCAGGCAGTTGGACGTGCCGGTGAACTTGTCGCCCATCCCCTCCATCATCGCCTGCACGCACCAGTCCTGCCACAGGAAGCCGTGCCGGCGGCGGGTGCCGAAATCGGCGATGCGGATGCCGTCGAGCTGCTTGAGCCGCTGGATCTTCTCCCATACCCGCGTCATCGCCTGGGCGTAGAGCACCTGCAACTCGAACCGGCCCATATTCTTCAGGACTGAGCGCGAATACAGCTCCATGATGACGGCGAGGGCGGGGATTTCCCACATCGTCGCCTCGACCCACGATCCCTCGAAGGTCAGTTCGTACTGGTCGCCCTTGCGTTGCAGATCGTAGGCGGGGAACCGGAACCCCTCCAGCCAGGCCACGAAGTCGGGCGAGAACATGAACCGCTCGCCGTAGAACATGTTGCCGCGCAACCACGTCGATTCGCCCCGGGACAGGCGCAGCGTGCGGATATGGTCGAGCTGCTCGCGCAACTCCCCCTCGTCGATGATGTCGGCCAGCGGCACGGTGGTCGTGCGGTTGATCAGGCTGAAGGTGACGCGCGTATCGCGGTGATGGCGGAATATGCTCTGGGCCATCAGCAGCTTGTAGAAATCGGTGTCGATGACCGAGCGGACGATCGGGTCGATCTTCCAGTTATGCGAATACACGCGGGTGGCGATATCGGTCATCGGGCGCTGTTCCGTCGAATCGGGTCGGGAGGCGCAGTGTGCATGTTTCGGGCGTCAGGTCGATTCTCTCTCCATCGATTGAACTTCGGACAGGCGCGAGGCGACCCCCGCCCCCGATGCGGCCATGACGGCGAAGACGGCGAGCACGGCGGCGGGGCCGAAGGCGTCGGCCAGCAGTCCGAAGCCGCCCCCCGCGATCAGCAGCACGCCGATCAGGGTATTCGACAGGGCGGTGTAGATCGTCTTGCGCCCCCCGGTATCCATGTCGGTCAGGTGGATTTTCCGCCCCGAGCGCGTGCCTTCGTAGGCGACCTGCGCGACGAACAGAAAGGCCGAGGCGGCCCAGATGCCGAGGCCCCCGCCCGCCCATCCCGCCACCGCCGCCCCGCCCAGCGTCAGCGCGGCGAGCAGGCCCGAAGCCATCAGCGTGCGGCGGCTGGAGCGGTCGGATATCCGGCCCCACACATAGGAGGAGGCGATGGTCGCGCTGGCCGAGGCGATCATCAGCGGACCGAGGGCCACCGCCTCGCCCCCCTCGCGCCTCTGACCCGACATCAGGATCAGGAAGGGCGGGGCCAGCGCGGTGGCGATCATCAGGCCCCGGGTGACGATGTAGGTGCGGAATTCCGGGTCGTCGCGCAGTGGCTCGACCAAGGCGGCGAGGGTGGTTCGGGTGTCGCTCGCCGCCTCGTCGGGGTCTTCGTCCAGCGTCGAGAATACCGATCCGGCAACCAGCCACAGCACCCCCGCTACCCCGATCACCAGCGCGATGCTCGTCGTCTCGCGCGGGATCGTGCCGGTGGCCAGGGCGGCGGCGAAGGCGAAGACGGCCACGGCCCCGATGGTGCCCGCCGCGCCCGACAGCGCCCCGCGCGTGCCCTTCTCGACCGTGCGGGCGAGCACGTCCTTGTGGCTGGCCGAGCAGGCCGAGCGCGCCACCGCCAGCACCGCGAGGCACCCGAGGATCGACCACCCCGCCACCGCGCCGGAGGTCAGCAGCGCCGCCGCCGCCATCCCCAGCGCCGCCGCGCCCTGCACCAGCGACCCGACCGCCCAGAACCCCTTGCGCCGCTGCGCCCGCTGGATGCGCCGCGCGAGCAGCAGTTGCGGCAGCAGCGCCCCCGATTCGCGCACGGGGACCAGCGCCCCGACGATGTATCCCGGCGCGCCGAGGGTCGTCAGCAGCCAGGCCAGCACGATCTTGGGGTTGATCAGGCCGTCCGCGATCTTGGTCAGGGTCAGCGCGACGAAATGCACCGAGAACCGCCGCGCCTCGCCCGGATCGGTCGTGCCGGTATCGGTGAGGGTGGCGTGCAGGCGGTCGGAGAGCATGGGCGGGCATCCGGGCTGTTCGGGGTGCCGATGAGGATGGCCCGGCCCGTGCGGATATCAACAGACGGGACGGTTGCACCGGCGATCCGCCGTCCTGCCCCCGCCCCGCACCCCACGCGGGGCCTGTACATCAGGGCGTCAAGGCCGGATCATGGGCGGGGCGGGAGATGCTTTCCAGAAAGGATCACGACCCCGGCGTGGCGGGGGTGCCGATCCGGTCGATCAGGCTGGGGTCGCGCAGCAGGTCGTCGACGCTGACATCCTCGATCCGGGTGGTTCCGGTGGAGGGCGTGCCGGTCGAGAGCGTGCCGGTAACGGTCGAACCCATGGGGGCCGGGTTCGCATCGAAGGTGCTGTAGGTCGTCGGACCGGTATAAGGCACCGGCGCGGGCGCGAGGGTCGTCGTGTCGAAGACGGTCGGCGCGATGGTGCCGCCGTCGAAGACCGCAGGTTCCCCGACGGGCGCGTACAGGCCCGAGGTCGTCTCGTAATTCGTCTGGCCCGGGGGCGCGATCAGCGCGGTCGTCCCGGTATCCGGGAACAGCGGGTCGAGGATCAGGCTGTCCGACGTGCCGGAGATCAGCGGTTGCTGCGGAAAGATGCTGTCGGGCGCGGCATACTCGGTCACGACCGGAACGCTGTCGAGCGTCGTGGTGGTGACGTCGTAGGTCGGCTGCGCGGCGGTGAGGGGATTGTTCGCGAAGCTGTCGCCGCCCCCCTCGATCACCGTCTCCGTGCGCCGGTTCTGCGCCCAGGCCTGTTCGTCCGACCCCGGCGCGACGGGGCGCTCCTTGCCGTAGGAGGTCTTGTCGAGCCGGGATTCGTCGACGCCCACGGCGATCAGATAGCCGCGCGTCGCGGTCGCCCGCCGGTCGCCGAGGGCGAGGTTGTACTCGCGGGTGCCGCGCTCGTCCGCATGCCCTTCGATCGAGACCCGGGCGTCGGTATTGATGTTCAGCCACGCCGCCTGCCGCCGCAGCGTCTCGCGCGCGCGGTCGGTCAGTTCGGAGCTGTTGGTCGCGAAATAGACGGTCTGGCCGATATTCGAGACGAAGTATTCCGAAGACGTCTCGTCGGCGGGGATGGTGCCGGAGGCGACGAAATCGGTCACGGCGGCCTGTTCGGTCCCGAAATCGATGCCCTGCAACTCCGGCAGGGACGCATCGTAGCCGGACAGCCCGCCCAGCTCCTCGACGCCGAAGGGTTCGCCGATGGCCGGTTCGAAGCCGGTACCCGGTTCGAAACTGCTGCCCGCCGGGTCCGCCGTCGAGGCGAATCCCGCAGGAATCGTCCCGCGCGAGGGGCCGCGCGTCACCTGCGACCCGTTGACGATCGACGTCGTCCTGCTCAGCGGGTCGGCCTGCATCAGGCGCGTGCATCCCGGTGCGGCGAGCGTCACGAGGACGGCGGCAAGGGTCAGCCGAAGCAGGGGGGTCGGGGTCATCGCGGTCCTCTTCTCGCGCGCAGCGCACTCTCTGGTAGACGACATAGGGCGGACCACACACCGGCCCAGCCCCTCGCTCCGCCCTCTGTCCCGGATATACACTTCCAGTGCAAGGGGAACAAGTCACCCTTGCGCGGGGCCGATGCATCATACCGTCAGCACGGTCGCCCCGGTGGTGCGGCGCGCCTCCAGCGCCCGGTGCGCCTCGGCCACGTCCTCCAGCGCGAAACGCTGGTCGATGCGGATCGTCACGGTACCGTCGGCGACCTTGTCGAACAGGTTGTCGGCCATCTCCTGCGTCTTCTCGCGGCTGGTGACGTGGCCGAACAGGGTGGGGCGGGTGACGTAGAGGCATCCCTTCGGCCCCAGAATCCCCGGATCGAAGGGCGGCACCTTGCCCGATGCATTGCCGAAGGTGACCATCAGGCCGAAGGGGGCGAGGCAGTCGAGCGAGCCTTCCCACGTATCCCTGCCCACCGAATCGAACACGGCGACGACGCCCCTGCCGCCGGTGATCTCCTTCACCCGGGCCGCGAAATCCTCGGTGCGGTAGTTGACGACATGGGCCGCGCCGTGCTCCCGCGCCAGCGCGCATTTCTCGTCCGTCCCCGCCGTGCCGATCAGCGTGATGCCCGCCGCCCGCGCCCACTGGCACGCGATCAGCCCCACGCCCCCCGCCGCCGCGTGGAACAGCACCGTATCGCCGGGCGAGAGTGTGGCGGTGCGGTTGAACAGGTATTCGACCGTCAACCCCTTCAGCATCATCGCCGCGCCGGTCTCGAAATCGATGCCGTCGGGCAGGGCGCAGACATTCATCGCGGGCATCACCCGCGCCTCCGAATACGAACCGGGGGGCGCGGCGGCATAGGCGGCCCGGTCACCGACCTTGAGATGCGCGACCCCGGCCCCGACCGCCTCCACCACGCCCGCCGCCTCCATCCCCAGCGTCGCGGGCAGGAGGAGGGGGTACAGTCCCTCGCGCTGGTACACGTCGATGAAGTTCAGGCCGCAGGCGTGGTGGCGGATGCGGATCTCGCCGTCCCCGGGGTCGCCGACGGGTTTGCGGACGATCCGCATCGCCTCGGGTCCGCCGGGTTTCTCGATCTGCACGCATTTCACGTCGGCCATGGTTCGCCCCTGTCGAATATCCGTTTCGTGCAGCAGTAAGCCCCGGCGGCGTTTGTGTAAAACGCAAACCGTGCGGGCGATTGCCGGGGCGATCTCCCCGCCGAATTCGCCGCTCTCCCGGACCCTCCGCTTTCGCAGACCTGTCCGACCCCCTTGCCCCCCATGCGCCTTTCCCCTTATCTCGGCGGTCAGACCGGGAGGACGCGCATGGCTGGCTTCACGCATTTCGACGAGACGGGGGCGGCGGCGATGGTCGATGTCTCCGCGAAGGACATCACCGCACGCACGGCCACCGCGCGCGGGCGCATCGTGATGCGGGCCGAAACGCTGGCGATGATTCTGGAGCGGGGCCACAAGAAGGGCGACGTGCTGGGCGTCGCGCGCCTCGCCGGGATCATGGGGGCCAAGCGGACCAGCGACCTGATCCCGCTGTGCCATCCGCTGGGCCTGTCGAAGGTCGCGGTCGACTTTCATCCCGTGGAAGCCGAGAACGCCATCGATATCGAGGCCACCGCCAAGGTCACCGGCCAGACCGGCGTGGAGATGGAGGCGCTGACGGCGGTGAGCGTCGCGGCCCTGACCATCTACGACATGTGCAAGGCGGTCGACAAGGGCATGCGGATCGAGGCGGTGCGCCTGACCCGCAAGGATGGCGGCGTCTCCGGCCCGTTCGACGCCGCATGATCCCGGTCGAGGAGGCCCGCGCGCGCATCCTGTCGCTGATGGTCCCGGTGGGGCGCGAGACGGTGGCGATCACCGGGGCGGTGTCGCGGGTGCTGGCGCAGACGGTCACGGCCCGGCGCACGCAGCCGCCCTTCGACGCCTCGGCCATGGACGGGTATGCCATGCGTGCCGACGAAGCCGAACCGGGCGCGACTTTCCGCGTCGTGGGCGAGGCGGCGGCAGGCCATCCCTTCGCCGGGTCCGTCGCGCCGGGGGAGACGATCCGAATCTTCACCGGCGCTCCCGTCCCCGCCGGTCTGACCCGCATCGTGATCCAGGAGGACGTGGACCGTACCGGCGACGCTATCACCCTGCATGACGACCTTGATCTCGCCCCCTACCTGCGCCGCGCGGGTCTCGATTTCACGGAAGGCGCCGCGCTGCTGGAGGCGGGCACTCGGCTCACCCCCGAGAACATCGCCCTGCTCGCGTCGGCGGGTCATGCTTTCGTCACCGCCCGTCGCAAGCCGCGCGTGACCCTGCTGGCCACGGGAGACGAGTTGTCCCTGCCCGGCGATCCCGTGGGTGCGGGGGGCATCGTCTCGTCCAACAATTTCGGATTGGCGGCCCTGGTCGAGAGCCTTGGTGGCACCGCCGAAATCCTCCCCATCGCCCCCGACGAACCCGGGGAACTGCGCCGTCTGGCGCTGGAGGGCGCACAGGCCGACCTGTTCGTCACGCTGGGCGGGGCCTCGGTCGGCGATCACGACCTCATCCGCCCCGCGCTCACCGGCCACGGTCTCGACCTCGATCTCTACAAGGTCGCCATGCGCCCCGGAAAGCCGCTCATGGCCGGTCGCCTGAACGGCACCCCGATGCTGGGACTGCCCGGCAACCCGGTCTCTGCCATGGTCTGCGGCCGAGTCTTCCTCGCCCCCGCGCTCGACGCGCTGTCGGGTATGGAACCCCGTGCGCCCGTCTTGCGGAGCGCCGTTCTGGAAATGGATATATCGAAGAACGGTCCCCGCGAGCACTATACCCGTGCCCGGTGCCGATCGGTCGAGGGCGTCTTGCACGTCATGCCGTTCGAAAGTCAGGACAGTTCGCGACTCGCACTTCTGTCGCAGGCCAATGTGCTGCTCGTGCGCCCGGTGGACGACCCTGCCCGCAAATCGGGCGACCGGGTCAGCATCATGCCGCTGGATGGCGGCTAGAGCGTCTTCGAGGGCAACGGGTTCGTCGCCCGCCTCGGAAAACGCGCCGGAACGAGAAGACAGGGCATCCCGGACGATCCTCGTATCGTTCGGGATGCTCTGAGCAGGTTTTCAGAAAACCGGGCACCGGTGTTCGGTTGAAAAACCTGCAAGAACCAAAGAATCCAAGCGGGCATTCGTTGGCGAAGCCAAGAATGCCCGCTTAGGCGCACGGACCGCTTCTCTCGACATTCACCGTCGAATGCTCCATCTCCGAGGGGTATCGCCACGACCGGCGATACCCCTTTTCCTGTCCGGAGCCGAACCCCATGAAGATCGAGGATTACATCCGCACGATCCCCGACTTTCCCGAACCGGGCATCCTGTTCCGCGACGTGACCACCCTGTTCAACGACCCGCGCGGCTTTCGCATGGCCATCGACATGCTGCTGCACCCCTTCGCGGGCGAGCGCATCGACCGGGTGGCCGGGATCGAGGCGCGGGGCTTCATCCTCGGCGGCGCCGTCGCGCATCAGTTGTCGGTCGGCTTCGTCCCCGTGCGCAAGAAGGGCAAGT
>ENA-ORXT01006848-ORXT01006848.1-marine-metagenome-genome-assembly--contig:-NODE-6848-length-10409-cov-4.047135_pt1 | contig 10409 bp, 6 predicted proteins | sample MGYA00237868_ERZ511482 | MGnify/ENA metagenome assembly ERZ511482
AGATGAAGTTCGCCAATTTCATCCAGGAATGGGACTTCGTTTAATGTACGAGCAATTTCAGCCTGAAGGTATTGGCAGAGACGCTTTTATTGCCTTGGGTCTAGTAAACGGCTTTAGATTAAGGAAATATACTAACCCGATCAAAACCACCAGAGCAGTAAAAAGCAGTCGCTATGCGAATCTTTTGGTCAATAAGTGGGTGACAGATGTCAACCAAGTTTGGGTCAGCGATATTTTTTATTTTGCCATCGCTGGCGTTCATCATTATGTTGTCTTGATAATGGATGTTTATTCCCGCAGAATCGTTGGCTATCAAGGAGCCGACAATATGCGAGCAGAAAATAATATCAAAGCTCTGCGAATGGCACTAAATTTAAGAAGCATTGATCATTATGCCAATGAATTGATTCACCATTCTGATCGTGGTTCTCAATACATCAGTGATAATTACACCAACATACTGGATGATTTTGGGATCCAAGTTAGTATGTGTAGCAATGTTCTAGAGAATGCGCACGCTGAAAGAGTCAATGGCACCATCAAAAACGATTACCTAAGAAGATGGGACATTAAAGATGGCAAAAGATTCAATGCTTGGGTAAAAAGAGCCGTTGGTTCTTATAATAATCGCCAACACCAAAGCTTAGGTAAACGAACACCCATTAAATATGAAACCTATATCAAGGAACTATCTACTGATAAAAAAGAAAAAATGAATATTTTTACAATCAAAAAAGAAGATTATAAAAATCCAATGCAACTTTCTCTTTTTCCAGAATTTTAAAACTTTCTAATTTACTAAAAAAGGTCAACCTATTTTAGGCATACACAAACTATCATCTATCAACTATCATCTATCAACTATCAGCTACAAACTTCCATCATTCTGTTACAATCTTTTCATTTTTAAAGAGGAGTAAAAACAATACGGCAACTGCAGCAGCAATACCTGCTGGGATGATCCAGATGTAGAACCAATCGTGGCCGCCAGAAGCGAGTGCATAGCTGTCATAAATTTTACCAGCCAACCAAAAACCAATGTACATACCGATTCCATAAGTTGCCAATGCAATTAAACCTTGTGCAGCGCTTTTGACTTGTTCACCAGCTTTTGAGTCGGTATAAATTTGACCAGAGACAAAGAAAAAATCGTAACATATTCCGTGAAGAATAATGCCCATAAACAACATCCACAGTCCACCTTCTGCATCTCCAAATGCAAACAGTACATAACGCAATACCCAAGCAATCATACCGACAATTAGGGTGAGCTTTAATCCAAATCTTTTTAGAAAAACAGGTAACAGCAGCATGAAAAGTACTTCAGAGACTTGTCCAAAAGACATATTTCCCGCAGCGTTTTTCATTCCAATTTCATTCAAATAGATGTTGGCATTTTGGTAATAGAAAGCCAGCGGGACACAAATCAATACAGAAGAAAAGAAAAAGACGGCAAAGTTTCGATCTTTTAGGAGCGAGAGTGCGTCTAGACCCAGAATACTTCCAATGCTAGAAGAAGTCCCCTTGCCTTTTGGAGGCGTATCGGGGAGTGTAAAGCTAAAAATTCCCAATAATGCTGAGGCACCAGAAGCCATTAAGAAAGTATTGCGTAATAAGCCCTGTTCTTCCCAAAGTAATACAAAGCCAATCAACAATCCAGCGACAATCCAGCCAATGGTTCCCCAAAGACGGACACCTGCGAATTGGGCTGCTGGATCTTTCATTTGATTAAAAGAAACAGAGTTGACCAAGGCAAGTGTTGGCATATACAGAATCATATAAATTAAAATATATGGGTAAAAACTTCCGAAGACATCGGATTGTGCAGCAAAAAATAATAGGACTGCACCAAGCAAATGCAATACGCCCATTATGCGTTGAGCAGAAAAGAAACGGTCCGCTATTAGTCCAATAATAAAAGGTGATAAAATTGCTCCAATTGCTTGCGTTCCATAAGCTTGACCAATCTGTCCTCCGTCTGCTTTTAGAATGGTTCCAAGGTAAGTACCCATGGTAACAAACCATGCTCCCCAAATAAAAAATTGGAGAAACATCATAACCGATAGGCGTAGTTTTATATTTAGGGTCATTGGTAATTGTTGATAGGTGATTATTAATAGGTGATTGTTTTAAATTCAACCCTCAATCTATGATTTGCTTGTTTTTAATAAAAGATTTTTGGTTGCGAGGATTCCTTCTTCTTCGGCAGCTTCGCCCTCGAATTCAACACCGACGAACCCTTTATAACCAGCTTCTTTGACGACCTTCATCATTTTGTGGTAATCTATTTTGGTTTCCTCGCCTTTTTCGTTAAAAGCATAGGATTTTGCCGAGACCGCCTTGGCATAAGGCATCATCATTTTAACCGCTTCATAATAATCGGGGTATTCTTCGACACAAGGAGCTCCCCAGCGTTCACCACCTTCTCGTTTGATACAAAAATTACCAAAATCGGGTAGGGTTCCCACGTTTTTCATTCCCACATTTTTCATCACCATGGTCAGCCATTGTGGATCAGAAGAGTAGCCACCGTGGTTTTCGACCAACACATTGACATTTCCAGTTTTGGCATATTCACACAATTTGGTCAGACTAGACGAAGAATGCTCCATCATTTCCTCTTTGCCACCATCTCCCAACAGATTGACCCGAATGGAATGGCAACCTAATTGTTGCGCCATATCAATCCATTTGTGGTGATTGTTGATCGCTTCCGCTCTTTTTTTGGGATCGCTTGTTGCCAAATCACCCTCTCCATCAACCATAATTAATAGACTCTGTACTCCGGCATCCTTTGCACGTATATTCAAGTCGTCTCCCATTTTTTTGAGGACTGCACCCATATTTCCCTTTGCCTCCTTATAAATGCTTGCATACAAATGATTGACATATTCGATTCCTTCAAAGCCCCAACCCGCAGCCATTTTTGCAAAATCCATAGGATCTTTCCCTTGTTCTCGAAAAGCACGATTGAGCGACCATTGCGCCAACGATAATTTGAAAAAAGGCGCAGCTTTATCCTCTTTCAGAGGAATTGTTTTTTGAGTAGTTGATTCAACGGCATTCCCACTGCAAGCCATCCATCCTACAGAACCCATGCCAAGTGCGCCAGCATATAAAAAATCTCTTCGTTTCATAATCAATAGGTTTAGTTAGTGTAAAAAACACCCTAAGTTAAGTCGTTTCTTTTTAAAATTTTATTCTTTGGTAAGAAAATATGATTTTGAGGTTTATTTAAGAATGTCTGGAAAAGATAATTAATGCTCAATATACCAACATCCTGATATTCCGAAATCCTTTTAAAATAAAGTTGCAACAACTAATGAGTCGAGTTTTATTAAAAAAAGAGAGACGACATACTTCATTAAAGAGCACTTGTTTATGAAAATATACCAAAATAACTTTTCCACAAGTAGGCAAAAGACAAGAAAAAAACTCTATTTTTGCTTCTCAAATTTATTCTAAGGGATTAGGAATAATGGCAATTAATCAACCAAGCTTTGCCAAGAAGAAAACATATAGGTCGTATTAGGTAGTAATGCATTTGATACAATCAATTCACTTATAACTAAGTACCAAGTAATTAGGCATAGAAGTTGTAGTACCCAATATTCAGTAATATAGTCTTGTGATAAGTACATCACCTCAATTTTAGAGCAATTCATTGTCTATAATATATATAAGACAATTGTAAGTTGGTCATGGGTGTGTTTACAATTAAACATAAGACAGAATTAACTGGATGAAGCACTAGTATAATTTTTTATTTAGAATTTTATTGAAAACAACCAAGAAAGCAGAAAGGTGCGACTAAAATCATTGAAAATACAGGGTTTCAAAAGTTTTGCTGACAAAACAGAGATTCACTTTGACAAAGACATTATTGGCATTGTGGGGTCAAATGGCTGTGGGAAATCCAACATAGTAGATGCAGTAAGATGGGTATTGGGGGAGCAAAAATCCAGTAGTTTGCGGTCTGATAAAATGGACAACCTCATCTTTAATGGTTCCAAAAGCCGCAGTCCCTCTAATAGAGCAGAAGTCTCTCTGACTTTTGACAACGACAAAAACCTATTACCTACCGAATTTGATACCGTCACCGTTACTCGCTTGCTTTATCGTACGGGTGAAAGTGAATACCGAATCAACAACGTTGCTTGTCGATTAAAAGACTTTCGTACATTGTTTATGGATTCAGGAATCAGCAGTGATTCTTACGCCATTATTGAGCTGGGAATTGTCCAAGAAATTTTATTAAACAAAGACAACCTCCGGGCTAAATTACTGGAGCAAGCCGCAGGGATTTCTAAGTTTAAGAAAAGAAAAAGAGAAACGTATAATAAGCTAAAAGGAACAGAGGCAGATTTAGAGCGTATTGAAGATTTATTGGTTGAAATAGAGGCTAATTTAAAGAGTTTAGAAAGCCAGGCCCGTAAGGCAAAGCGCCATGCAGTTGCCAAAGATCAATACAAAGAAAACAGTATTAAACTCGCTCTTCACCGCTTAAAAGACTATAAAGCAGGAGTGAAAACCATTGAGGTTCAGAAAAGCAGCGAAAACAATAAGCACCAAGATTTACAAAAAATGATTGCGGAAGCAGAAGCAGCTTTGGCTAAAACCAGAGAAGATTCTACCGCTTTTAGTGCTAAGTTGTCGGAAGCAAATAAGGAAGTCAATGGATACGATGAAGAGTTGCGTAAAAACAAAAACCAATTGTCGCTGCTTCAGGAAAGACGAAAGCACTTATACGACCGTCAGGCAGAGTTGACCCAAAGAATTGAATCGGAAAAAGCGGCGGTTCAACAGTTTGTAGAGTCTAATGAAACTTTAAATACTCAGTTGGAAGTTGCGTTGGGTCAGGAGGCTGATTTTAAAAACGAGCTTGCCATAAAGAAAGAGAGCAGTTTGAAGTCTAAGGAGTTGTTGGTGGAAAACAAACAGCAATTTGAAGGCATTCAAAAAGAATTTAGACAATTGGAAATCAATGCCCTTCAAATTGAAAAGGACATTGCTGTTAAGGACAGTCAGAGTAAGAGTAAACTCAGGGAAATAGAAAACCGCCAGAATCAGCTGGTCCAGAAAAATGAAGTCTTGGTAAAACTGAGAAAAGAACTTTCTGATATTGAGACTGAAAGCGTGCAGTTGACCAATACTTTAGAAGAGAGTGAAGCTGTTTTAGCAGAAAAGAAAAAGAACATTGCAGAAAAGACCGAGCAGATAGAAGCGTTCCGTCAAACCCGCCAAAAACAATTGAGGAAACTCGACAATATTCGAGCGGAACAAAAAGTGTTGCAAGGTATTTTAGAACGAAGCGAAGGAACAGCGCCTTCGGTACAGTTTTTAAAGAAACATTCTAATTGGACACACCGCCCAGAATCTCTAGCCGATTTGTTTAATTGTCCAGAGAAATATAAGCTGGTCATTGAGCGGTATTTAAACGAGTTTCTCGACTACTTTGTGGTAGAAACTATGGAAGAGGCCTTATCTGCCATTACACTATTAACCAGCGATGAAAAAGGCGTTGCTGGATTCATTGTCATCGAAGAATTGAATCGCAAAGCACCTGTTATTGTCGATTTGCCCGATTTGATGAGTGTCAACAGTTTGGTTGAATGGAAATCTGGCTATGAACTATTGGGTAATCACTTATTGTCTTCTGCTTATATTACCACAAATGAAGATAAATTCAGTCTGATTTCATTGGACAAAGAACCCACGACCATTACCATTGCCAACAACGAGCAAATAATTAAAAAAGGCGCCAATATTATTGGTGGTTCGGTGGGGATTTTTGCTGGTAAAAGAATTGGTAGTCTGCAAAAATTGGAGAACTTACAAAAAGAGCAGTTGTTGCAAAAAAAGGCTATTGGTGAAACAGAGACGTCGGTTTTTAATTTGAAAAACGAAATAGCGGAGCTTCAGAAAGAATTGCCGAAGCAAAAAATTCACAATACTAGAGAACTATTGAATCGAATCAATAGAAAATTCATTCAGTTGGAAAGTCGTATTGCGAACGAGGAACAGAATATGGCAGAGAAAGACAAGCAATCGGCTGGTTTTTCTCAAGACATAGAAAGGCTCAAGGGGCAAATCAATGGTTTGAATGAAACCAAAATAAGTACTGCTCAACAATTAGAAGGGAAAAAAGATTTGTTGGAAAAAACACAACAGACTTTTGAAGAAGCAGAAGAAGAACATCAAAAGAACAGTCAGACCTACAATCAGTTGAACATTCAGTTTCATAAATTTACCAGTGAACTGAATAAACTCCGACAGCAAGTTGCCTTTAATGATCAGCAGCGAAACCGTTCTATTTCCAAACAAGAATCAGATGGAGTCAATTTGAAAAAATGTTCTCTTGAGATTAAAAATTTAGAAGAAAGTCTTGTTCAGCTAAAAGAAGGTATTACCGAATTGCAATCTGTTCGACAAGCGGCACACGTTAAATATCAAGAAGTCAAGAAACAGTTTGACGCCTTCAATCAGCAGATTTTTACCAGAGAAAAAGACCTAAAGCGTTTAACAGATTCTACCGTTCAAATAGAGAGACAACTTCAAGGATATAAAGACAATTTTACCCAATTGGAAATGCGTTTCTTGAGTACCAAAGAAAGGCTGTCTATTGAGTTTGGAATAAAAATGGAAGAACTCATGGATCGGGAGTTGGAAGAAGAAATCAATGTCCCCGAACTGGAAGCGTCTGTCGAAAAATTGAAAAAACGCCTAGACAATTTTGGAGAGGTCAATCCTTTTGCTGTTGAAGCTTACGATGAAATTAAGGTGCGTTACGATTTTATGGTTACCCAAAGAGACGATTTGGTCGATGCTCGTAAAAACCTAGAAAAAACCATTAAAGAAATTGACCAAACGGCGAGTGAGAAGTTTTTAGATGCTTTTGAAAAAGTCAGAGATAATTTCCAGCATGTATTCCGAAATCTTTTTTCACCTCAAGATTCGTGCGATTTGATTTTGTCGAATCCAGAAACGCCTTTGGAATCCAATATTGAGATTATGGCAAAACCAAAAGGTAAAAAGCCAGCCTCTATTAAGCAGTTGTCGGGAGGAGAAAAATCGTTGACAGCTACGGCATTGATTTTTGCACTTTATTTGCTAAAACCAGCCCCATTTTGTGTGCTGGATGAGGTTGATGCGCCTCTAGATGAAGCCAATGTGATTAAATTTAATAAATTGATTCAATCGTTTGCCAAGAATTCACAGTTCATCATTGTAACTCACCGTCCAGGTACGATGGCAGAAGTAGAGACTTTATATGGTGTAACGATGGTAGACAATGTATCAAAAGTAGTTCCAACTGATTTAACGAGTTATGAAGAATTGCGTCAGACGGCGTAGTTCTTTGGTGTTGGGCTTTACCTTTTAAAAATTGATTTGGGAATGCTTGATGGCAACCATCAAATAAGAGTTTCATTACAATAAAAAACTATGGCAACAACTAGCACGGTCTCACCACCAGTAGTTTCTTTGCAATCTAAGTTGCCGAATATAGGTACTTCGATATTTTCAGAAATGAGCAAAATGGCTACTCAATACGATGCCATTAATTTGTCGCAAGGCTTTCCAGATTTTGACTGTGATCCAAGACTGATTGGATTGGTTTCTGAGTATATGCAAAAGGGATTCAATCAATATGCGCCCTCCAATGGATTGTTTGCATTGCGGTCAATATTAGCCGATAAAATCAACAAAAGCTATGATGCCAATGTTGACCCCGAAAAAGAAATTACCATTACTGCAGGAGCGACACAGGCGTTGTTTACCACCATTAACAGCCTCGTAAAAGAAGGCGATGAAGTATTACTCGTAGACCCTGCTTACGATTCTTATGGTCCTTCTGTAAAATTGGCAGGAGGCTTGCCCATTAGCGTTCCTTTGCGCAAACCAAATTATTCGATTCCTTGGGACGAAGTCAAACAAAAAATAAGCTTTAGGACCAGAATGATTGTGCTTAATTATCCCCACAATCCAAGTGGTGCTATATTGAGAGAAGCAGACCTGATAGAACTTCAGCGCATTGTTGAGGGAACCAATATTGTGATTTTAAGCGACGAAGTGTATGAGCATTTGGTGTATGATGGCGAAAAACATTTGAGTTTATTGGGCAGTAAATTGGCGGATCGGACCATTGCCGTTTATTCATTTGGTAAAGCCGTTCATGCGACTGGATGGAAATTGGGTTACTGTGTAGCGCCTCCTTTTTTAATGAAAGAATTTAGGAAAGTCCACCAATTCAACGTCTTTTCTGTAAATACGCCCATACAAATGGCATTGGCAGATTATTATGCCGATTCAAGTGTTTACGAAAATATTACTCCTTTTTATCAATCGAAAAGAGATTTTTTCTTAAGTTTGATGCAACAGTCTAAGTTCAAATTCCTACCTACTAAAGGAACCTATTTCCAACTGATGAATTTTAGTGAAGTAGCACCCGATATGAAGGATCGAGAATTTGTAGAATGGTTGGTAAAAGAGCACGGGGTGGCGGCAATTCCTATTTCTGGTTTTTACAGTGATAAGATAGATGATCAAATGGTTCGATTCTGTTTTGCAAAGAAAGAAGAAACACTAACAAAAGCTGCTGAAAAACTATGCCAGATTTAACTGTTGCTTTGGTACAATCCAATCCTGTTTGGGAAGATGTTACTGCCAACTTAGCTCACTTAAGTAAAGAGTTGGAAAACATAGATGCTGATTTATTCGTATTGCCAGAAATGTTCAATACGGGTTTTACTTCTAATGTGGAGGCTTGTGCCGAAAAACAATTTGGTCAGACTTTTGAGTGGATGAAATCGTTTGCTGAAAAAAAGCAATGTTGTATTACGGGCAGTATTATTATTGAAGAAGATGGGCATTATTACAATCGCTTGTACTTTGCCAATCCTTTTGGTATTGCACAGCACTACGATAAGAAACATTTGTGGATGGGGAAGGAGCAGGAAGTTTTTACACCAGGTAATTATCGTTTAGAAGTATTGGTAAAAGGCTGGAAAATTTGCCCACTCATTTGTTATGATCTGCGCTTTCCTGTTTGGAGCCGCAACTTTGGTCACCTCGATCAAAAGACCCCTTATGACTTGTTGATTTATGTTGCCAGTTGGCCAGCAGCCCGTAGCCATCATTGGAAATCATTGTTGCAAGCTCGTGCCATCGAAAACCTTGCTTATACCGTTGGGGTGAATCGGGTAGGGGAAGATGGAAATGGTGTTTTTCATACAGGTGCTTCTACTGCATTTGATTATAAAGGAGAGCGTTTGGAGATGATTGAGAATGAAGTTAAGACAAGCGTACTTACCTTCTCTAAATCTGCTTTGGAACAATATAGAATCGACTTTCCTGCTTGGAAAGATGCAGACTCTTTTTCGGTTAAAGATCGAAATTTAAAACCGCTTTCAGAACACCTAGTTTCTCATTTATTTGAGGAAGGCGAAATGCGGTTGAAAGGGGAGCAGTAATTAATCAGGTCGGCATACCAATTCAACATTCAAGTTCCATTTTAACTGTTCGGGCACACCAGAACCAAGCTCCATCTTTTATTACTAATCCTCCATCCTTTATCACTCATCATCTTTGAAAAAACTCCTAAGTCATCTTTTCGATTTTAAAATTGAGCGTTGTTCTTCTGCTTTTAGTGAGGAGTTGGAAGTGGTGTTGAGTCGAGGGCGTTACCGCTTGGATACCAAAGAGGTGACTTACTCTTTTGAAGATTTATATAAAAATTACGACCATGCTTTTTCTAAGTTGAATTTGCCTGTTGATAAAATTAAGCATGTGTTGATCTTGGGCTTGGGCTTGGGAAGTGTTCCTTTGTTGATGGAACAAAAATATGGTTTTGATGCCCAATACGATGCCATTGAAATAGATGGAGCGGTGATTCGTTTGGCAAAAAAATACTTAAATTCTGATGTTGCTGCTAAGGTCGATTGTATAGAGGGCGATGCTGCTTTATTTGATCAGTTCCTTCCTACTCACAAACAATATGATCTTATAATTTTTGATGTTTTTATTGGTCCGTCTACCGCTGAATTTTTTAGAACGATTGACTATTTGCAAAAGCTAAAATCCGTTCTTGTTCCTCAAAATGGTTGGTTGTTGTATAATGTCATGAAGCCCCAATTTACCCAAGATTTTTTGACTGATTATAAAACTATTTTTCCCAATACGACTGTTTTGGAAACCAGAGGAAATTGTATTGTTGTGGGGAATTTGGGATGAAAAATGCAAAACCCCGTAGAGACGTTGCACTGCAACGTCTCTACAGTTTGTTTTAATAATGGTTGGAATATTCGTGTTTTTGTTGTTGGATAGATATATTTGTTAACTACTAGACATAAGATATGAGCGGTCCGACGTTTCGGTTTGAGACGCTAGACTCAATTTTGCTAAAAAACCCA
>ENA-ORXT01006851-ORXT01006851.1-marine-metagenome-genome-assembly--contig:-NODE-6851-length-10406-cov-44.024688_pt1 | contig 10406 bp, 9 predicted proteins | sample MGYA00237868_ERZ511482 | MGnify/ENA metagenome assembly ERZ511482
TTGGTGGGGAATTTGGCATATTGTTTCGGGCTTAACAATTGCTTTTTTGTGGCAAAGAGTAGGGGAGTAATTGAGTAGCATTAAAATGTTTATAATTATAAAAGATAAAAAAAAATGCCCAGAACAGGACTCGAATAAATATCTTTAATAAACAACACAATACATAAATACATTGATTATCTGCACCTTGTAAATTACAATTGTTTTATTATGTTGTTCTATGTTCACCTTTGTTTAAAATATGTTGTACCTATGTTGTACCTAATTAGATTACCTTTGCATTAAAGAAGTACAATAAATTAAAATCAAAGTTAATCAAATGGCATCAATTAAAGCGGTTATAAGAACTAATAAAACTAAAAGTGATGGTACAGCTCCAGTTGCTTTAAGGATTACTCATAAGCAAAAAACAAAGTACATTTGGTTGAAGCGGTACATCAATCCTAAAAATTGGGATGCCAACCGTCAGAAAGCTAAAGGAATGAGTAAGGCAGCTAATGAACTGAATGTATTGATTAATAAACTAAAGTCAAACTACCAATCAATAGTTGATGAATTAGAGGTAAAAAGGAACTCATACACATTAGAAGATATTGCAGATGCAATTGATTCTAAGCAAAATGAAAAACAGCAGATTTGCTTTCACACATATTTAGAAAATTTTCTAATTAATAATCCCGATAACTTACAATTTTCAACACTAAAGAAATATAAAACACTTCAATCTCATTTAAAAAGTTATTCTGCTGCTCTATCATTTGAGGATATTTCACCCGAATTTTTAAGGAAGTTTGAAAGCCATTTAAAGGATAAGTTTAACCTACGCATAAATTCCGTTCATTCACTAATGAAGAATATCCGCAAGCTAATGGTAAAAGAATATAACTTAGGTACAATCGATGACCATCCATTTAAAAAGTATAAGCTAAAAACTGAAACAACCAAAAGAGATTATTTAACTGCCGATGAAATAAAATCTATTGAAGAATACCAACCTACCAATCCATCACAGCAAATAGCTAAAGATTTATTTGTTTTTGCGCTGTACACAGGACTTAGATTTTCTGCCATCTGCTTTATAACACCTGATAATATTATTGAATCAACAAATGTACATGGTGACAAAGTACATAAGCTATATTTCACTATGTCAAAAACAGGTGATTCAATTTCATTTAAGCTGCCAAATAAGGCTTTTGCAATACTCCAAAAGTATAATCTAACTGATGATAGCAAATTTATATTTCCAGTCATTAATCTACCGCCCGATAGTACAAATGATAAATTGATACAAAAGAAAGAAAGCCGCAATGCCTACATTAATAAAATATTAAAAGAAATTGCTGCTGCTGTTGGAATAACTAAAAATGTATCTTTTCACATTTCCCGCCATTCTTTTGCTACAAAAGCCTTAACTTTGGGTATTAATATGGAAGTCGTCTCAAAGCTGTTAGGACACGCTGATTTAAAGACTACGCAGATTTATGCTAAGATAGTGGACAAAGCTAAAGACGATGCTATGGACTTATTTAATTAACGATGTTCGATAACACTAATAAAGATCAAAAACTAAAAAACCTTTTCAATCAATTCTATGGTTACTTAAATGTTGACCTTAATATTTACAATTTAGATTGCCCTGTATGTAAGCCCGAACCGTGTTTAACAATTAGTTCTATCTGCAACTACAATTCAAAATTTGAAAAAACATACAATTCTCTTTTGTCTAATTTAAAATATTGGTTAAGAAAACATAAAGATAACTTAGAACCTATTGAATGGTTAGAACTAAAAGCAATGGAGAATTATGAAAGTCTAACTGAAACTTGGTTAACTGAAAAAAAGATTGAAGAACTATTTCCTTATGAAATTATAACAGATACTCGCACAACTACAGCTTTTGACGAAACAGGGGAATTGGTTGAATTTGAAGAAAAGTATGAATATTATGTTGATGAAGATAGTTATAATTTCCAATTTAGCTATTATAGCTACATAGAAAAGAGTAAACGAAATCATAACACAATATTGTTTACCATTAGCGAAGCAGTTAAAAAACAAAAATCGAAATATGCATCATTGGGCTATAAGACGGTATTAAATAATTGTAAGGAGTACCACTTTAAACCAGCTTACGATACATTAAATGATAACGGTTATATTGTAAAAGGCTCATTGAATGACTTTTATAGAGCATTCACAAATCGACCGATCATAAACAAAATATATTGGAAAAAAAATGGTAAACCCTCTCTAAAATATCTTATTGATACTCTAACAATTACATCCGATAAAATCATACTTGATAGAAGTTTTAATAAAATGGCTGCATCAATTTTTGATATTGATGGTCAAAATATGACAGATACATCAATGCAAGGAGTTAAATCAAATAAAGATTTTCCCAAAGTAGATAAAGCCGCTACGCAAATAAAAGATATTAGAACAATAAAATAGATTAACCCCAACTTCCTAATTCCAGATTATTTATATAACCATTCTTAGAGTAGTTCTTAGAGTTCTGCAAATTAATTGACTTACCCTTAATAAAGCGGTCTATTTACAAAATGAATAGAGAAAAATTAAATTTTGTAACAATTAAAAGAGTTAAATATGACATTAGACTTTTTATTTAAAAAGGACATAGAACAATTGAAGCACGAGCTGATAGCGGAATTGAAACTGTTGTTAAAACCAGAAACCTGCAAGGACGAAAAAAAGGACTGGCTTACAGATTCCGAAACAAGAAAGCTCTTATCGCTTAGTAGGACAAAGCTCTACCAATTGAGGAAGAACGGAAAGCTACCGTACTCAAAAATTGGGGGAAGGTTGTACTACAAGCGAGAGGACTTAAATGTATTACTAACTAAAAATGCAACGAAGTATGATTGAAGCAAAAAAATACAGCTTAATTATTAATAAAGTAGAAGTAGTTAATGAGCTTAGTACCAATGAATTGATAACAGGAATCACTTCAAACCAAAAAGTGCAAGAAAAAGTAAGTGAAATAAGACAACACCTATCAGAGGATAACAAACCAAAGGCAGATGAATTAAAGAAAGGCTTAATGGGTTTTACACCGTCTGGAACGTTTAACGGTAGAAGGTCAGCAGAAAACATTAAAGAATATTCCAATCTGATTATACTTGATATTGATAAGGTAGATGATGCAGAAGATGTAAAAAACGCTGCAAGTCTGATAACCTATACAATGATGGCTTTTTTATCACCATCGGGTAGCGGTGTAAAAATTTTGGCGGAACACAACGCAGGGTTGGACAATCACAAAATAGCTTTTGAAAGCGTTGTAAATTACTATGAGAAGGAGTTAAATGTAAAAATAGATCCTTCTGGTAAAGATATTGCAAGGTTATGTTTCTTTAGCCACGACCCGGATTTGTTTTACAATGAAGATTCAAAAGTTTTTGAAGTAAATACTTTTATATCCGATACATCAGTTGATGTAAAAGATGAAGCAACAAAAGTTAATGATTCAACAATTGATTACATTAAACTACTCGATGAAGTGAAAGTACAAACCAATAAAAAGAGTACTTTTCACAACGGTAGCCGTAATGATTTTTTGTTTAAGTTTTCTTGTAATGCAAATCGGGTTGGAGTACCTATTGAGCAAGTAAAAAACTATTCAAGTAAAAATTTTGTGAGTGACGATTTCACAATTAAAGAAGTAGTACCCACAATTGAAAGCGCATTTAAAAATGTGGATGAACACGGGGAAAAAGCACCAGCAGTTAAATCGAAATACCACTTTACTGCAAAGGAGTTGTATGACAGAAAACTGACTGAACTACCAACACTAATTGAGCCAATTGTGCCTAAAAAAGCGTTAGGCTTATTGGGTGGTTCAAGCGATACAGGTAAGAGTACTTTTCTGCGGCAAATGGGTTTAGCTATTGCAATGGGGAAAGATGAATTTTTAGGCTTTAAAATTAATGCTACACATAACCGTGTGCTATACATAAGTACAGAAGATGATGATGATGCCATAGCTTACTTGTTGTACACAAAAATGAAAGAATTGGTTCAGGATGATAGCAGATTAAATAACTTTCATTACTTTTTTACAAGTGAAGTAATTGAAAAGAAGATTGAGGACTTTGTAAAATCGAAACCAGTTGATCTCGTAATTGTTCATGCTTTTTCAGATTTATATGATGGTGACATGAACATGTCTTCTAAAGTTCGTCCATTTTTAGACAAATTTTCAATGCTTGCAAAAAAGTACAATTTTTCAGCGTTGTTTTTACACCACACCCGAAAAGGTGCAGAAAACAACCCACCGTCAAAAAATAATTTAATGGGTTCATCTGGGATAGAGCAAAAAAGTAGGTTGTTAATTGAATTAAGAAAAGATTTTAACTTGTTAGGCAAACGTCATCTATGTATTGTTAAGCAAAATTATTTACCAGAAGAATATAAGACCGATAGTTATGTGCTTGACTTTACAGATATGGTTTTTAATAATACTGGTGAGCGTGTATCATTTAGTAAATTAGGGAGGGATAGCAGCATTGAAGATGATAGGGATCGTTGGATAACAGAAGCTATAAAACTTAAAGAAGAAGAATGTAAGACTGTTGATGAAATAACAGAGACCTTGCAGGCCGAAGGTATGCAGTATAAAAGAAGTACTGTAGGAAAATGGCTTAAAGGGAAACAATGTGAGGCAGACCAAGAAATAGTTACCGACCAAGTGGAAGAATAATTTTACACAATTATCTATCTATCCATTTGTACAGGGGATATGGATGGATAGATATTTTTAAATTTAAATGAATGAAAAAAATAACATACAATTTTAATAGAGCACCATACATTGTCTTCTGGAAGGAAGATAAAGGCAAAATAGAATTACAACCAACCCAACTAATAAAGTTGTTCGATAAGTTTGGTTTTAAAAAAATTAGATATAAGGTAAGTGACTACAAGTGGGTTAGGATGGAAAATAATATTATTGATAAAGTTGACCTTACGGATATAATTGATTTTGTAAAACAGTATTTGACCCATTTTGAAGAATACGAGGTAATAAATGCTTTGTTCAGTTCTAAATCAAAGATAACCAAGTACCTCATTACCTTTGTGGAAACGGTGTATATAGATTTGCATACAGACAATAAAACAGGTATTTATTTTTACTTCAAAAACGGTTTTGTTGAAGTATCAAAAGATGAAATTAAGCTAAAGCCATACACGGAGTTAACCGCTCCGATTTGGTCAAGCCAAATACTCGATTATAATTTTGAACTCACCGCTGATACAAGCGATTTTGAAACCTTTTGTAGCAACTTGGCTGGTAATGATGAACACAGGGTTAAGTGTTTCGGAACACAGCTTGGTTACATGCTTAGTAGGTTTAAAGACCCAACAATAACAAAAGCTTGGATATTGACGGACAAGAATGTAAGTTTTGCAAGCAGCGCAAATGGTGGTACTGGTAAGAGCCTAATTGGTCAAGCATTATCTAAAGTTCGCAACGTTGCAACCATTGAAGGTAAGTCTATAAGCAAGCGATTAAAAAGTTGGTACTTGTGGCAACAAGTAGATAGAGATAGTAATATAATTTGCATTGATGATATGGAGAAAGGGGTACACTTTTCCAATTTTTATTCAATAATTACTAATGGCATTGATGTAGAAAAAAGAGGTAAACCGCTAATCAGAATTGAGTATGCCGAAAGCCCTAAAATACTTATAACGTCAAACCATCCAGTAAGGGGTGATATAGGAAATAGTGATGCAAGGCGGAGATTAGAATTTGAAGTATCAGACCATTATGGCTCATTTAATAGCCCTATTGACGAATTTGGCAAACAGTTTTTTTTAGAGTGGCAAAGCGAAGATTGGAATAATTTTTTTAATTATATGACCAAATGCTGCCAGAGTTTTCTTAAAAATGGTTTGATGGAAGTAGCTCCATATAACAAAGGCTTTAAATATATATCAAGTAAAACAGGACACGAGTTTGTAGCTTTTGCTGATGAAAATTTAATACCCGGCAAAAGGTTTGATAAGGCTGATTTGTTACAGAAATTAAAATCCGATTATCCGCAATACAAACAAATTACTTCTAATAGGTTAACTAAGTGGATTGATTTATATAGTGCTTACAGACAAATACCAATAATTCAAAAAAAGAGCAACAGTAATTACTTGGTGATTGTACCTGATGAAAATGTTGAACAAAATTCGGAAGCGGATATATTGGAATTGGCAGCTTAAAAGTGCCAAAGTGCCGTTTTAAATGGCTTATAATAAAAATAAATCTTAGCCAGCCAACCAGTTTTGTAGGGCAATTGGTTGGTTGGTTGAGATATTTTTTTTTGCCTGTTTCATTTGATTGTTGAGTAGGTTTTTTAAATTATTACTTTCGCTTTTAAAATAATTTTATTAAGTTGAAATGAGATATTCATATAATTCAATTAAGAAAGTAGGGCTGCTGGCCTTTCTTTTTTCATTCCGTTTGCGTTGGCAAGACATACTCTTTTGCAATTTTGGGCTTGTGTGGTGGCAGAAGCGAATTACAAATGTGTATGGCTTTTAGCATTGACTTTTTGTTCTATTCATAAACAGGCTTGCGATAAGTCCAAATCCGACAATCACGTCCACAATGTTCCACATTTCTCTTCCAAGTGCTATTTTAAAAAATGGTTGAAAGAGTAATGCAAGTCCACCATAAATAATCATTTCCGTATTCTTGTTCTCTTCATTCGCTTTATATGCCAAAATTCCAAATCCGATTAATGAAACAATACGTACCAATTGATAAAATCCAAAAGGCATATCTAACAGACACAGAAAAAATAAAACTGAAAGAACTAACTTAATTATCGCTTGCAAATTCAATTTCATCCGTAAATTCTTCATGTAAACCATAGTTTTGAAAGTCAATCAAGTAATTCATTTGCTTTGGGAATTGAGTGATTATTGTTTCTTCCGAAATACCAAGTTTTGACTTTACCATTTGAAGAAACTTTACTTCGCTATCTTCAATTTTATTATCCGATTCAATGGTTCGTATTAAAACTTCAATTAATAAAAGTTCTTGCTTTTCATTTAGGTTTACTTGACTTAGTTCGTTCAAATATTCGTTGATTGCTTTTTTACCATTTTGTCTTATATAGCTCAAATTGGTTTCAAAAGGTTCTTCTATATCGAAACCCATAAAATAAATTTCGTTATTTACCATATTTTTAATTTCTGCAATTTCAGATTCATCAATTGAACCATCACAAGCCATTACAGTAATAGCCGACTTTAATAATAAATTTTGAAATGCTTCTGTTTTCATAATCCAAACCCTATTTTAGTTGTTATTTCTTCTTTAGAACTTACTGGTAATAAATCAAGTAATCCATAGTTTATCTCTTTCAATCGATCCCAATTTTTGCTTTCAATAGCGAAATTTCCTGCATCAATGAGGCTTTTTGCCTGTGATTGGTCATTCATTTTTGCTTGGTTATCTAAAAGGTATACAAAAATTCCTTTTAAGAAGTCAGGTGTTCGCCACCTAATTTGTCCTATAATACTTTGAAATTCATCTGACTTTTCTTGAATTTTTAAAGGGCTTTTAGTTGCCATAAACGCACTTTCTTGAGAAACAATGTCGTTAAATGTTTTACGCTCGTGGTCATTACCCGAATTTTCAATAAGTTCTTCACAAGCAGCTTTGGTTTCGTGGTAAAAATCTGTTGCTTTTTGAAGGCGTTTGTTTTTTGTTGCACTATCTATTTTTTGTGCAATTTTTCTCTTCTTATTTTCTAATTGGTAACGTTTATCGGTTACATCGTCATCAGTAATTTTTTCAGTTTCATCTGCAACTGCTTCCATTTCCTTTTTGACTTTAGATAAAGCACCTGCGGTTTCGTAATCTTCTTTTTCAGTCGCTAACTCAATTTCTTCATCAAGTTTGGATGATAAGTCTGTTACTTGACCTTTTAATAAAGGTATATTTGTGTGTCTTTCTTTTGGATTAAAGGTTTCTTTAAATTCTTGGTCTGACATATTAAGATATACAGCAACGGTTAAATCTTGCGATTCTGATATGGAAATTGTAATTTCTATATCAGAACCTTTAGATATATCTCTCGTTAAATTATTGCCATTTATACTAATAAATCCAATACTCTTATTACTTTCAGGTAAAGATAAATGAGAGCCTTGTAATACATTTATATTAATAACATCATCTTCGCTACCTTTTAAAATACTCTTGTTGATAGGATAAGTTTTAGTTCTTTTTGTGGGAAGAACAGTATTTCTTTGAAAAATCATCTCTAATCTTGTCTGCCCTGGGTTATCGTAGTCGTCAACTTCTAAACAGATATCTTCTGGAAGCGGTTGCCCACTTATACCATATCCGCTATTAATCCCAATATGTTCAATATCAGTTTCAATAACATTGTTTTGACCATCATAAACTGTCAAAGTAAAGAAATTATAAGCATTCTCAACTAAAGGTAAGTCTTCATTTATTCTATCTGCAAGCTCTTTTAAACCTGAATCAAATCCGCCATCTTGACGAACTATTTTATAAAATAGTCCTTCGATATTTCCTTTAATTCTTGCAGCAAAAAGTTCGTCAGATTCCTTAGATGCGTTATTATAGCTTGCTTTTATTGAAATTGCAGATTGCTTTTTGTCTGATTTATCTTTTGAAATTTCTTTTTGCTTTGTTGCTGCATAATATGCGGCGCCAATTGCAACCGCCGTGGTTGGGTCTATTTCACAGTTTACAGGTATTTGTAAAACTTCTTCAACACGTTGTCTCACGAAAGGTATAAATGTAGAACCACCAACCATTAAATTAAATTGAACATCGTTTGATGTCAATGAATTTCTTGTTAATATGGTTTTAATCATTTCCATTGTTCCGTCAATTGAATCTTTAATTAAGTTGTTGAATTCAGATTTGGTAATCGTAATTTCCATATCAACATCAGTACCCTCATCATCCTTCAAATCTCTTAATTCAATCTCTGCCGAGGAAACTGCTGACAATCGAATTTTAGCTTCTTCTGTTGGCCGCAAAAGAGCCATATATTTAGAATTGTATTTACCAGTACTACTCTTCATTTGATTCTCTAAATCATTAAAAGTATATTCTTTTGAGAGTTTTGGTATAATTATTTTTTCAATAATAAATCGATCAAAATCAGATCCTCCTAAATAATTGTCGCCTTCGTGGTCAACTACTTTCATTTCTCCATCTTTGATTCTTACCAATGCAACATCAAAAGTTCCTCCACCTAAATCATAAACAAGCCAATTACCATCTGTAAGTTCTTTAGATTTTTTCATATTTGCATAAGCTAAACTTGCTGCAATTGGTTCTTGAAGCAGTACAACTTGTTTAAAACCTGCTTGTTTTCCTGCTTCTTTTGTAGCATTAGACTGGATTAAGTCAAATGACGCAGGAATTGTTATAACTACAGATTCCAAAGTATCTCCTGTGTTTACAAAAGTTTTTAATTCTTTTAACACTTGTGCAGAAAGATCAACCGGTGTTTTCGATTCGTTAATTGATGGTATTTGAAAACTTTCAGTGGTTCCCATTTTACGTTTGAACAGACCTACCACATTTTTCGGGTCTCTTTCAAAAAATTCTTTGGCTTTGTTTCCGACTACAATCCTGTCTTTTTTATAATAAACAACTGATGGTAATGTTGAACGTCCATAGTCTAAAGGATTATTAAAAACAATTACGTCTCCTTTTACAAATTTTGCAATGGCGGAATTTGTAGTTCCTAAATCTATTCCAATATTTATTGTGTTTTCCATTTTATATATTTGATTTTTTTGATTCAACGACAACCACGCCTTTTCTGGCAATTAAGGTGCTTCCGCCATTTTTGTATCGTATGATTGGTTTAATAACTTCTTTAATAACTAAATTTTCGGTAGAATTGCCTGCGATACTCGCTTCTAAATCTAATCGAGTTTCATTATATACTTCTCCGATAGGGTTGTGGTAAGTAAAACCTATATCTGAAATTGTTGAACTTGAGAGTAGATTTGTTTCAAATATATCTTTCATTTTGTTTAGGTTTCTTGATATACTGTTTGATTCATCTATGTTTTCGAGTTTTCTTTCAATTTCAAAAATTTGGTCTAATAACTCAAACTCTGATTTATATTGTTTAAAATTTGGTTCTAACATTTGAAAAGCAAAATTATGCTACTATTAAATGCCTTCTAAATTTCATTAAGAACGCTGAAAATTAATTTCATCGTCACTTAATTATTCGTAAAATTTATTATTATTTATATGTGTATGAGAAAATTTGATGAGAGGAAAACTAAATTTTGTGTTTTGGTAGTGCAAAATTATGGGGTTTTCAAACCTAACACAACCTTAGTAAGTTTTATTTAACATTTGCTCAGAT
>ENA-ORXT01006852-ORXT01006852.1-marine-metagenome-genome-assembly--contig:-NODE-6852-length-10406-cov-4.583503_pt1 | contig 10406 bp, 16 predicted proteins | sample MGYA00237868_ERZ511482 | MGnify/ENA metagenome assembly ERZ511482
CGATCATCCGTTGCAACAGCGGTGCGCCAACGTGATACGGACTCTGGGCCGGTCGACATCAAGGTGGAAAGCCACTGGAATCTCCACTGGCGAGCCATGGGCTAGCGAGCAGTTCCACGATGGTCATTTCCGAACGTGTGCCGAGGCGCAAGGCCGGCCCCCACGTGCCGGTACCCGCTGACACATAGAGCGTCTTGTCGTCGCGATCGAAGCGCCCCTTCATTTCCGGATACTGGCGCTTGACGAACAGGCCGAAAGGCCAGATCTGTCCCCCATGTGTGTGACCCGACAGGGTCAGCGGAATACCGGCGGTGCGGGCTGCCGACCAACCATCGGGGCGGTGATAGAGCAGCACGTCGATACGCTCCGCATCCTTGCCGAGTGCCGTGAGGACGCCCGGAAGTTCATCCGGTCGATCGCGATCATCCCGAGGATCGACAGCGCGAACACTCCCGCGCCCATCGCGGCGATGGCCCCGGCGCCCAGATTGCCGAGCCAATCCTCCGACCGGGGGGCATCGCCCTCGCCCTTGTCCACGTTCTCGTCGCCGTCCCGCACGGGCCGCTCCCTTCCAGACCTTGACGCCGCCGCCCGCTCGTTCCAAGAAAGGCCGTCCCCGGGGGGGGCATGGGAGCGCCGTCATGCTGTTGCTGATCGATAATTATGACAGTTTCACTTACAATCTGGTTCATGCCTTCGGGATGCTGGATGCCGAGGTCGAGGTCGTGCGCAACGACGCGCTGACGGTCGACGAGGCGATGGCGCGGGGAGCGCAGGCCATCGTGCTCTCGCCCGGTCCGTGCGACCCGTCGCAGGCGGGCATCTGCGTCGACCTGGTCAAACGCGCCGCGGCGGAGGACATGCCCCTCTTCGGCGTCTGCCTCGGGCATCAGGCCATCGGCGAGGCCTTCGGCGGCAGGGTCGTACGCGCCGGATCGATCATGCACGGCAAGCTGTCGCCCATCGCCCATACGAACGGCAGCGTCTTTCGCGGTTTGCCGGAAGGGTTTCAGGCGACCCGCTATCACAGCCTGACGGTTGACCGCGACACCCTGCCCGACTGCCTTGAGATCAACGCCGAAACTGAAGACGGCATGATCATGGGCCTGTCGCACAAGCAACACCCGATCCACGGGGTACAATTTCATCCTGAGAGCATCGCCTCGGAATACGGCATGACACTGATGGAAAATTTCCTGAAAATCGCGGAGGTAAAGGCATGACCGGACGTCTGGGACCCTTGATCCAGCACGCTATTGACGGCCCGCTCTCCGCCGAAGACGCGCGCGAAGCCTTTGATGCGATCATGTCGGGGGATGCGACGCCCTCGCAAACCGGCGGGTTTCTGATCGCCCTGAGAATGCGCGGCGAGACGGTCGGGGAAATCGCCGCCGCCGCCGCCGTGATGCGCGCCAAGGCCCTGCCCGTGCGCGCCCCCGCCGGGGCCATCGACATCGTCGGCACGGGGGGCGACGGCAAGAAGACGCTGAACATCTCGACCGCCGCCGCCTTCGTCGTGGCCGGGGCCGGGGTGCCGGTGGCCAAGCACGGCAACCGTGCGCTGTCCTCTAAATCCGGCGCGACGGATGTGCTGACGGCGCTGGGGATCGACCTGTCCCCGGGGGTCGAGAAGATCGAGGCATGCCTGCGCGAGGCAGGCATGGGCTACATGGCCGCGCCGAATCACCATTCCGCCATGCGCCACGTGATGCCGACCCGCACCGAGATGGGCGTGCGCACGATCTTCAATATCCTCGGTCCGCTGACGAATCCGGCGGGGGTGACGCGGCAGTTGAGCGGGGCGTTCTCCGCCGACTGGATCGGGCCGATGGCCGAGACGCTGGGGCGCCTGGGGTCGGAACGCGCGTGGATCGTGCACGGGGGGGACGGGACGGACGAACTGTCGATCGTCGCCCCCTCGCAGGTCGCGGCGCTGGAGAACGGCGCGGTCACGATGCTGGAGGTCTCGGCGGAGGATGCGGGCCTGCCGCAGCATCCGTTCGAGGCCATCGTCGGGGGCGATGCGGCGGAGAATGCGCGGCGTCTGGCCGATCTGCTGGAGGGGGCGAAGGACGGCTATCGTGATGCCGTGCTGCTGAACGCCGCCGCCGGATTGCTGGTGGCGGGAAAGGTGGACACGTTGCGCGACGGCGCGGCGATGGCGGCCGAAAGCATCGACGGCGGTGCGGCGCGGCGGGTGCTGGGCACCATGGTGCGGATCACCGGCGCATGACCCGGGCCTATGCCGATGCGGTGCGGGAAGCGGCGCAGCGCCTGTCCGGGTGGGACGACCTGCCGTTCTTCACGCAGGGCACGTTCGACGCGGTGCTGACGGCGCTGGCGGCGGAACCGGGCGCGGTCTTCCCGCCCCCCGACCGCGTGTTCGCCGCGCTGGAGCGCACGCCCCCCGGCGCGGTGAAGGCCGTGATCCTGGGGCAGGACCCCTATCCGACCGCCGGGCATGCCATCGGGCTGTCCTTCTCGGTCGCCGCCGATGTCCGGCCCCTGCCGCGCTCCCTGACCAATATCTACAAGGAACTGGAGGCCGATCTGGGTATGCGCCCCGAGAGCGGCGATCTGGGCGGATGGGCCGATGCCGGGGTCCTGCTGCTGAACCGCGCGCTGACGGTGCGCGAGGGGGATGCGGGCAGCCATGCGAAGATCGGCTGGGCCGCGCTGGTCGATCAGGTGGCCCGGCGCATCGCGGCACGGGATGGAATCGTCTGGATTCTGTGGGGCAGGCACGCCCAGTCGATCCGCCCCCTGATCGACGCGGGCGCGGGGGGCGATACGCTCGTCCTCGAAAGCGCGCACCCGTCGCCGCTGTCGGCCCGGCGCGGGTTCTTCGGCTCGAAACCGTTCAGCGCGGCGGAGAACCATGCCGGGGTGCCGCTGTGTCGCACATGACCGGGGCAGGACAGGTCTGGACGCGGGCGATTCGCGGCCTATCGTCAGGGACATGAAACGCCTTGCCCTGACTCTCGCGCTGCTCTGCACGCCCGCCCTTGCGGCGGACGATACCGCGCTGGCGGAGGAACGCGACGCGCTGTTCTCGGCCCTGCAATCGACCGACGACGCCGATATCGCCGCCGCCGCGCAAAGGGCGATCTGGGAATCCTGGAGAGAGGCCCCGGATGCCGATGCGCAGGCGCTGTTCGATCTGGGCATGCGGCAGATGGCGCAATACGACAATGCGGGCGCGGTCGAGGCCTTCGACGAGCTGATCCTCTACGCCCCCGATTTCGCCGAAGGGTGGAACCAGCGCGCGTTCGCCTATTTCCGCATGCAGGAATACGAGAAGTCCCTGGCCGACATCGCCTCCGCCCTGCAACGCGAGCCGCGCCATTTCGGGGCCTTGTCCGGCAAGTTCCGCATCCTGATGGCCCAGGGCCGCGCAAGGCTGGCGCAGAAGACGCTGCGCGAGGCGGTCGCGGTCAATCCGTGGATGATGGAACGGCGCTTGCTGGCCCCGGTCGACGAATGAGGCTCGACTACACGGTCACATGGCTGGAGATGACCGCCCGCCCCGACACCCCGCGCCGCGACCCGCCGATGCCGGGATTGTCCGTCATCCGCGCGCATTCTCCGACCGCGCATTTCTTCCGCTATCTCTACGACGCCGTCGGTTCGGCCTATGAATGGACCGACCTGCATGCGGAGACGGATGCCGAAATCGTGGCCTTCGCCGCGCACGGGGCGGTGCATCTGAACGTCGCGTATCTGGACGGATGCCCCGCCGGGTTCATCATGCTCGACTATCGCGAGTCCCCGGTGGCGGAGGTGGCGTTCTTCGGCCTGATGCCCGAATTCATCGGGCGCGGGCTGGGGCCGTGGCTGCTGCTGGAGGGGATTCACGATGCCTGGGACGCGGGCGCGACCACGCTGACGGTGAATACCTGCACCCTCGACCATCCCGGCGCATTGCCGCTGTACCGCCGATGCGGCTTCGTTCCGGTGCGCAGCGAAGTGCAGAGCCGCGAATCGACCCTGCCCGCCGCCTGAATTCGCGCCTCCGCGCGAAACCGCTTGCATTTCCCGCGTATCGGAGCGGAGTGATCCGGCGGGATTTCAGCGGAGAATCAGATGCGCGTACTCGACAATCCCCTGCGGGGAACGGGACTTCCCGACGACGGTCACGGGGCCGGCGGGGAAATCTCGGTCGATATCGCCGCCGCGCGCGCGCTGTATGCGCTGTGTCCTGCCGCGAAGGTCACGCCGCTGACCTCGCTCAGGACGCTGACCTCCGATCTCGGCATCGCCTCGCTGCACGCGAAGGACGAGCGCCAGCGCATGGGTCTGGGCAGTTTCAAGGCGCTGGGGGCGGCCTATGCCCTGGCCAAGGCGGCGGTCGCGCAGGGCGGCGATCCGGCGGATGCGCTGGCCGGGCGCACCTATGTCTGTGCCAGCGCGGGCAATCACGGCATTTCGCTGGCCGCCGGAGCGCGCCTGTTCGGGGCCGCCGCCGTCGTCTACCTGTCCCGCTCCGTCCCCGAAAGCTTTGCGGCGCGCCTGCGCGAGAAGGGGGCCGACGTGCTGCGCGCGGGCGGAGATTACGAGGAGAGCCTCGCCGCCGCGCTGGCCGAGAGCGAGAAACGCGGATGGGAACTGCTGTCGGACAGCACGTGGGAGCCGTATTCCGGCTCCGCACGCGACGTGATGGAGGGGTACCTGATCATGGGGGCGGAGGCGGCGGAGCAGATGCCCCACGCCCCCACCCATGTCTTCCTTCAGGCCGGAATCGGCGGATTGGCCGCCGCCGGGGCCGCCATGGCGCGCCGCGTATGGGGCGATGCCGTCAGGATCGTGGTGGTCGAATCCGAAGCCGCCTCCCCCCTGCATGACAGTATCGAGGCGCGCAGACCGGTCAATGCCCCGGGCATCGAGCGGCTGGGCCGCAACGCCCCTTCGCACCTGGCGCTGAAATATCTGGCGCGGGAGGCGGATACCTTCGTACTGGTCTCCGAACGCGAGGGCGAGGATGCGGCGGCGCGGCTGGACGAGGCGCGGATGTCCACGACTTCCTCCGGCGCGGGCGGTTTCGCGGGGCTGTGCGGGATGGCGAAGACGGGGATGAAGGCGCTGATCTATATCTCCGAGAAGACCGATGCCTGATCTGTGGATGGAGGATGGTGCATGAAGCTGGAGTTTCAGAGCGATGGCGGGGCGTGTTCGGACGGGGCCTTCGGCCTGGTCGTCCTCCAGACCGACCTGACGCTGGAGCCGGAACTGCGGGGCGTCTTCGGCGGCTACGGTCTCTATCACGCCCGCATCCCCAATGCGCCGGAGGTGACCCCCGATACCCTCGCCGCCATGGCACGCGAGATGCCGCAGACCGCCGCCCTGCTGCCCCCCGAGGTGCGCGTTATCGGCTACGGCTGCACCTCCGGCGCGACGATCATCGGGCCGCAGCGGGTGGCGGCGCTGATCCGGCAGGCGCATCCCCGGGCCGAGGTGACCGACCCGATCTCCGCCCTCCTCGCCGCCTGCGCGCATCTGGGCGTGCGGCGGCTGGGCTTCGTCACGCCCTATGTCGCGGAGGTATCGGCGGCGATGCGCGCGCGGCTGGAGGGGGCGGGGCTGACCATCGCGGGATTCGGCTCGTTCGAGCAGGTGGAGGACCGGGTCGTCGCCGGGATATCGGAGGCGTCGACCCTCACGGCGATCGAAAAGGTCGCAAGCATGGGCGCTTGCGACGCGGTGTTCGCCTCCTGCACGAACCTGCGCGGCTTCGGCATCGTCGAGCGGGCGGAGGCGGCGACCGGAGTGCCGGTGCTGACCAGCAACCTCGCGCTCGGCTGGCACATGCTGCGGCTGGCGGAGGCAGAGACGGCGGGGCGGGGGCCGGGGCGGTTGTTCGGGGGTGGCATTTAGGCTTCCGGACCGGGGCCTGAGCGGGTTTCCTCGGTCCCGATATCACGCAGGAGGGACCGCGCCACGACCATCGATCTCGCCAGGGAAGCGAAATGCCGGGGGATCGAGTATTTCCCGATCTCCTTCACCGACCTGTTCGGCGTGATGCGCGCCAGGCTCGTCCCCGCCGCCGCCATCGCCGGTATGCAGCAGGACGGGGCCGGGTTCGCGGGGTTCGCCTCGTGGCTCGACTGACCCCCGCCCATGCCGACATGTTCGCCGTGCCGGACCCGGACAGCCCGATCCGGCTGCCGTGGAAGCCGACCGTCGGCTGGCTGGCATCGGACTTCTGCATGAACGGCGAGGAGGTGGCGCAATACCCTGCGGCGCATCGCGGCGAAGGCCGAAGCGGGCGGGCATCGGCTGAATCACGGGGTCGAATGCGAATACTTCGCGATCTCGCCCGATGGCCACGCGCTGGCCGACGAGCGCGATACCCGGGGCAAGCCCTGACCGGCAACGGCTGCCACGCGCATGTCGGCGTATGGGACGAGGCGGGGAAGAAGAACCTGTTCCACGTCGGGCGCGACGCGGTCGCCGAACACGATCACGTGTTCGGGCAACAACCGCACCCACATGATCCGCATCCCCGATCCGGGCCGGTTCGAGCCACCTGACGGAGTGGGGTCGCGAGACGACGCTGGATTGCTGAAGGGGGGGGGGGAGCACCCTGCCCCGGGCGCAGACCCGGGGCCTCGCCGACTTACCTGCTGACCATCGAGGTCCCGGGTCTTACGCCCGGGACAGAGTGGTTCCTGTGGAAAGCATCTGCACACCTACCCCTTCATCGTCAGCGGCAACCCCGCCGCGACGAATTCGACGTGATCGGCGGCGGCGGCGATGCGCTGGTTCAGCAACCCCTGCGCATCGCGGAACTCGCGGGACAGCTTCTCCATCGGCACCAGTCCGAGGCCGATCTCGTTCGAGACGAGGACGACGCGATTCAGGGTGGTCGCCAGCGCGTCGATCAGGCGCGCCGTCTCCGCCGCCACGTCGCGCTCGTGGTGCATGAGGTTGGAGAGCCAGAGGGTGAGGCAATCGACGAGAATCGTTGTCTTTGCGTCGGTTACGCCGCGTATCGCCTCCGCGATCTCCAGCGGTGCCTCGATCACCGACCAGGACGCCCCCCGCTCGGCCCGGTGCGCCGCGATGCGCGCGGTCATCTCGCCGTCCAGCGCCTGCGCGGTGGCCAGATATATGTGCGGCGGGTCGGCACACAGCGCCAGCGCCCGGGCCGTCTTGCCCGACCGTGCGCCGCCCAGAACGAGCGATATCCGCGCCGTCATGCCACCGGCGCGGGGATGCGCGCGACGAAATGCCCTTTCACCCCCTGCGGCCACTGGCGGAACGGCACCTGCCCCGTCTCCGCCGCCGCGTGCAGCCGCGCGTATTCGACGATGGCCTCCGCCGCCTCGCGCTCCGGCGCGAACCTGCCGATCACGTAGGTCAGCTTGCCCGGCGCGGTGACCGAGACGTTGCAGTGCCGCTCGCACCCCATCGTGCAGGAAACCCGCGCAACCCTCAGTTCCCGCTGCCCTTCCGCGATGGCCTCGACATGCTCGGCCAGCATCTCGCCGCCGGTCTTCTCGCCGTGGTATTTCTCCTCCGCCGAGTACTTGCACGTGTCGCATACGAAGATCGTGGTCGTCATGGTCGCTCCGCTCGGGCGATTTCGGGAAAGGCGGAATGCTCCGCGTCCCGGAAATCGCGATAAGGAAAAGTCGTATTTCCGTTTGCCGAGGTCTTAACGCAGGCGTAAGGAAAGTGCCACGGATCAGTGCGCCTTTTCACCGAAGGCCGAACGGAGCCGTCCGGGAACGCCCGACCCGTACCGGGGGGCGACGGGCGGGCCTGCCGCGCCGCATCATCGCGGCACCTTCGGTGAGTCTGCGTCGAAGGGGGACCGTCATGATACGACCGGGTTTGATCGCCGCCTGTCTCGCCACGACACCGGCACACGCGCATATCGGCCATCTGGGCGAGGTGGCCGGGCATGGCCACTGGATCGGGCTGGGCCTGATCGCCGGGGCCGCCGTGCTCGGCGGGTTGCTGGGCAAGGGCAGGAAACCCGAAGCCGACCCCGAAGACGACGAGACCCCCGAAGCCGAGGAGTGCCCGGCATGAGCGGCAAGAAATACGGCGTGATGGTCTGCGGCCACGGCTCGCGCTCGCAGGCGGCGGTCGACGAGTTCGCCGTCGTCTCGACCCGCCTGCGCGAGCGGTTCCCCGACTGGCCGGTCGAGTACGGCTATCTGGAATTCGCCAACCCCGTGATCCGCGACGGGCTGGATATCCTGCGCGAGAAGGGGTGCGACGAGATTCTCGCCGTGCCGGGGATGCTGTTCGCCGCCGGACACGCGAAGAACGACATCCCAACCGTGCTGAACACCTATGCCAAGAAGCACGATATTACCGTGCATTACGGGCGCGAGCTGGGCGTGGACCCCAAGATGATCGCCGCCGCCGGCGACCGGGTGCGCGAAGCGGTCGAGCGCGCCAATGCCGACCATGGCGAGATGCCGAATCACGACGTCTGCCTCGTCGTCATCGGGCGCGGGGCGAGCGACCCGGATGCCAATTCCAACGTCGCCAAGATCACGCGGATGCTGTGGGAAGGCATGGGCTTCGGCTGGGCCGAGACGGGCTATTCCGGCGTCACCTTTCCGCTGGTCGCGCCCTGTTTGCAGCAGGTGGCGAAGCTGGGCTTCAAGCGGGTGATCGTGTTCCCGTATTTCCTGTTCACCGGCATCCTGATCGACCGCATCTACGGCTTCACCGACGAGGTCGCGGCGGCGCATCCCGATACGCAGTTCGTCAAGGCCGGATACCTGAACGACCACGACCGCGTGATCGACACGTTCCAGGAGCGCGTGACGGAGATACTGGCGGGCGAGAACCTGATGAACTGCGCCATGTGCAAGTATCGCGCGCAGGTGCTCGGCTTCGAGGCGGAGGTCGGCGCGGCGCAGGAAAGCCACCACCACCATGTCGAGGGTCAGGGCGCCAGCGCGCCGGGATCGAATGTCGAGGACTGCATTCACTGCGACACGTTCTGCACCGGGGCCTGCCGGTTGGCGGATGCTGGGGCGCATACGCACGATCATGGTGACGGGCATAGCCATACGCATGACCACGATCACCACCACCATCCTCACCCCCACGCGGATCACCCGATGGGACCGGAGAGCGTGCGGGACCGGATCAAGGGCGACAAGGGGTGAACCGCTTCGACACCGTGGTGATGGTGGACTGGAGTGCGGCATCGAAGCCGGTTACCGGAGCGGACAGCATCTGGTGGGCCGAAGCGCGCCGATCCTACGGACTTACCGGCATGGGCAACCCGCCCACGCGCCTCGATGCACGCCATACCCTGACCGACATCGCGCGGCGGTCGGTGGAGGCGGGACGGCGCGTCCTGATCGGCTTCGATTTTCCGTTCGGCTTCGCGCGCGGCACGGTCGCGCGGCTGGGCGGAAGCTGGCAGGGATTGCGCGCGCGCCTCGCAGCGGCCCTGCCCGATGCCCCCGACAACCGGCAGGAACGCTACGTCGTCGCCCAGGCCCTGAACGAGGAGGGCTGGCCCGACGGCCCCGGCCCGTTCTGGGGTCACGGCACAGCCAGGGACCACGGGGGCCTGCCCAACGCCAAACCGGCGGGATACGGCGACCGCCTGCCCCCCCGCCTGCGCCTCGCCGAGGAAGCCGCCAAGCGCCGTTTCGGTGGGGGAAAGACTCAGGAAGCCTGGAAACTCGCGGGCAACGGCTCGGTCGGCAGTCAGGCACTGACCGGCATCGCCACGCTGCACCGGATGCATGCGGACCTGCCCGGAGCGGCCTTCTGGCCCTTCGACGGCGAGGAGGCGGCGCGCACGGCCCCGGTCCTGCTGACGGAGATATATCCCTCGATCTTCCCCCTGCTTCCGGCGCTGGGCGAAGCGAAGGATGCGGCACAGGTGCGGGGCCTCGCGACCCATATGGTCAGCGCCCCTGCGGAACTCGAAGCGATGCTCCTCGCCCCCTTCCGCCTCCCCGAACCAGAACGAACAGCGGTGACCCGCGAAGAGGGCTGGATTCTGGGGGTGCCTGCATGACCCCCCCCTACGAGCGCGACCCCGCCGCCATCTACGCCGCCTCCTTCGCCACCGTCCGGGCGGAGGCGAATCTGGGGCGTATCCCCGACAGCCTGCACCCGCTCGCCATCCGTCTGATCCACGCCTGCGGAATGGTCGATGTGGCCGATGAATTGGCCTTTTCGGACGATGCGGCGGAGGCGGGGGCGGCGGCGCTGGCCGGGGGCGCGCCGATCCTGTGCGATTGCGAGATGGTCGCGTCGGGCATCATCAAGCGCCGCCTGCCCGCGTCGAACGAGGTCATCGTCACCCTCAACGACCCGCGCGTCGCGATGCTGGCGAGCAAGCTGAAGACCACTCGCTCGGCGGCGGCGGTCGTGCTGTGGCGCGAGCATCTGGAGGGCGCGGTCGTGGCGGTCGGCAATGC
>ENA-ORXT01006858-ORXT01006858.1-marine-metagenome-genome-assembly--contig:-NODE-6858-length-10398-cov-30.326131_pt1 | contig 10398 bp, 8 predicted proteins | sample MGYA00237868_ERZ511482 | MGnify/ENA metagenome assembly ERZ511482
GTGACAGACTTGCAAATAGATGTTGAGAATAACACTTTATATTTGGCGACATATGGCAGATCAATGTACAAAATAGACCTCTCATCTGTAGTATCCAATACTGAAGAGATCGTTAATAGTGGCGATCAATTTACCATTGCTCCAAATCCTGCAAGAGGCAATACGTTAATTACTTTATCAAAAACTGCACAACAAATTTCTGCGATTGTTTATAATTCCTTTGGCGAAGTTGTTATCCAAAACTCTTACGGCAATTTACAATCTTTTGATCTGTCCGTTTCGAATTTGGCAAGCGGGACTTACTACTTACATATAGAAACTGAATCTGCAAGGTCTATTCAAAAGTTAATCGTATTGTAGATCATAGATATAACTACCTACATGCTAATACATAATGTAGGTAGTTATATTGAAAATAAGTAGTCATAAGATAAATGTATATGCAAGAATATTCTTGTTTCTTCTAATTGTCTATTAGGCAAGTTTAAAACATAGACGATTAAACTTTAAATCACGTAAAGTAGAAAGTGATTTAGCACTACTCGAAATAATAAAACAATTAAGCCTGTTATCACTGTAGTGATCGTTGTAAGCTATTCGCCCTATTTTGAGAATGGAATTGTGAAGCAATTAAGTAGGAGAGAATCTGGTATTTAGCACCGGCATACTCAGGTCATATCTACTTCGTTACTCGCAAAGATGCCTGATATGCAGATCCGTCAAGCATAGAGAAGAGGTATTATTGCGGGGCATGATTACCTCCTACGACCATGTGCCTTATGCGCCTTCGTAAAATGACCCTCTGCAATAGCAGCACCTATCGATAACTCACCAGCTAAAGCTACAGCACAACATACTTCTGCAAATTTATCCGCGTCTTCTGGAGACCCACAATCCATTAACTCCAGCGACTCTTTCTGTGTAGGCAGTGATGTGCCCCCTCCTATAGTCCCTACTATTAATCCTGGCAATGTGAGTGATGCATAGAGGTCTCCCTCATTCTTGACTTCTAATCTATCTATGCCTACTGCCGCTTCTGATATACAAGCGATATCTTGACCGCATGCTATGAAGAGTGCTGTGAGACCGTTAGCGATATGCGCATGATTACCGACTGCACCAGTCTGCAATGCAGCTATTGTTCCTGTCTGCCAGAATTTTGTAATTTTTTCTGCTGATGACTGAAATATATTTTTTATCACTTCTTTGGTGATGAGGACTTCTGATATAACTTTTCTACCACGGACTTTACTAAGAGACATGAGATTCGCTTTTTTGTCACCAGACATATTAGCTTCAATGTAAAATAGTTTTGGTTTATGAGGAGCTTGAGATAGAAATTGCTCAATCAACTGAGCTGTAACAATCGTCACCATATTCTGCCCTGCTGCTGCACCAGTCTCATAAGAAAAGATCACATGTAGACCATTGCCTTCGTGCATGAAGTCCAAGCTTACCAATTTGGCAAAGCGGCTGGATTGGCTGACACCATCTTTCATATAAGGTTCTATCTTTCTCATCCACTGAGCAAATTCTAGTGCCTCGGTCAGGCCATCAAATTCGAAATAAGGACAACGCTGTACCCTATTAGAGATCATCCTGGAGACGAAGCCACCGCTAATGGTACCTGCCTTAATACCTCTGTTGTATGATGCAACCAATGCCCCCTCCGTTGTTGCCAATGGAATCCAATGCTCACTTATACCTGCCGTGCCATCCATACGCAAGGGACCAGCTAAGCCCATAGGAATCTGGGCAAAACCAATGAAGTTCTCAATATTACCTTGATATGATTTTGCATGGTCGATAGGCCTCTCACCACTTATGTAGTCGAGATGACGATCTTGACCTTTCAGCATCTCTAAATACTTGTTCTGTATATCCTCCATGTTCATACTACAATATTAACATTACTGCTTTACTAATTACGACTGCTTGAGTAATAATCAAGCAGTTACATGATAATATGGTTCGATTAGTGAAATTTATGATTTGGATACTATGTGAAAGATTAGGCTTCTATCAAAACTACAGATGGACTAATAAAAAAAATACAAGTAAAATGATATTATATCCGATGTTGTATGAAGTAAAACCCATCTCCAGCTCTTCCCTAAAAATGGAGGAGTGTAATATAAGCCACTCACGTGGCAAATACACATCAAAGACCATGAAGTATACCCCCTTCCATCTCCGAGGGAAGGGAAATGAATTTCGCGACAGCGAAAGAAAAGAGATGGGTTCGACCTTACCTACTTCAACAACTGATACGTCACAGAAGAATAACCCATCTCCGGCTCTTCCCTAAAAATGGAAGAGTGAATGAAAGGCCACTTACGTGGCAAATAATGACTTATTATGTCCCCTTCCATCTCCGAGGGAAGGGAAATGAATTTCGCGACAGCGAAAGAAAAGGGATGGGTTCGTTATACCTACATCAACAGCTGATACGCCACAGAAGAATAACCCATCTCCGGCTCTCCCCTAAAAATGGAAGAGTGAATTATAAGCCACATTCGTGGCAAAGCCACATCAAAGTCCATGAAGTATAACCCCTTCCATCCACGAGGGAAGGGAAATGAATTTCGCGATAGCGAAAGAAAAGGGATGGGTTCGTCATACCCACTTCAACACCTGATACGCCACAGAAGTATAACCCATCTCCAGCTCTTCCCTAAAAATGGAAGAGTGAATTATAAGCCACTTTCGTGGCAAATCCACATCCAAAGTCCATGAAGTATAACCCCTTCCATACACGAGGGAAGGGAAATGAAATTCGCGACAGCGAAAGAAAAGGGATGGGTTCGTCATACCTACTTCAACAACTGATAAGCCGCAAAAGCAAACACATAAGCCATAACCAACATCAACACAAACTGAAAGGCTGCAAAGCGCAATGACTTTGTTTCTTTCTTGACGATAGCAACTGTACTCATACGCTGATGAGATCTTTTATTAGGACAAGAGCAAGGAATTCCCAATAAGGAAACTTTTTATATCTTTAGGTTGTTAAGTATCGGGATGCATGAGTAAGAATTTTCAAGTACTATTATCTGAAGAAGCAAAGACTTTTATTAAATCGTTAGATTTAAAGATTCAGAAGAAAGTAGCTTATAACATTCAGAAAGCTCGAGAAGTCAATGACAGTAAGGTTCTTAAGAAACTTACTGAAGAGATCTGGGAATTTAGAACAAGGTATGATAAGCAACAAATAAGATTATTAGCTTTTTGGGATCCCAACTTAAAGTCATTGATCATTTGCACTCATGGATTTGTGAAGAAAACACAAAAGACACCAAAATCTGAAATTAACAAGGCCTTAGAATTTAAAAGAATGTACCTAAAACATTAATTATGAAACTTACATCAATAGATGATTTAACAGACGAAATTGTAGGCAAACGAGGAACAGCGGAACGAGACATTTTTGAATATGATCTCAGAATGGATATTGTAGGTACTATGATTAAGGATGCTAGAATTAAACAGAACATGACACAAGGAGATTTAGGAGAACTTTTAGGCGTCCAGAAAGCACAAATATCTAAACTTGAAAACAATACTAAGGACTTTAGAATAGGGACTATTATAAGAGCCTTAGAAGCATTAGGAGCCAAAGTAAAACTAACAGTAGAGCTGGAGAAGAAGGAACTTGTAGTATCGTAAGAAAATCGAAAGATAGGATGGGATGATCATGTCAAGTGCCGGCTAATATCCTAGTTTGCATGAGTATAACCCATCTCCGGCTCTTCCCTAAAAATGGAAGAGTGAATGCAAGGCCACTTGCGTGGCAAATCCTCATCAAAGTCCATGAAGTATAACCCCTTCCATCTCCGAGGGAAGGGAAATGAATTTCGCGATAGCGAAAGAAAAGGGTTGGGTTCGACCTTATCTACTTCAATAACTGATACGCCACAAAAGAATAACCCATCTCCGACTCTTCCCTAAAAATAGAAGAGTGTATTATAAGCCACTCACGTGGCAAATACACATCAAAGTACATGAAGTATAACCCCTTCCATCTCCGAGGGAAGGGAAATGAATTTCGCGACAGCGAAAGAAAAGGGATGGGTTCGTCATACCCACTTCAACACCTGATACGCCACAAAAGAATAACCCATCTCCGACTCTTCCCTAAAAATGGAAGAGTGAATTATAAGCCACTTTCGTGGCAAATCCACATCAAAGTCCATGCAGTATATCCCCTTCCATCTCCGAGGGAAGGGAAATGAATTTCGCGACAGCGAAAGAAAAGGGATGGGTTCGTCGTACCTACTTCAACAGCTGATACGCCACAGAAGTATAACCCATCTCCGGCTCTTCCCTAAAAATGGATGAGTGAATGAGAGGCCACTTACGTGGCAATTAACGAGCTGTTATATGCCCTTCCATCTGTGAGGGAAGGGAAATAAATTTCGCGACAGCGAAAGAAAAGGGTTGGGTAAGCAAGAGTCATCTCAAAGATTAAGGTGTATATGAAATATGCTCACATATAAATTTGTTATATTCTTATGAAGCATACAATCATATTAGTTTGTTTACTACTTATAACAAAATCGGATCTATTAGCTCAATATCCACCATTACCCGAAAATAATCAAATGGATAAAGCAGCTAATGATCGAATGCGGAAAAGTGCAGAAGAAATTCTATTAAACTTAGAAAGCGATGATATTTCTTTTGTTCAGAAATCTGTGCTTTATGGCTGGAACCTTCTTATTAGTTATTGCAAAGTATACCCAGATAATCACCAAATCATAAGAGACGTATTCTTAACAAGACTAAGTTATGAGCCAGTTGGTTTCTGCGAAAACTTCAAAGGAAACTTTGAGAGATCATTCAATAAGGGCGACCGCCTTTGGACAATATATAAACAAGAAATTGATTTCATGTGTAATATTTGTGACTGTGTAAACCTGCAGAAGGATATTAATCTTATAAAAACACTTATTTCGATAGATGCTGATGACCAAAAGCACAGAGGCTCAGATGCTTTATTAGATGATAAATTTGTCCAACGGGAGCGTGAAGTATTAGATTCTTTAAATCTAATGAAAGTAAAGGGTATCATAAAATTTCATGGATACCCTGGTAGATCATTAGTCGGAACAGAGTATGAGAATATTGCATGGAAAATACTACTAAATGCAGGTGAGGACACCATCAAGAAATATATAGGATTAATCAAACAAGAAATTAAAAATAGGAATCTGCATCCAAGTGCATATGCTCATATGTATGACCGACTTGCTATGCTACAAGGCAATTCTCAAAAATTTGGAACTCAAGTCATCACAGATAAAAGCACAAATGAAATAGTGATATACAAATGTGTAGACCCTGACAAAGTCAATTACTATAGACATAGTAGTTGTATGGAAGGGCTTAAGGAATTTCCAAAATATAATCTGATCAATGGAAAATTATTCAAAGAAGGCATTGGAAAATAGAGCGTTATTTCTGTATGATTGAGGAGCAATTTTTTCTCTACTTGAATGTAAAATAATCTATTAATAAAATGTGTGATGAGGCATTAATAGATATCTCCCGCTGGTCGATTTGAAAAAGTCAGTATACTGGTAGGAAATCAAGAAACTAAGATCAGTGAGACTATTAAAATACTCTTGTCTTAGAGAATATTAAGCTCCGCCTTGAGGTTGGACGAGGACTTAATTTTAAGTTGGGTTCTTTCAGCCTACTTCAACAACTGATACGCCACAAAAGCAAACACATAAGCCAATACCAACATCAACACAAACTGAAAGGCTGCAAACCTCCACGACCGAGTTTCTTTCTTGACGATAGCAACGGTACTCATACATTGCAAAGCGAATACATAGAAGAGCAACAATGATACTGAGGTCGCAATTCCGAATCGTTTAGCACCTGTACTGAAGACAGTTTCATTACGTAATCTTTCGATGATGGTACTTTCTTCTTCTGAGCCGATGCTATATATCGTTGATAATGTCCCCACGAAAACCTCTCTCGCTGCAAAAGAACTCAAGACAGCAATTCCTATCTTCCAATCGTAACCCAGTGGCGCAATAGCAGGCTCTATAAATTTGCCCATATGGCCGAGATAAGAATACTCTAGATCGAAGGATTCCTTAGACATCATCACGCCATCTTGCATCTGAGATTGTGCCACCTGATATTGCTGTGAGATGTACTGGTCATCATTAGGAGAGTTAGTAGATAGGAACCAGATGATGATAGAAATAGCAAGTATAACCTTACCCGCTTCTACAACAAATGATTTTGTCTTTTGATAAACGTTGTTGAAGATATTTCTCCAGTTAGGTGTTCTGTAGACGGGCAATTCTAAAGACCAGAACGGATTAGATTGCACCTTACTTCTCTTACTATAATATAAAGCCACTGCTAATGTAGCAACAACTCCTATGAGATACAGACCCAATAGGGCAAGGCCTTGTAGACCAAATATCGAACCTTTTTCTTGAGGTAATATTACTGCAATTAATATCGTATAGACAGGTAATCTTGCACTACATGTCATAAGTGGTGACGCCATTATAATCGCCATTCTTTCTTTAGGGTCATCTATGACACGTGCTCCCATAATCGCAGGTATAGCGCAAGCCCAGCTCGACATAAGAGGTATTATACTCTTACCGCTGAGTCCAAATTTTCTAAGAAAAGCATCAGAGATAAATGATATCCGTGAGAGATAACCCGTATGCTCAAGTATCCCCAACAATAAAAACAACATCGCTATTTGAGGTATGAAAATTATGACCCCACCTATCCCTTGTATGATGGCATCAGCGATCAGATCTTGAAGCCAATTATCTGGCATCGCAGACTTTACGTAACTGCTTAAGCCAGCTATCCCTTGATCTATCCAGTCCATCGGAAAAGCTGAGATTGTAAATACGGCCTGGAAGACTAAATAAAGAACTGCAAGAAAAATAATCAAGCCATATATCGGATGCAACAATATCTTATCCCACTTCTTAGTCGATTGTAGATAGTCATGTACCTGATCTCTCTGGATTGTTGACTTTACGATAGAAGAAATAATCTTCTGACGCTTATGGAAGCTATCTTGTATCAGCTCATCATCTTCGGGATTAGGGAATGATACTACCCTTCTATAAATATTCTCTATTTCTTTGCCTTCAAATCTATCGTATACACTTCGACATACAGAATTAGGTACTTTAAATCCGTTGGACTTAATAATAGCTTCGAGCTTTTCGAGTCCATCCCCTGTTCTCGAATTCATAACGACAACATCACAGCCTAACTGATCGGCTATACCTCCTTCATCTATTAGAATTTTATTTTTTTCAAGATCATCTTTGTAATTGATGACTAAGACGACTGGAACTTCTAAGTCTGCTACTTCAGAAAACAGTAATAAGCTGTCTTCCATTTGCATTCCATTAGCGACGAATATTATCGGAAATCCATGCTCTGCATATCTTAGGATCTGTGACTTGGAGATGACTTCTTCTGGCGCAGTAGATCTTAGTGATTTTAATCCCGGTAGATCTACAATCTCATAGCCTTTATAGCTCCCCGTCTTTCTCTCCACTGTAACCCCTGAGAAGTTACCGATCTTCTGATTCATCCCCGTAAGAAGATTAAATAATGTACTCTTACCAGAATTGGGTTTGCCCACAAGAGCAATGCTATCTTGCTGCTCCATCACTATATTTTTATAAGATCTATACATTGAAAATCTGTCGATCTAAGACTCAACATTTTTCCACCTACAGTGAAATTAATAAGCTTCGTATAGTAAGGACTATAGTTCTTAGTGATGACCGTACCTAGGGATATACCATTAGCGAGTAGGTATTTACGGAACTCCATATCTCCTTTAATTTCGATGACAATGGCACGCTCGCCTTCAGATATTACTAACTTCTCCAATCGCTCAATTGATTAAGCCACAAAGAAATATAATTATTTGGATTTAATCTAAATAAAAGAGAAGTTTTAAAAAAGATATGCTATATATAGCAATATCGAAGACAATTTTTCCAATGTCTAATTTGAATTTCCATCAGTCTTTTTACCACAATAAGGTCAGGTCCCCTGCCCTTTTATATCTCTCATTGTCTATGGTAAATTCTACATAGTAGACATAGACTCCCATCTCAACGTAACCATCATGATATTCTCCTCTCCAAGTGTGTAAGTCAGAATTTGTATCATAGGCTTCTGCCTCGTACATCTTATTACCCCACCTGTCGAATATAGCGAGATAGTCTATGAACACAGGCTTCTCGGTAGGCGCATATATTCTAAACCCGTTATTCTCTGTTTCCATATTAATATTAATGACATTGGGGATGTATATCTCTACACTGTCTTGTGTTACTATATTGTCTTCTCTCAATTCTATCTCCACTTGGATACTTTGCTCACAACCATTCGCATTGGTCAGTGTCATTGTGTAGGTATCTACTCCTGAATAGATCAATTCTGGCGTAAGACAATCACTGCAACTTAGACCAATATCGGGTGACCAAGATATCATCTCTATATCTTGCACTGCCACATCAGTCATCACATTTATTATATAGCTGCTATCCTCCATCACTTCTATTATTCTCGGTCCTTCTAATAAAAATACATCTTTAGGATCGTCCACATTTTCTACTCCAAAACTTTCCATACTTACACATCCTGATAAACTTAAACCTTCTATAGCATATAAACCCTCTGCTATAAAGGCCAATTCTTCCACCTCATATTCTTCTCCACGAGCTATTTCATTTCTATCACTATCATAAATAATAAAATAAGCTAAGTCCCCTTCTAAGATTTCTACATCTATATATGTCTCGGAACGACTGCAACTTAATGTGCCTACTTTTACTCTGAACATAAGCTCATCATCTATCTCTATTACCTCATAACTGCTGACACCTGCACAACCCTGGTCATCAGTCAATGTAACAGAGTAGGTCCCTGGTTCAGATGTAATAATACTTATATCACTGTAGGACTGATTCTGAGGACCTGTCCATTGTATAGTTGATGCTGCGACATTAGAGGTTATAAGGAGCTCTACCTCATCTACATTGCAATCAAGTGTATCTCCCAAGATGCTGACTTGTGGGAGATCAATATCTGCATCTACGGAGAATACGATCGTACTATCACAACCATTATCTGACATAAGTAGTAAGCGATATGTCCCTTCTTGATCTATATAATAAGGTGCATCTGCTTGTGTCATACCATCAGGGAATGTAAGCTGTATATCTGATACATTCTCTACAGAAAGTATCTGTAGTTCTGTGAGTGGCTTATCACAATCAAGATTATCATATGATATTGTCGCAGAAGCTTGCTGGGTATCTTCGGTGATAGATAAGCTCCTGCTTATCTCACACATAAAATCGTCCGTAATGACAATCTCTACATTTGCAGGATTGTATATAGGAATAGATAATGCATTATTGTATACTTGATTACCTATGGTCGTCACGATCTGGTATAGCGTCGTATCTATACTTATATCTAAAAGAACTTCACTCTGATCACAGGTGATGATACTGTCGTAAGCTATGCTATAATTGAAATCAGGAATTATCTCCATGACATCAACCTCTGTACTATCAATACAGCCATTGTCTCCCATCATGACCAGTATGTAAGTGCCTGCCTGACTTGTTATAATTGTAGATGATTGACTTAAGGACATCCCATTACTATCAAACCATTCTACATCTTCATTATCAATTGTCTGAGATAGAGTAACATCCTCATTCTGACATGTCAATGCCCCTGATACTTGCGGATCCAGAATAGGAGGACCTATATCTTCTATAAGCTCATAGATGATGTCAGTCTCGCATCCGCCTTGCGTAACAAGATTAAGGACATAGTCTCCTGCTACATTAACCACAGGTGATACATCTGTGGATGTGTCACCATCAGGGAACCGCCACTCATATGCTGTAACATTAGAGGATATATCTGCTGATAGGGTGACGGTGGGACGACTACAAGTGATACTATCCGAGGTGATGATAGCACTCGGTATATCGCTTAATGCGATAACATCTATAGCGGATACTGTTGTACAGCCATTATCTGCTGTAACGGTCACCGTATACCTGCCTTCTTGGGTAATGAGCAGACTGTCACTCTGTATTATCATACCTGTCACAGAAGTCCAGCTATAGCTATAGTTGTCGTCCATGATATTGTAAGCTGATGTGCTTGTATTATTACAGTCCAATGTACCAAACGCTATATCAACATCAGGCATCATAATATCCTCTATGACACTCACACTGTCCATGATCGTACAGCCTCTATCATCCTCCAACTGATATACATAAGTACCACCACATATCACCATCTGGACAGGCCCTACCTCTCCTGCTAAGTCCCCTGTGAGCCACGTCACTA
>ENA-ORXT01006860-ORXT01006860.1-marine-metagenome-genome-assembly--contig:-NODE-6860-length-10396-cov-4.250024_pt1 | contig 10396 bp, 5 predicted proteins | sample MGYA00237868_ERZ511482 | MGnify/ENA metagenome assembly ERZ511482
ACCCCGAGCGTACGGTTCGTCGCTACGATCGAGGGGTACATGCAACGAAGCAGTTTGGCAACTTTAGACGGGTAACCATTCAAAGACTATGGCAGCAATTTCATACGGGGTTTATTTTCTGATTCGACGACTCAGTAAAACAGAAAAAGCCTATTTTAAAAAGTTCGCATCTAAGTATGGAAAGAAGGAAGACGAGCTACTTTTATTTGACCTTATAAACAATGTTCTCAAGAATATTGAAGACCCAAAAGAAGTAGCAAAACGGGTGGAGTCTGCTTATAAGCGGAAGCGAAAAAAAGACAACTTTGCTTTGGTAAAAAACAAACTTTTGGGCGATTTGACCAAGGCTTTATCGGAATACGATCGCTCGCAAAAATTTGAAAGCAGACTCTTACACACTCATTTAGAAATCAAGGCACTGATTAAGCGGAACATATTGGACCATGGTTTGAAAATGCTCAAAAAGGCATTGATTGAAATTGAGCAACGGGAAGCCTTTAACCTTATGATATTGTTTGCAGAACAAGAAGCCTATATTGGGGTTTGCAAAAACAACAAGGAAATCATCAGTCGTGCTTATGTTCGTAAAAGTTATGCGCTTTCGCAAATGAATCATCTTTTTGACTTACAAAGCCTTTATGAAAAAGTCTATGATGTTCATCGGACCGAAGGACAAAATATAGATGGAAATCTATCGAACAGATTGCAACCCTTGCTACAGGCTTTTAAGGAAATGGATTTCGCTCAAAACTCCAATACTGTTTTATTCAATTATCACTCTTTGGGTAAACTCATTGCTTTTATAGCATCTGATATGCCTAAGACGGTTCATCATTTATCGGAAATGGTTTCTATTATCAAGCAAAACCCCACATTGTTTGAAGAAAAAGGACATGCAGCACTCGCCACTTATTGCGATTTAATTACACATAGTTTTGACATAGAAGGATTGGATTATTATGAAAAACATTTTGAAGAATTCACCCAGTTGCCTGCCGCCAATAATCAGATTGAGCAATACAAAAAAGCAATGCAGCTAAAAATAGAACTGTTGCGAATGCATCAGCTGAAAGATTTTACTAAGGTAGAAAAACTCGAAAAACAGTTTTGGGAAATAAAAGATACCATAAATCCAAACACCCGAAATTCTATGTATGGCAATTTAATTGCTGCCAATTATTGGGCTGGAAACAAAGAGAATCTAATCTCGCTCATTTATGCGCAACTGGAACTCAATACCAAGGATACCAAGAGAACTGATATGCTTATTCTTGATGAATTGGTCTTACTGATTTTACACTATGAAGACTGTGAATATGAGTTGCTCAACAACCTCATTCGCTCTTTAAATAATAGGATAAAAAAAAGTTTGACCATCGGAATCAATGAAAAGGCAATTATCGACTTCTTCAAAAAAGCCATTGGTTCGGCTTATGGAACCGAAACCCAATTGATAAAGGACACCCTCCAAATATTGGAAGAGCACAATTACAAAGTATCCTTGGGTAATTTTGACTTTATTAAGTGGTTTGACAAATTATTGATAAAAAAAGAGGTTGTTTTATCCTAAAAAACACCTAAAACAGAGGTATTGGAATTTAGTGAGTAAAATATTTTCATTAAATTTGGAGAAACGATACATCACTTATAATTTACCATTACCAAACAGTCATTTTCACTTATCCAAATAAAAATCACCAGCTTCTCATTTCAATAACTCAAACTGTTTGATATAGAATTCTTATATTTCAATTTTATATGCGCAACAACAAACTAATAAGGCTTTTTAGAAAAATGAGTGAATCGGAGTTACATCGTTTTACCCTATTTGTACATTCCCCCTATTTTAATAAAAGTACCAACTGTCAGAAACTACTGGATGAAATTTTAAAAAGTGGACCAAAATTCACTTCAATAAAACTAGAAAAAGAAAGATTGCTTAAGAAGGTATATCCAAACGCAAAATCTGAAAGCAGCCTTACAACTGATTTTTCTAAGCTGACGCAATTATTGGAACGTTTTGTGATTCAAGAGCAAATTGAACAGGGTTCTGTTTCCATTAATAAGACAGAGATACTTTCTGGATTTTATGAAGAAAAAGAGGAATATCGTCTGGTAAAATCCATTCAAGAAAAGCAGTTAAAACATTATGAAGAACACCCTTTTGGAGACGATGCTTATTACCATCAGATGTTTTCACAAATGCCCACTTTTGTAAGAACCGATTATCCCGATAAAGATAAAGCATTCTATTTTTTAGGACAGGGATTTACCAAATATGTTTTCCTAAGATTGCTCAAAGACGAATGTCATTATAAAGCCATAAACAACAGACACCAAATCAAGCACTCTTTACCTTTGAGCAAAGCACTGCTCCCATTATTAGAAAAAGAGGAGTATAAATATCTATTAGAAGTTCCTTTGATTAAGCTTTATTACGCCTATTATAAAATATATGATCAAACCAGAAGTCTCAGGTTAGTAAATGATTTTCTCGTACTACTGCATTCTAATTTATCCTTTTTGAATAAGAACGATACATATAACCTCTTTACAGCAGCAATTAATATTTGTTACCAAGACAAAGAGCGTACAGATTTAGAAGTAAAAAAGGAAGTGCTTAAAATTTATAAGTTGGCTATCGAATATGATGTCCTTTTAAAAAGAAATATTTTGGGATTGAACAGGTATATGAACATTGTTTCTGCAGCTGCTCATAGTGGTGACTTCGATTGGGCATATTATTTTATTGACAAATATATTGTGTTTATTAAAAAAAGCCTGCCTGTAAACGAAATTAAGCTTTCTGGAAAGGGAATCATTGCATTTTATGAAAAGGACTACGAGAAAGCAACAAACTTTTTTATAAAATGCAAACAAATTCTTCCTCATACCCAAGAATTACCAAAAAAAACAATGGAACTTAGGTGTTTGTATGAGCTTAAAATCTGGAAAGATGTTGGAGGAATAAGCAGATTTGAAAGTTTGATAAAAAGGTTCGAGCGATACCTTTTAAATTATCCCAAAGAGATTTCAGTTAAAAGATGTGAGTCCTATAAAAGATTTTTTCAGTTAACAGCCATGCTCTTCAAATACAATGCAAAAATGAAGACCTATTCAAAAGAAAAAATACTTAAAGAAATAAAAGCTGCTAAATGTATGAACAAAGATTGGCTAATGGATAAATATCACGAATTATAGACTTGTTCTGTGAATATCAATTTTACAACAATACCAACATTCGCTCTTCAAAAATCAGTTTTTTTCCTTGTTGTTGGGTTTCATAGGTCGGTAAAATTTCACAATTGTCCCAGACACCTGTTTTCAACGTTTCCGCATAAGCCTTGGGCAACCCATTCTCAAGCATCAAATCAGCTGTCTTTTTATAATCATAAACAAGCGTTTTAAAAGCCACCTGCAACCCATCTTTGGCTTCATTTATCAAGCAATACCACGTACTGGATTGACCATCGTTTGCTGGCATTCCAATCACTCCAGCATTGATCCAATATTGCTCTTCATGCTTATCTATAAAAGGCAATCCACAATGTCCTGCCAAAACCACATCGGCATCCACCTGATTCAAAACAGCAGCCTTTTCCGCCCAATCAGTCGATTTAAAAACATAGCCACTCACATTGTCAAATGTACCGTGGACCACTACTACTTTTTTACCATTGTACTCAAACCTCAGATGATGCGGAATGGTCTCCAAAAAAGCGAGATGCTCCTTTGTCATTTGCGATTGTGCATAAGGATACCATTGTCTAGAAAACAAATCACAGCGACTGCCTTCGTCAAAATTACAACCACAATCATCTGCCTGATCCAACAAATTCAATTCCACGTTCCCACAAATCGTATGGACACCCCAAGATCGAATCAAATCCACACACGCTGCCGCTTGCGCACAATACGCCACCACATCACCTGTACAAACAATGTTCTCTGGAGGAATCCCCAACGCTTCCGCTTCATTCGTCAAGGCAACCAATGCCTGCAAATTAGAATAAACACCACCAAACACAAGAAAAGGTCCCTGAAGTTTTCCTATATCTCTTATTCTGCTCGATGCTTGATGCTTGATGCTCGGTGCTTTCGTATTCATTACTCTTAAATATAATTTTCTGTATGATGCTTGATGTTGGGTGTACTAAATAATATTTATGGTGGTTTATCAAACTACTCATAGGACACCGAGCGTATGGTTCGTCGCTACGAACGAAGTGACCATCTATAAAAATTGCTTATAAATCACCTCTCACTCATTATTATTCATGATTTTTGACAAAAAAACAGGAAAAAGATACAAGCTAAAACAAACAAGTACCCCCCAAATATTTGCCGACAATAAGTCGCCATAAGGACCATCAAAATGAAAGAGGGGGAATTTGAAATCCACAACGTGTAAAACACCTATAACAACACCAACCAATACCGATAAATAAAAAGATATTTTTGGCGGCTTTAAAAACCAAAGGGCAAAAACAGGTGTCAATCCAATCACCATGGTACCACTAATGGTCGTTGCCGAAAGTATGTCGGCGTTAAAAAAAATGGGAATCGTACCAATCAAACAAGCTAAGGCTATCATCCATCTCCCATTGGTAATACTTACATTTTTAAGCAGTTTTATATCCAATATCATCAGCTTACCAAATGAGTTAAAAGAACTGTCCAAGGTAGAGGCAGCAGAGGTAATCATAATAAAATTAACCAACAACATCATCCCTGTCCCCAACAATTGACTCACCGCAACGGGTGCTTGTCCAGACAAACCATTAAAGGAGGCAAAGATACCCAAAAAGGAAAACAACACAATACTCAGTCCGCCTATAACCGTTGCAGCCATAAAACTGACCAATGTCTTTTTAGGCGAAGCAATAAACGCCCGATCAGTCATAACAGGATCGTGAAATGGATAGCTAAAAACCTGTAGTAAAGCAACAAACAGCAAATTGATCCCTCCAGCAGCAGTCCATTCACCTGAACCTATATATTCTCCAATACCAGCATCTCCTTTTGGTAAAATAATCGCCAAAATCGCCACCAACAAAACCCCAAAAAAGACCATCTGAATCGCATCTGTCAACAAACTAGACCGCAAGCCTCCTTTTAAAGTATAAGCAAGTGTCAATAAAGTAAAAACGACAATGGCAGCATAATAAGAGAAACTCTGGGCTTCGCCAAAATAACTCCCAATCACCATCGTATTGGACCACACTTCATTGAGCAACCGAAAGGCTATCAAAAGAGAAAAAATTAGTAGGGCTGGTCGCCCAAACCGCTTGGCTAAAAATCCGTGAATGGACTCAAATCCTCCCTTAACCCGCATATAATAAATGACCACACCTGCCACCAAAAAAGACAAATAATAAGCCGCATAAGATACTCCGCCCACCATACCATAACTCATCCCCAAATTCGCCGCATTGGTAATCGACTTCGCAAATATCCAACTAATTACCAAGCTACTGGTCAACATCCAAAAACCAGGCTCTTGATCCAATTTACTCCCCTTAAAAAAATCGTTAACACTCTTTGCCCAAGGCGATACCACAAACATCAGCACCGACGAACCAATAACCAACAACCACTGTATGAGGTGTACGTTTTCTTCCATAATCTTCTTTATGCTTTATTCATAGTTGATAGTTGATAGTTGATGGATGATAGGTGATAGGTGATAGGTGATAGGTGATAGGTGATAGGTGATATTAATGATTCGTCACCCATAATATCATTTATCAACTATCATCCATCATCCATCATCCATCAACTATCAACTATCAACTATCAACTATCATTTATGAACGATCTACTCATCCCACCAAACACCAACATTTACACTATTCCCATTTGTTTTATCCGAAGCAACATTAAAGTTTGCAGCATTCAACGCCTCTTCGTCCGTTGGATAAGGCATCCTGACAGGAATCAAATCATTGTTTAGGCTAGCCGCAATGGTCTTTAAAGCAGGATACCCTGTTCTACGGTATTCAATCCATCCCTCGTATCCATTATTGATTTGCGCAATCCACTTTTGGGTAATGATTTGCTCCATAGGTTCCGCAGCATCGTAAGCAGCAGGACCAGCAGTCAAATAGCCCTCAGGCATTGGGGTGTTCCAATATTCAAAAGCCAAACGTACGCCTTCTTCATAATGATTTTTGGGATTGGCAAAAATAAGTCCCTTATGTGCCGCTTCCGCTATCAAAAATTGTGTTTCCCAAGCAGTCATAAAGTTGGCTTTTAGTGCGCCTGTATTTTCTCTAAATATTGTTCCAGCAAGCGAATAATCAGCTATAGAAATAGAAGTAGTTGAAGCATCTGGACCATTCAATAATCCATTATAAGAAGTCGGGTCGTTTTCTGTTGGTCTAAAATAAGTCGCCAATCGAGAATCATTCAAATCACTCAATACTTCTTGCATTGTTTCCGATAAAATGAACAAATTAAAATCTCCAATACGTGCCGTTGACATCCTAAAATTATTGGGCGGACTGTTGGTAAAATCAAAGGTTGCATTCTGGGTATTGTCCAAAATATAAGGCTGACTGCTAAACACATTAAAGAACGCAACCGATCCATCTATCTGATCATTAATCCGAATCAAATACTTCAGCTTCAACGAATTGGCAAAACGTACCCAAGCATCCAAATCACCGTCATAAAAAACATCGCCACTCAACCCTATCACACCTTCATAATTTTCAATAGCAGCAATCCCTTTATCCAATTGTGCCAAAATACCTTCTTCACCTGTATAAATCGCTTCTTGTGTATCATAAGCAGGCGTTACGTTTCCACTTTTACCCTGCAAAGCCTCTGTATAAGGAACATCGCCAAAAATATCGGTCAATGCAGCCATCAAATAAGCCTTCATTATACGTGCCGGTCCTTCATATACCCTATCCGTTTCATTGGTCAAAGCCTTCTGTAAAACAAGCTCATTGTCCCTCAAATTGGTATACAAAATGGGCCATGGGTTTCCGCCAAACTGTGGCTCAGAAAGACTGTGTCTGTCGAACAAATTAAAATCAACAGCCGTAAAGTATTGTCCCAGCAAATTACCTGCAACAAAACCTTCATAAGACATTTGCTCACCATAGTCGTAAATAACCTGTCTTAATAAAAATTCAGTCTCCACCTCAATGGGCGAATTGGGGTTGGTGTTTATTTCCTCAAATCCCTCCGTACACGAAACTGCACCCAAAGCCATTATGAAGAAAAAGATATATATATATTTCATGATTGTTTTTTAATTTTACTATTTATAACCTTTCGCTTGCCCTATATAAATACCCTTTAAGCAAAAGTGAGCGCCAGCGAACAGTCCTTAAGCAAAGTTTCAAAAAAACGAGCGGTCATAAAGTGAGCGCCAGCGAACGGTCTAAAACCCTACATTTAAAGACACCCCAAAACTCCTTGCAGTCGGATAAGACATATCCTCTACCCCACTCACAAACGTATTCCCTTGAACAGCAATTTGCTCTGGATCAAAATGTGGAATTTCAGAAATCGCAAAGATATTTCGACCAACAATAGAGAAAGTGATGCCCTCTAAATCGCTCAAGAACGTATTGGAAAGACGCTGTTTGGTAAAACGATAACTCAACTGAAACTGTCGCAATTTCAAATAAGAAGCATCATACATATTGTTCTCTTCGTGGTTTCTATCATAAAATTGTCGATAATAAGTCTCTGGATTGATAGCTATTGTATTTACAGCACCATCTGCTGTAACCCCTGGAAAAACCAAGCCTTCTTCTGGGCGATTCTCCGTCTCTGCCAATTGTCCAGCTACACCAGCCAAGGCTTGGGTTCTAGAAACCAATTGTCCACCTTGACGCCAATCAAAAGTAAAATTCAAACCAAAGTTTTTATAGTTCAATTGATTGCTAAAACCTAAAATAAAATCTGGATTATAATTGCCCAATTTCTGGAGGGTATTGTCTGCTATTAATTCTCCCTTTTCATCTATTATAAAATCACCGTTTTCATTTTTCTGATATCCCGTACCCCAAATATCTCCAACCTGTCCACCCTCTTCTACAATAAACCAAACGGTTTGATTCGGATTGTCATACACTCTGGAATACGCCAAGGTAACAGCATCTTCTCCCTCTGGCAAATCGGCTACTGTAGCAGTATTGGTACTATAATTTAAGAAAGTAGTCCAATTGAAATTCCTATTTCTAATAGGAGCTGCTCCCATAATAATCTCCAATCCAGTAGCATTAATGGTTCCCCCATTTATTATCTGCTGACTGTATCCCGAAGAGATGGGAATCGGTAAAGCCAAAATTTGGTTCTCATTTTTTGCTTTATAATAACTGATGTCGAAAGACAAGGCATCGTCGAAAAAACGAACATCGGCGCCAACTTCTATTGCCGTAGATGTTTCTGACAATAGGTTGTTGTTGGGAATAAAATCTTGGTCCGAGAAAGTCGCTTTTCCTGCAACGGGAGTTTGTGGAGAAAAGACCCCAACGGTCTGATAAGGGTCGGTATCGTTTCCTACTTGTGCCCAACTGGCTCTTAATTTAGCAAAGGAAATACTGTTTGGCAAATCGGCTATTTCTGATAAAATAAAACTTGCCGATACAGAAGGATAAAAGAAATCGGTGTTTTCCGAAGAGATGGGGGTTGCTAAGGCACTCGACCAATCGTTTCTAGCAGTGACGTCTACAAATAGAAAATCTCTAAACCCAAATTTGGCTATTCCATAAATACTGTTGATTCGCTTTTTGTAATTAAATTGAGAAACTTCTAGTGGTGAAGCGGCATTTTCAAGATTAAAAATTCCAGGTTGTGCCAAACCAATGGCTTGTGTTTGAATAGAACCGCCTATTTGATTTAACCTGTTTGCTCCAACAGAAACATCTAGGTTGATTTCACCAAAAACATCGGAATAATTAAGTAAAAAATCACTGTTTATTTCTCTAAAATTAATATTATTTTCTGCATAAGCTCCCTCGCTAAAGCGATTGCTGCTAAAGACACGTTTAAACGTACGTTCTTCTCCCAAATTGTCCATTCCTGTACGAACCATCAACGAAATTTTATCGGTTAATTCATAGTTTACAGCGATGTTGCCAAAAATTCTGTTGCGGTCAAACCCGTTTTTATTTTCTAATAAAATTAAATATGGATTGTCAAAAAAGGTGTAGTTAAACGAATACTGTTGTACGTCTTCCAAACCTGGTTGCCAATAGTCTTTAAGCGATTCTAAATTGGTCTGACGCCCCATCCATGCAACCAAGCTGTAATTGATGTTTTCGGAACCATAACCACTAGAAGGGCGATTGTCTGATTGGGTATAAACATAATTAAAAGAACTGTTAATGGTAAGCCTTTTTGTTGGAGTAAAACCAAATTTTCCCGCCACTGTTTGTCTGTTTAAATTCACACCAGGAATATAGGATTCGCTTCTAAGATCGGTAAAAGATAGGCGGTAATTTCCCATATTAGACGAATTACTAACCGATAAATTATTGATCAGTGTATTCCCTGTTTCATAAAAGTTTTTAAGATTGTCTGGATGAGAAATAAAAGGGGAAGGCGTAATCGGTGCGCCTCCACGTACGGCAACATCACCACCTCTAACGATGGAACCATCGGGCAAAGTTACAGGGCTGTCGAATTGAGCAACTTGGTTGCCTACGTCCAATTGTGGACCATAGCTGTAAGTAATATTGTCGTTGATTCCACCTCCCAAACCATCGACAAATTCAAACTCGCCTGAGTTTCCTTGACCATAGGTGTTTTGAAACTGAGGTAAGGCAAAAGGCTGATCTACAAAAAAAGAACTATTATAGTTGATACCCAAGCCTTTGTTTTCTGAACCGTCTTTGGTTGTAATAACAATTACTCCATTGGAGGCTCTGGTTCCGTACAATGCAGCAGCACTCGGTCCTTTTAAAACCGAAACAGAAGCAATGTCGTCTGGATTGATGTCCATTGCGCCATTTCCAAAATCGACCTCTTGGAAACCCGCAGCCAATTCGTTGGTCACATTGAGGTTTGTTCTATTGTTTACAGGAATTCCATCGACCACAAACAATGGATTGTTGTTGGTAAAAGAAGCCTCTCCCCTTATGGAAATTTTAGCCGAAGAACCAACACCTGTTGCGCCTTGTGTAACGGTAACCCCTGCCAATTTCCCAGAAAGATTGTCTAAAAAATTAACGGCTTTTACATCAGATATGTCCTTGGATTTTAATCGCTGAACCGAATAACCCAAGTCTTTTGTTTTACGTTCCAACCCTAAGGCAGTAACCACAATACCATCTAATGCAACAGAAGAAGGCAATAGTGTTATTGGATAAATGCGCTCTTGGGAAATGGTTACTTTTGTTTCTTCATAACCCAAATAATTAATACTTAATAAGTC
>ENA-ORXT01006864-ORXT01006864.1-marine-metagenome-genome-assembly--contig:-NODE-6864-length-10392-cov-7.580999_pt1 | contig 10392 bp, 12 predicted proteins | sample MGYA00237868_ERZ511482 | MGnify/ENA metagenome assembly ERZ511482
GTATCATGAGATTGAACGCCCGTTGGGACCGCACTACTGTGTTTATAACCGTCGACTTATGGCGGTCTGTTTTGATTCGCAGTCAACGACAGACGCTTATTGGTTATTGCGGCAAAAGGCAGCACTGCTTAATACCGGCGAGTTTCCTTTACAGTTTGAAGGCCCGGACGCCGAGCGATTGATGGAATACGCGTGCGTGGCCAAGGTCGGTGGCGACACGCCGATCGGCAAGGGCGTGTACACGCACTTCCTCGATCACGCGGGCGGCGTGCGTGCCGACGGGACGACGGGGCGGGTCGACGTGGAAGGCGGGGCGAGCGGCGACGGGTCCCGATGGTGGTGGCCAAGGACGGACCACCGCGGGGGCACGCGGTCAGCAGCCCTTGATATGCACGGGGGGTGGGGGCCACCCGCCGCCGCAGACGGCGCGCGCGCGCACGCATCCACCGCGTGAATGACAGCCGGTGGCACCGCCCTCGTGGGCGACCCGCCCGCGCGCACGGTTGTGCACCCTGCGGCTGTGACGGGCGTGGAGGTGGCTTTGATGTTGCAGCAACGAGAGTCTGGGTGTCACGTGGCCCAATGGCCGGCCGTGCGTGGTCGATCTGCCGCCGGTGCGGTGGACCTTGCGGTTTCTGCGCCCCACCCGCAACGGGCGCGCGGGTGCGTGTGGCGTCGGTGGTGTCTCGTCGACCATAAAGCTCATCCCTGGTACAGCAAGGAACTTTCAGTTTGTGCGCCCTGGGCGATGGAAGACATGCACGCACCTACAGGCATTGGGCTGCAATGCGCGCATGGATTGCATCCAAGACGTAGTTGACAAGAAACACTCTCGTCAAGAAGAGGAATTTCTCGCACCTCGATCCGCGCAAGCAAAGCGGTCGGCCCCGAGTCCGCCACCGCGGCCGCGGTCCAAGTTCCAGCTCAGACACTCGGTGGCAGGTCATCAGTCACACGGGCCGCTGGCGTACGTGTCCAGTATCTCCCCGTGCCTCGTGGCCCCAGGTCACCTGGACCGAATCGAATGGTCGGCAGCGTGCCCACAGCTGGACGCCAATGAGCGCAACAACTATCAAGGAGGTGCACGGCCAACCAACCGCGCGCAGTTGAGTACAGTGAAAAACACTTGCACAGGATGGCCGTAGCCAAGGTCTGACTCGGAGTCGGTTTCAATCATCGAAACTCCTGAGTCCATGATGGACTTGCCGCTGGCCACCCCGGCCGAGCGCAACCACAGTCCCTGCTGTGGTTGCTCAGCCTGCACCATCGTGATGCAGGCAGCGGTATCGTCAGCTTGGACAAAGTTTCCCAACGCTGCCCAACGGTTCCCCAACGGAATGCCTGTTGGGCCGAACCTCCAACTGAAAGCGAAACCGTTGGGCTCCGTTGGGGCCCAACGGGGCCCAACGGAGCCCCAACGAACGCCATTTCCGTTGGGCTTCTCCACCCCGTTTGCTCGCGATGGTCACATGTCAAACACGATAGAGACGCGGCAGGGCCACCTCAAGGACGAAACAGTAGATTCGACAGTGAAGTAACTCCTACCAACTACAATGGAGGCTCGAAACGAGATGGATTTAGTGCCACATTGGCTGCACTGTCCCTGTTCACGGGACGGCCAGAAGCGCAGCAGTCGGCGCTACAGCCATATGGTCAGCTTTCTGGTCACTCATGCACCAAGACTGGGTGGGTGCGGCGCCCGTCTACCAATTGTTCAAACAGACTTCGGGCGATCCTGAGGATGCCGCGCAACAATAGAGCACCTCGACCGGAACTGCTGGTGCTGGGACTGCTCTCGCGGCTCCGGACTGCGCCATTCTTGTCGTTGGCATAAACACCAGCCGGTACCGGTGCAAGCCGACCAGAAGAAACACTGGTTTAGGGCTGCCGCCGAACAAGGACCGGGTAGGGAGAGCAAGTACACCGTGCTCACCCCGGCCTGGTGGCATCTGGCGGCACAAGCACCCGGGACCGAGCGGTGATCCGGGTGCGAGGAACAGGAATGGAGTGGGATGAGTGCTGATACAGTGAGAGAGGCGTTCGTGGCCAGCCGCGGGACTCCAGGCAGTCTGTCCTACCGGGCCAGGAGTGCACGGGGCTCCCTGCGGCGCGGCGGCGTACGCCTGGACGTGGGCAAGTGCGGTACATAGTATGAGCCGAGAAGAGGGTGGTCCGGACGACCGCGGAGGAGACGTGAGTGCGAGCAGCGTACCGAGAGGGCGGAGAGAGGTCCGACCGAGGGCTGCGGGCACCGCTGTTAGAGGTTTTAGCTGGCTGCGGTAGGGACTATGCCGCCCCGGGGCAGAGGAGAAGACGAGGCACTCTCTATCGTCTATCCAGGCCAGGTGGAGGCGCAGCACGAGGGCGGCGTGCAAGTCCGCGGATACACGACTTGAGGGTGGCGCGTACCTGTGGAGGGTCTCACAACAAGGCCCGTAGCTTGGATCTGAGCTCCGCCGGTTGCGCGGAAATGGCGCAACCGGAGCCACATCGCGCTTCCCCGCCGTCGCGTGCGGTGACGGGCTTGTCGGCCCTCTGAGGAAGTCTTCACAAAAAAGAGTCTGCTTCATGTAAATGCTGGACAAAAATTTCAGCACATGCGTTGTCGTTTGTCAATCGGTCAGCACGGATAGCACATCTGTGGTCAGGAAGCTTCGTCCTTGCATGTGATCTCGTCAGAATCTCGCACTCCGCTCCGTTGGGGCATTGCCCAACGGTTCCCCAACGCTCTTCAACGAAGCAAAGGGCCCCAAGGAACGCCCCACAGCGCTCAAAAACGCCCAACAAAAAGCAGACGCGTTGGGCCCCAACCTCCAACGGTTCCCCAACGGAAAGGGCATCCGTTGGGCAACTTAGTCAAAGCTGACGAAGAAGGGAGCCCGTCGCCCAGCGCAGTGGTGCTTATCGTGTATTCACGCGCAAACGTGTTAGGGGTGACCCCCCCAATCCCTGCGCCCAGCAGTGTGCACGCAGGACGGATCGGGCGCGCGCGCACCGACGTGGCGCTCCACGCGCGCCTCGCTGCGCGATCTCGCCCCCCACACGGGGGGTGTTGTGTGCCCCCTGACAGCCAGCTGTTGCTGATCGTACCCGGCCGCGCGCGCCTGCGCGAGAGGGGTGGGTGGCGGTGCCGTCGGTGTGGATTGATGGCTTGGCGAGCTGGCGCCACGGGTCGTTTGGGCGGGGTGTGGCCGACAGCCTGGTGCAGGCTGCTCAGCACCGCCGCTCGCGCAGCCTTCTTAGGCTGCTTTGGGAGCGCGTGGCGCGTCGACGAGCGCGGCCGGCTCGACGACACGCCCGTGCTATCGCGGTGTTGTTCGTTCTTGGTCGTACCCTGCGTTCTCGCTCTCGGCGCGCTGCCACGCATCTGTCCCGCCTCCTCCCCGTCCGAGGACGCCTCCCCCGCCGCCTCGTCCCGACGCGCGTCGGCCGTCTGCCAAGATGCCAATCCTGCCGCTCGAGACGCCCGACCTGCACTATTTCCTCATCTCCTTTGATGCACGTGGCAAGGAGCTACCCGAAACCGATGGCTCTGTCGACCAGCGGTGGATGTCGGCCGAGTTGGCGGACCGCCTGCGACGCACCACCAACCCCGTGACGGACATCTTTCTCGTCTGCCACGGCTGGAACACCACCGCCGGCGCCGCGCACAACAGCTACGTGCAGTGGATGTCGGCCATGGCCGACGACAATGCAGACGTGGCGCGGGCGGGGGCAGGGGGGCGCCCCTTCAACCCGCTGCTGATCGGCGTGCAGTGGCCGTCCAAGTTTGCCGACATTGGTGGGGCGGCGCTGCCTGCCGACGTGCTGGCGACCGCCCTCGACGGTGGGGGGGGGGGAACGGCGGGGACGCCCAGGCCGCGGCGGTCGACGCGCAAGCGTCAGCCCTGGTCGCGGGCCTTGACGACGATGACGCGGCGCGGCTGGCGGCGAACCCCGCCGCGGCGGCGGCCCTCAAAACGCTCGCAGCGGCGGCTGTGATGCCGGCCGAAGCGCAGCAGCTGCTCGACGCGGCGGGCGAGGCAGCGTCCGCCGCGTCCAAGTCTGGCGTGCAGGGCAGCGGGCGCGTGGCGGCGGCGACGGCGGCGCTCGGCGGCTCCGTCCCTGCAACGGCGCCCGCGGCGAGCGGGGGCGCCCCAGCAGCAGCGCCCGCATCGATGCTGCCGTCGAAGACGCTCGACGCCCTCGCGACCGTCGCGGCGGCGCTCGAGCCCCTCTCGGAAGACGAGGACGGGGGCGCCACGGGGGGACCCGACGTCAAGGGCCGCGCCGAGGCGGCCTTTCGCCTCGAAGCCACCGTCGAAGCGGGCACCGCTCTCAGCGCGTCGGCAACGGCGGTTGCGGCCACCGCCGAGAGTGGCGGCACGCTCTTTGCGCCGCTGCGCCTGCTGCTGCGCCCGTTCTCCGACGTGGTGTTTGCGGCCTTTCAGCGGCGTGCCGCGCACCTCGGCCGCACCGCCGTGCACGACTTGCTCGCGGACCTCATGGCCGCTGCCGGCGACCGCGCGACCGACGGGTCGGCGCGCTTCCACGCCGTCGGCCACAGTCTCGGCGCGCACATGGTGTCGGGCGCCGCACTCGGCCGCCGCGGCGGGCGGTCGGCGCTGCCCGCCCGCCTCCACTCGGCGGCGCTCATCCAGGCGGCGGTGCCGGCGGCCGCGTTTCGCCCCGGCGGCGCCTACCGCCGCCTCGTCGAGGGCGGGCCGGACCGCCCCGTGGCGGGGCCCGTGGTGCTGACGCACTCGGCGACGGACCGCGCGCTGTCCTCATACGCGCTGATGTACGGGCCACCGCTCGGGGCGGTCGGCGCCGACGCGGACCTCGGGCCAAACGTCACGTCGCGACAGGCGGTCATGGTCGACGCCAAGCAGGCGTACACGCTGGCGCCGGGGGAGCTCCTCAGCGTCGACGCGGGCGCCTTTGTGGATGAGGGCGCGGGCGGGATGTGGGATGTGGTCGGCTCTCACATGGACATTGCGGACGACCCGGTGTCGCACCTGGTGTGGGAGGCGGTGCTGACGGCGGTACCCGCCGACGCGTACGCCGTGTCGGGCGGCCGTGGGGTGCTGGCGGCGGGGGGCGCGGCGGGGGGCGGCAATGGGGGGGGGCTCGGCGCCGCCGTTGGGGGGGTGGCCGCGGGCGTGAGCCACGGGATAAGCAACGCGGTGGGGGGGGTTGGCGCCGCCGTTGGCGCGACCGGCCGTGCCGCCCAGGGCGCCGTCGACGCGGTGGGCGGCGCCGTTGGCGCGGTCGCTGGCGCGGGGTGGCGCGCCCTGCGCTGGGCGCTGCCGCCCTACTAGCGGGGCAGGCCGCCGCGCCGTGGAACACGAGGGCGTGCACATGTGGTACGGCCGTGCACGCAGGGGATGACTGGCGGGGCGCCGCCGTGCCAATGGCGAGCGACGATCATTGCGCGTGCATGCGAGTAAAAAAAGGCGTGTTACGTACAAAAAAAAACACCAATTGGAGGAGACAAGCGAGCGCCCCTGCTCCGCACCCTCCCCTCGCTCAGTTGTTGACGGTCCACCGGTTGATCGGCTTTGGTGTGTGCCCGTTCATAAACTCGATCGGCTTCCAGGTCTTCTCAGGTCGGTTGAAGCACGGCTCCTTGACACACTGCTCTTCGCCGTTGGCGTGGCCCTTGCACTGCCCATTGTGGTGGTTGGTGAACACGGGGGTGTAATTGTTTTGCATCGGCCCGCCCTTGATGCGGATCTCGGCGCAGCTCCAGTACGTAGCCTGCTTCGGGTAGCCGCCGTACCAAACGAAGCCGAGCACGTACACTCCGTCGGGGAAAACAGGAGGGATAGTTACCCACTGCCGGTAACGCCGGCCGGTGCCGTCATTGCCGCACTGCTGGTGGCTGCGGTTGGGGCACGGCTCTGTGCCAAAGCTCCAACACGACCACCGAAAGGCGTTGCGTGCGTGGACCCACTTGTTGAACTTGTGCTTAAGAGGCACAAGCGTCAACCTCAAGAAGCCATCTGCGGGCGGGCCAGGGAAGCCGCGGGGGACAGGGATGATCCACAGGGGTAACACGCGGACCCAAAGAAAAGCTCACATGTGAGCGGATGACTTTGGCAAGCACCACAGGCGCAGCATGCAACCGTGGTTCTTCCGACGGACCCACAGGCAAAATAAAGACGCACGGAGAGAACGGAAACGTACCCTTGTGGTTGTTCTTGTAGTACACAACAGGGATGTTCTGCGATCGCCTGAACTCCTTAACGTGGTAGTAGTGGCGGAGGGGTTGCCGCGAGCACGGGCCATGGCAGTTCTTCCAGAAGGGGGGCCGCCCGCCGATGCGGCAAGACTCATCCCAATCCCGGTTTAGCGGGTCGATCAACGCAGAGTGGGAAGAAACGCGCGTCGCGGCGCAGAGAATACAAGCGGCGAGCAGCAGTACAACCGCCACCGGCTTCGACCGGTGCCACTGGCCGACCGCCATGATGCCTTTGCGCGTTGCGGTCCCGGCAGGGAGGAGGCAGGACCCGGCGCGACGTCGACAACAGGGGGGAATGTGGAACCGGTAGAAAGAGCGACAATGAGCTACAGAGTCGGCCGGGTCTACGGCCGTCGTCAGATTCTGCGGCGAGGCATCCGCGAGGGAGGCGACACGGCGGCGTTCAAGAGCAGATCGACAGGAGCGTGGCACTGTGCGTTCAACTTCGGCGTCGTGCGAGCCGCCTGAGAAGGTGAGAACGCCACCGACGCACGGCCGTGGCGCCCATTTTCCATAAACGCTGGCGGGCCTGAGCACGTCCTGCACAAGTGCCGGGGGGTACAGCACGCTCGTGCAGGGCCCCCTCGCGAGGTTGCGCCATCGGACAGTTGCGCGTAGGAGCCGGGGAAACAACGAGCGCGGCCGGCGATGACAACCAAAACTGGCAGGTGGCCGATGCGTAGGGCAGCCAGCTAGCGAAAGCCAGCTCCTCGTCTACGTTGCAAGGGCTGCATGTGAGGCCTGAACGCAGGGTTCTCGCACAGGCCGACCTTCTTCGAAAGAGCTGGCGGCACACAGCGTAATTACGTCGGTCCGGCTCGCACAGCTCACCTACGTTGCTCGCTCATTGGAGGACAAGCACCATGTGTGGTACGGGGAGAAACGCAGGGTGACAGGAAGCACGATGGCCAGCCCAACGCCTCAACGGATGAGGAAAGACGACAGCCCAGGAGCTTAGCCTCTGCTCCTGGGCTCATCAACCGCTCTACGTGGGGTGCTCAAGAACATGTCCTGACGGCTCGGCAGTCAATGCGTCCTTGGTGGACCTCCTCAGGAGCAGCGCGACGGGTGTACATCATGTATGATGGATGGGTGGCCCACCGTTGAGGAGCATGAGACGGGGGACCCACTGCTGCGTTTGCCCTGGGGATACGTACCGTACGTAATGCTTGGCTTCGATGGGGTGGCGCGTCAGCCGGCCTTGCCTGGCGCGAGCGCAAACCGGGGACGCAGGCGCGGAAAAGTAGCACTGCTGGAACTCGTGGCAATGGAATGGGGATTGGGACAACGCCAAGTAGTACCACACAATACTGTGTCTCTTCCAATCTGCGGCTGTGATCCGGCTTTGACACCTCGTTGTGGTGAGCGAGTCTTGGCCCAAGATCGTGTGCCTGTTGCCCACGCCGTGCTGCGCTCATCGGCCCCCGCGCGCCGGTGCATTCGTCCGCCGCGGGCGTGGCACGCGGGCGCCCAGCTGCTGGGGCCGCGAGATTGGCGGTGGCTGGTTAGCTTGCTGGGAGACGCTGGTTGCCTGCGCCGCTAATGCGCCCCCCGCCGACGATGGCTCGCCGCACCCGCGTCCGATGGCGGGCCAGTTGCAAACGGTGACCCGACACGCCGCTCTGAAACCCTCATCCAGGGCCGCCGCCCACAGGATTGGGCGGGTACAGCGTGGTCTTCACCTGTGCAAAAGCGGCTCCCTCCCCTGGACGCAGCGAGAGGGGCAATACAACAGCCAATGTCGTCAAGAACTCAGTGTCACTCGTGGCGTGTGCGGCCGTGCGCCCCGCACATGGAGCAATACCGATCCCACGCTCATTGTTGCACATTCCACCGGTTGAGCGCCCCCGGCCGCCGCCCATCCTCAAACTCCCTTGGCTTACCCCACTGCTCCTCCTGCATGCACGGCTGCGTCGAGCACTGGTACAGCGCGTTGGTGTTGCTCATGCACCGGTCGTGGACAAACACGGGGTTGAAGTTGTCCTGCAGGGGGCCCCCCGCGATGCGTACGTCTGCGCAGCTCCAGTAGGTACCCTGCCGATAGCCGCCGCCGTACCACACGAAGCCGAGGACGTACAACCCGTCTTCGAAGACGGGGGGGATGGTCACCCACTGCTGGTAGCGCCGCCCGTGATTGTCGTTGCCGCACTCGAATTCATTGCGCTTTGGGCAGTCGACCTCGCCGGCGCTCCAGCAGGACCACCGGAAAGCATTGCGGTCGTGGGTCCAAGGGTCGTCACGGTGTTTAACGGGCACCAGAGAGAGCCTCAAAAATCCGCCTGCGGGAGAAACAATACGATGGGGGTGCGGGACCAGGGAATGATTGCAAGACGAGGTGCAGAAGCGCTGAACGCACGGACAGCGGAAGAGTGTCAGCGGGGACTCTCCAAGTGGGGCAATCCGCGTGTGAGCGTGCTCTTCCGCGAAGGGCACCCAAGAGACCCAAAAGGCACGCAGTGATGGAACCACGAGCTCGTAATTACCATAGTGGTTGTTCTTGGTATAGACGACCGGGATGGTTTGCCCTCGCCGGTACGTGGCGACCTCGTAGTTATGGCGCCTGTTGGTGCGGGAGCACGGCCCGAGGCAGTTCTTCCAGTCACGCCCGCCGGTGCCGCCGACGCGGCACGAGTTGTCCCACGTGTTTTCGAGCGGCTTGACAAGCCACGAGTGGGCGGTCGTGTCCGCTGCCGCGCCGAGAGTGCCGGCCGCAAGAACTAGCGCGGCTCCCACCCACCGCGTACAGCGCCCCCGATCGCTCGCCATGGCGCGCCGGCCGGTTGCGATTCAGGTCGCCACGCCGGGCCAGATGGAGTTGCCTCGGCCAAAGTCGGGGCGGGCAGGCGATCAACGGTGAGACCGACGTGGGTGCGAGCGGGACGGAGGAAGGCGTCGGGGAGGAGCGGCGGACCTCGGACAGAAGTTCGATTCCCAACGCGTACCCTGGGCAAGAAGAGGAGAGGATGCGACGACGTGGGCGGGGGTACCGTCAGGACGCTCTCAGTGACGAGCAACTCTGTGAGCAGCAGCGTGGAGCAAGGTCCTCTCTAGCGCTCGAACGTGGCCTGGCTGACGGGACTCGCGCATGAGTTGCGCAGACGCCGCGGCTTTGAACAAAGCGGGCCCTCTGCTGGAGGGCACCAGAGTCCGCACGCGGTGGCTGCAGCCGCCAACCACCGGCGGGGGGAGCAGCTCCGACGAGGTTTTCTCTCTCCTGGGCTGCCAGGGCCTGCACCTTGTTGAGGCGGGCACAGGAGGGCCCAGCAAGATGGCCCTGGCGCCAATGCACTGACCCGAGTCCTCTTGGGCGAGCATGGGAGGACCGCCAGCGGTTGTGCTACGCACCGAGTTGGCCGGCTTGGATGCGCATACAGCTTTTTCAATGGGCGGCCCGTGCGCACCGTCTCAAGAGGCGGGGCACGTATTCCCGCCGCGCCTCTGGCTGACGGCTACGCACCCTCCCGCGGCGGCAGTGCGGCTGGCAAGTCAGGCCAAAAGGCTACCGCCACCTGGCGCGAGGCGCGTACAGTACCCGTCGACGAGACGTATACTACGTTGTGTTGCGCAGCGTGTGGTGCCGCCGGAAGCGGGCGCCCCCAGGCGCCCGCTTCGGTCGACGGCGGAGGCTGGAACACGTGCAACGCAGCGGGTTGTGGAGCCACCCGTTCAGTCTTGACCGCGCCCTCGGGGAAGCGCGATGGGTGTTGGCGGGGTCCTGGCGGCGGGCAGCGGTACGCCACAGCCCCGATGATCGAAACCAGACGCGCGACCCGTCGTGTGCGTCAGCAGGGAAGAACCTCAGCCAGCTTTGGTACTGTACTGTAGCATGATGGCCATCACTGAGTGATTGGCTCAGACCGAGATTTTCTGACTTTTGATCGAGCACCACGATAAGTTGTTATCGATCGCACAAGTGCTGGGCGACCAGCCTTGGCCTTGAACAAATGGGTCGTAGACCGCGGAAAGAAGTCTGAATTTGGAGCCACTTGACGACCAGAGTGCCGACAAGCCATTCCACCCACGATCTCCAGCCGGTTTCGGGTCCCAACCGGCGGGGGCCGCTCCCGCCTCCCTCCCCATCTCCGCGCCGCCGGCCGGGGTTGGTCGCCGCGCCGCGTGCGTCGCTCGCCGGTCCTTCCCCCCCCCCCCCCCCCTCCCCCCCCCCCCCC
>ENA-ORXT01006867-ORXT01006867.1-marine-metagenome-genome-assembly--contig:-NODE-6867-length-10389-cov-3.635473_pt1 | contig 10389 bp, 11 predicted proteins | sample MGYA00237868_ERZ511482 | MGnify/ENA metagenome assembly ERZ511482
ACTTATTGGTTTGATAATTTTGTTTTAAAACCTCAATAATGAAAAAGTATATTTATCTGCTTGTCGCACTGTGTTTTATGATGACTCAAAGTCTATCAGCACAATCCAATGAACGAGTCAAAAAGGAAAATCATTCGATCACGAACAACATTTTGCAATATGATATTCCAATTGACATTGAAGGGATATATAGTGTTGTCATAATTAGTCCTTCTGGTGAAATATTATCGTGGCCCGTAAAAAATCAAAAAAAGACTCGCGGATCCAAAGTCGACTTTACAGTAAATTCAAAATTTTGGACCAGTGGTGATTATAGATTGCAGCTGTTGCATGATGAACGCATAGTCGATACATATACAATCTCAGTTGGGTTGTCTAATAGACAAAAAGCGAGACTTAAAAATAATAATCAATGATGTTAGGATAGTGAAAATATATTTTCATTTTAGTTGAATTGGAAATTCTATTTTCTTCAATGACAGATCAAAAGGGTTTTTTGAATATTCAGTTAGAATAAGAATATATTCATCTTTTTGAATGATGTTATTTGAATAGACACCTTTTCTCTCAAGCGTAAAATGATTATGATTTTTTCTAAGATTGAACACATCTTCTGATGAATTAATAAGGAGTATGTTGTCCTCTAATACCTTGTAATAATGCATCTTATTTTTCGTCTTGATATGTTCTTTAATCCTTTGAGTAAATATTAATGTGTTCTGTCTAATTCCAATTAAACGTCGTGACCAATCAATAGGCATTGCGATCGAATTTTCTTCTTGCAAGGTAATGTCTATTTGATCAAACACTCTATAGTGTATAATGTTAGCACTAGAATCAATTGCTGAAATTATATATTTTGAGCCAAATTTTGAAACTGACGAGTGTCTTCTAAAGGTTTTATCTATCGAGTAAACATCTTTGATATGTTTCACTCCAGCTTTCAAGTCGAAAGAGATTATTTCCAAATATAACATCAATGAGTCTAATCTTCTCGTTGATTAACCGATTAAACGATCTCCATCAAGTTCCAAGTCCATAATTGCTAAGTTGTCATTGTCTAGACTAAAAGATTTTATCACATTAGTTTTATTGAAAAGAATAATCTTATTATTGGGTACATCATGAAAAACTATATTTCCATTTTTAGAAATACCCAGAAATCTTGACATGAAAGAATTTGGATTTTTAATTGATAATTCTTCTATTTCATTACCGTTGTAATCGAGCCTCTTTATTGTTGTCTTCTTTCCATTGTCACTAAATAGAATGATTTGACTATCCTGCACCATGAATTCGTAAAATCTTTTTTTGACTTTTATAATTCCCAAACTTCTGTATTGTTATCAATAATTCATTTATTGTGATTTACGTAAACTCGATTTAATTTATGATTAGATTTAGAGCCTATGTAAATTTGTAAGACCAAAAACTATCATATAAAACATAAATTTCATTCCCATCAACATAGTTATTTATTATCGATATTTTTTTTGAACTTTTATAAGCATCTTCAACGCTAATTGGATATACATTTTGAGACAAAATATTTTGAAATACCAAAAGAAGTGGAAATAATATTGAAACAAGTTTTAGTGTATATCTATTTACCTTTTAAATATTTATTGTTTATACTTTTAATTATAATATCTGCGAAGATTACAGAATTTGGAAAAGAGTTCAATCGTCAAATCAATAGAATTGAAAATAGTAATGAAATAAGACTGATAGATATGACAACTATCACTCTTTCTTAAATCGTACAGGACGTCCATGTAAAACACCCAGAATAAAGAGACCCCAACCTATAATAAATAACAATCCACCAACAGGCGTAATCGGCCCAATGATACTTATCAACGAACCCAACTTAGCTTTAAACGCAAGTAAATATAAAGACCCAGAAAAACAAATCGTACCTGCTAGAAAAAAATAAATTGCCTTTTTAAACAGGCTCGACTGAAAGTAAGTCATTAAAATTGTAATTAAAATAATAGCTAAGCCATGATACATCTGATAGGTCGCTGCGGTATCAAAAATATCAGCTGCTCTTTCACCTAGATTGTTTTCTATCAGATGCGCTCCAAAAGCTCCCATGATGATTGACGTCAAACATATAGTTGCCCCAAGTATAACATAGCCTTTATTCATATCAAAATTATATTTGAGCTAATGACCAATCAATAGGTTCTTTACCTTGGCTGACTAAAAATTCATTTGTTTGGCTAAAGTGATGATTCCCAAAGAAAAGATTTCTTGCTAAAGGAGATGGATGTGCAGAGCTTAAGACATGATGCGTAGTCTCATTTATTAATACGATTTTTGACTTTGCAAAATTTCCCCATAATAAGAAAACTATGCCATCAAGAGAATCAGATATTTTTTGAATGACGGCATCTGTAAATATATGCCATCCTATATTTTTGTGAGAACCTGCATGCTTATGCTCAACCGTCAGAATAGTATTTAACAATAGTACACCTTGCTTGGCCCAACTCGTCAAGTCACCATGTCGAGGAATGTCAATGTTTAAATCTTGTTTGATTTCTTTAAATACATTTCGCAAAGAAGGAGGGACTCTGACTCCGATTGGTACACTAAAACATAAACCCATAGCTTCTCCTGGGCCGTGATAAGGATCTTGGCCAAGTATAACGACCTTTACATCTTCAAATGCAGTCGTATTGAAGGCATTAAAAATCAATTCGTCTGGAGGATAAATGACAGTGCCTTGATCTTTTGCATTGAGAAGATGATCATTAATACTATGGAAATAATCCTTTTCAAATTCTTGAATTAAGACATTTTTCCAACTATCATCTATATCAACTTTCGTCGCTTTCACAACCTTGAAGATACCATTTTTATCAATGATAAATTTTTAAACGATCGCTAAAGATTCTGTTTGAGAACAGCAATATTGACAGCACACAAGACTTGAGCTTAAGACAAATAGAACGCTGTGTAAGTCTAATGCTAGTTTCTTATGACGTATCATATTAGCTACGGCAGACAAACCTGAAACAGCCATGATTAGACACCAAAAAATACCTGTGAAATAGAGAATGTCCATTGAGACATTGATGCTACTTATCATTGTGTCATAGAAATCAGCGCTGTAATCTAATTTGAATTGAGAGACGAGAAAAAGGACAGAAAAGTAGAGAGTCGTAAATAGCGCATATCCTTTGAACGGAGTTATGGTTAAATGTTTCACGCAATTCGAGTTTTAGTTATGTAGACTATGACGTATAATTAAGTAATTTCCCCTATAACGACTTAATAAAATCTTAAATTGTTAATATTTGAATATATTTTCCTCTATAAATTTAGTGAGTTTTAACATTTGAGCAGGACTGTACGCTGTCCATCCCTCTTGATTTCTATACCAAGTCATCTGCCGTTTGGCATATCTTCTCGTATTTCTCTTTATAAGCTCTACAGCCTCAGTTAGACTATGCTTACCTTCATGAGCATCGAAAAGTTCTTGATATCCGACTGTTTGTAATGCATTGAGCTGTGAATATTCAGCTAAATCTTTGACCTCAGCTTCTAGACCTTCATTAATCATAAGATCGACTCGTTGATTGATTCGATCATATAATGCTTGACGATCTAGTGTCAGCAAGATTTTGATCGGAGTAAAAGCTCTCACTTTTTTGGGTGTAGTCAACAGAGACGAATAAGTAATACCATGAGCTCTCCAAATGGATAATGCTCTAATGATTCTGTGTGGATTCTGAATGTCAACTTTTTCATAATAATCTGGGTCTACAGCTTGGAGTTCATTTTGTAATTTTTGAATTCCTCCTGACTGTAATTCTTGATTTAATTTTTCAGAGAATGATTTATCTACAGCGGGCATCTCATCTAATCCTTCCAAAACTGACTTGATATAAAAACCAGTCCCTCCGCTTAGAATGACACATGTTTTATCTTTAAAGAGATCATTTATTAGGGAAATACTTTGTTCTTCAAAATCTGCTGCAGTGAAATGATCCTGGATGCTGATATGATTGACAAAGTGATGTTTGACGGTATTAAGTTGGGCTTTGCTTGGTTTTGCAGTGCCAATGTTTAGCTCCTTATAAATTTGACGACTATCCGCATTAACAATCTCAGTATCAAATCGTTTTGCCAATTCTAAAGACACAGCTGTTTTACCGACTCCAGTAGGTCCTGCGATGACAATTAAGTATTTACCAGTCTGCTTCATTAATCTTGATAACTATTGCTATAAGTTCACTATTTTGAGCCCTCATGTTGTATTGGCTGACGATATTTGTAGTTTGGGTAGCGGTTAAATTTTCATTTAAAAGTATAAGAATAAATGGAAAGGAGAACTTGCCTAAAGATATTCCAATCATTTTTATTAGTAATCATCCTGTTGGTTTTATGGAGCCTTTGGTGATATCGACTCATTTACCGATGCAGTTATATTACCTTGCTCGAGGAGATTTTTTTAGAAAACCACTATTTCGATGGTTGTTAACATCCATACATATCTATCCCATCTACCGATTTCGAGATGGTTTTGCGGATATGCGGAATAACGAATCAGCGATTCAAACAGCCATTGATTTTGTCAAATCTGGGCGTAACTTTCTAGTCTTTTCTGAAGGCAGTACAAAACTCCAACATTCAATCAGACCAATCCAAAAAGGAGTATCTCGAATCATATATGATCTACTATTACAAGATCCAAATCAAAAAGTAGCAATCGTTCCAATTGGCTTTAACGATACAGCGATGAAGCATTTAGGAAGTCACGTCATTGTCAATATTGGAGAGCCAATTAATCCTTCATCATTATTTGTGAATGAACCTAAGAAACCTAGATTTCTTAAAGCATTGACTAAGGAGATTGAAACCAGGATGTATGATCTGGTCCCACAATTGACGGATAATGAAGATGAAGACTTACTGACTGATATCATAGATTTAAACCATAAAGACGAGCGGCCTTTTAAATTAATGAAGCGCTATAGTCAAAAAATTAATGATTTAACGACAGACAAAAAGAGTAGTCTTAAATCCGCAGTAGCGTCATTAAAGGCGCTTCTTAAAAATAATAATTCTACAGCATCAGGATTACTCCATAAAAACTCAATTTTTTCATGGTTGACCTTATTGCTAGGTTTTATTCCTTCATTTATTGGTTGGTTATTTAATGGAATCCCTTTTACATTAGCGACAATAAAGGCGAAACAAAAGGTCAATAAACCAGAATTTTACATGGTGATTAAAATGGTGTTCAAGATGATTTTCTTTTTTGCTTGGTATGTGTTATGGTATCTTGTTTTGAAGCTGATTGGAGTACCTCACGCGCTTCTAATTCTAATACTTCTCATTGTTTTAGGTGTTTACTACAGGCATTATGTAAATCTTTCAAAAGAAAAATTCATTTATCTTAAAGGGAAATCAATTCGACATGAATTTAAATCCAGCAAAGCTCATTTAGAATCAGTACTAAATACATAATAATGACCATGAAAATGCTACTCTCCATATTTGCACTATGTCTATTATTCTCGTGCTCAGAAAAGTCTCCTTCGAGTACCCATGCTAAATCGAACTCTAGTAATGAGAATATTGAAAAAGCAGATTATGCCATAGTTATTCATGGTGGAGCAGGTACAATCCTAAAGTCCAATATGAGTGATGAGATGGAAGCAAACTATATAAAAGCAATGAATGAAGCCCTTGACAAAGGTGAAAATATATTGAAGAATGGAGGTACAGCTATGGATGCTGTAGAGCAAACAATTTGGATGCTAGAAGATTCTCCACTTTTTAATGCAGGGAAAGGTGCTGTTTTTACTCACGATGGACATAATGAATTGGACGCAGCTATGATGGCGGGGATTGATCAGAATGCAGGGAGTGTTGGTGGAGTTCGTACAGTTAAACATCCAATTAGCGCTGCACGTGCCGTGCTTGAAAAATCAGATCATGTATTACTGACTAGTTCGGGAGCAGATGATTTTGCAAAAGAACAAGGCTTGGATATAGTAGATCCCTCTCATTTTCATACCGAAAGACGATGGAATTCCCTACAAAGAATTTTGGAAGAAGAAAAATTAAACAAAAAAGAATTATCCGAGCTTAGTGAGCATAAACATGGCACTGTTGGCTGTGTCGCTTTAGATAAAGCAGGAAATATTGTAGCTGGCACATCGACTGGAGGCATGACCAATAAGCGATATAATCGATTTGGAGATGTGCCGATTATTGGAGCAGGTACTTATGCTGATAATAATACCTGCGGCGTATCATGTACAGGACATGGAGAATACTTTATTCGCTATGCAGTTGCTCATGATGTATCTGCTAGAATGGAGTACCTAGGAGAAAGTGTTGCAGAAGCAGCTGAATATGTAGTGAATAAAAAACTTGTTGAGAAAAAGGGTAGTGGTGGACTGATCGCACTGGATGCAAAAGGAAATGTTACGATGCCGTTTAACTCGAAAGGAATGTACAGAGGATATGCTAAGCCTGGCGAAAGAGTCGTAAAGATTTATGAAGAGTAAATGTAAAGTAAGCAGTATTCGCCATTTGAGTCTTTATAATGGATAAATCAAAATTGGTTTGTTAAGCTTTCAAGGCGATTTTCATCGAAGACTGATCAACTTTATGTAGGATTTGTTCGAGACTTTAATATCAGAATTCAATTTTTTTCAAGCATGTAATATAGTTTACGCTCTATAGTAAGCTGATTGCATAATCAATAAATTCCTTTGCTTCTTGATCTGTTCTAAGTTTTATTTTATTTTTTTTGGCATATGCTTTTAATTCTTTTTCGTAGCCGAGAACTTTTATAAAGTCATTGACTTTAGCTTTTACTTGTAGATATTCTCCGTCCTTAAATAGGATGTATTCCTTGTACATGTTAAACTTTTTTTGGACTATGGTTTCACCAGGAGTATTGACTTTACTTTCTTTTTTTGCGACCCTATATTTTTTAAGAAGAATCAGCATCGGAGAATATGCGATCTGTTGAACATACATCGTCTGTGTTGTTGAGTTCTGTTTGTGAAGAACAAAGACAAGAGGACCATCTACATTCTTTTTCAAATTGTGTTTCTTGATGATTACTTTAGGATAATATTTCTCATCAAGGATAGTCAATGTGCCGTTTTTTGTAATCTCCATTCTGTGATCAAAAGCATTATAGTTCAGAGTAATATTTTTAATCATATTTCCATTTCTATCTAAAATATCTGCAGCGACTAAGTCTTCAAAAACATATGGAGAGCCTTTTATATCTGCATAATTTTCTGTGTTAATGATAACCCTGTGCGTCATGAGTACTTCAGCTTCAGTCGTCATTACCTGACTAATACATAATGAGCTACATATCATTATGAGGAAGGAAGAAATAAGTTTGTGTTGTTGCATGATGATTGTATTCCAGTGATATAACGAGCGATAAGGTACATTTGTCTTTAAAAATTTCCAAGTTTTACCTTACATTTGTATTTAGCATTTATTTATTATATAAGTAATTGATAACGAAATATTTACATGAATAACATAGATATAAAGCGTCTCATTCCGCACATTATAGCACTCATTGCATTTATTTTGATGTCAATCATATATTTCTATCCCCAACTTCAAGGTAAAAGTATACGATCCGGCGATACAAATACTTATGTCGGAATGGCAAAGGAATCGATCGATTTTAAGAAAGAAACAGGTGAGTCTACCTTGTGGACGAATAGTATGTTTGGAGGGATGCCCACATATCAAATCAGTTCACCTCAGTCAAACAATATTTTTAAGACTATCCAAACTGTACTATATACTGGATTTTCAAGACCTATTGGATACTTCATATTTGGTAGTTTGTCATGCTATTTGATGCTCATCATTTTTGGTGTTAATCCTTGGCTAAGTATTTTTGGGGCTATAGGATTTAGCTTCATGACTAATCATATGGTATTATATGAAGCAGGCCACATGAGTAAGATCATTTCAATTATGTCAAGTCCAGTAGTCGTCGCAGGTCTTTGGGCATTGTTTAGGAAAAAATACCTTCTTGGTTCTTTAGCATTTACACTTGGGCTTGGACTAAATATAACCGCGAATCATTATCAAATGACTTATTATCTAGCCATTTTGTTAGGTATATATTTTATTATGGAAATGGTCTCTGCGATTAAAAAAGGAGACACTGGCCATTTGGCAAAGATCGTTGGTATTTGTGCACTCTCCTGTATCATCGCTCTGGGAGCGACTGCTTCAAAGATGCTTCCGACTTATGAATATTCAAAGGACACCATGCGTGGATCTCCAATTTTGAAAAGCGAAGGAGCGATTAATTCTAGCAGTGAAACTGAAGGCTTGGATTTTAATTATGCTATGAACTGGTCAAATGGGATTATAGATTTATTCTCATCTTTTATTCCTGGTGTTGCAGGAGGTGGATCCGCGGAATCGGTAACGAATAAGAGTGAATTTGTTAAAGGTCTAAAGAAACTAGGGAATTCTACAGACAAGGCACCTTTGTATTGGGGAAGTTTACCGGGGACAAGTGGACCTGTTTATTTTGGAGCGATCTTTTTCTTTTTAATGATACTTGGCGCGATGATTTTGAAAGGGCCAATTAAATGGTGGGTTTTGACTGCCGTTGGTTTAACTTTAATCTTATCTCTAGGAAAAAATTTCGAAGTCATCAATCGCATATTCTTCGATTATTTTCCGCTGTACAATAAATTTAGAACTCCTAATTCTGTATTAAGTGTAACAGCTGTGATTATCCCAATTTTGGCTATGCTTGGATTACAGCAGATCTTTGATTCTAAAAATAAGTCTGACTATACTAGACCATTGTTAATTAGTACAGGTATCATGGCTGTGATTTGTTTGTTCTTCGCATTAATTGGACCTGGCTTTTTTGATTTTAGTAGTCGAGTCGATGCCAATTATGCACAATACGGATTGGACAAAGCTTTAGTTGCTGATCGTAAGTCATTAATGAGATCAGACTCGCTGCGGTCTTTAGTCCTAATTTTGATAATGGCGGCTGCTCTATATGCATTTTTAAAAGACAAGCTTTCATCTGCGATTTTAATTTGTGTTTTTGGAGTATTGATGCTCTTTGATCAAATCGGAGTGTCAAAAAGGTACTTAGATACACAGAGTTTTATAAATAGCCCAAACGCGAATGCTGACTTCAAGCCTAGACCAGTCGATACTCAGATATTGACCGATAGCGATCCCCACTTTAGAGTATTTGACCAGACCATTGATCCTTGGAATTCATCATTTAGCTCTTACTTTCATAAAACGATAGGTGGAATGCATGCAGCCAAACTTCAGCGGATTAATGACCTAATAGGAAGGCATATCTCTAAGGGAAATCAGCGTGTATTAAATATGATGAATACTAAGTATTACATCATGCCGGGAGAAAACAATGCAGCTGAAGCAAGACTAAATACAGCAGCTTTAGGGAATGCATGGTTCGTTAACTCTATAAAAACGGTAACAAATGCAAATGAAGAAATTGATGCCCTGGCATCATTTGATCCAGCAGGGGAAGCAATTGTTCATCAAGAGTTTTCAGACTATGTTTCTGGATTGAATCTTAGTAAGAATGGGACCATCAAATTATTGGACTATAAACCAAATAATCTTACATACGAAAGTAATGCGACTGGTGATCAATTTGCCGTGTTTTCAGAGATGTGGTATGGACCGAATAAAGGATGGCAAGCATATTTGGATGGTGAAAAAGTAGAACACATTCGTGTTAATTATGCACTCAGAGGAATGAAGATCCCAAGTGGAAATCATAGAATTTCTTTTGTATTTGATCCTAAAGTATATCAGACTGGAAAAACAATCAGTTTAATATCATCAATGTTATTTGGAATAGGTTTAATAGGTATGATTGGACTGTGGTATAAGCGTAGAGAAACGGCCTTTGATGAGATTGAACATCCGACTAAACATGCAATAGCCAATACTGAAAAATCCGTAATAAAGCAAGACGAAAAAGAAGTTCGCAATGCTGAAAATGTTACAGTAAAAGCGAAGTCAAAGAAAAAGTATAAAAAGAAAAAACGGAAAAAGAAAGATTAAGAAATCACATCATCCAGTAAGGAAGTGAAATTTTTCGCATGACTTTTTCTAGAATATTGCTCTATGTCAGAGGACGCTTCAGGTATATTATGGAATACTGATGTGATGAAAGTTTTGATGCCTTCTTCCTGTTTTCGCCACCTATTCAAAACATAGGCTACAACCTATTGTTTATGGAGGGTTCATTTTGAAAATGGGTGTCCCGTTACTAAATATCATCATATTTATTCGCAAAAATAAATGAGGAGACTAAAACAGTAGACCTTAATGAACGTTTGTTTTTATTGCATGTTACTTTTT
>ENA-ORXT01006868-ORXT01006868.1-marine-metagenome-genome-assembly--contig:-NODE-6868-length-10387-cov-3.349273_pt1 | contig 10387 bp, 9 predicted proteins | sample MGYA00237868_ERZ511482 | MGnify/ENA metagenome assembly ERZ511482
GATGAGGGTTTACGAGGCGGTTCTGGAGGAGATCTTTATGTAGTCATTCACGTTCGCGCTCATGAGATTTTTGATCGCGAGGGTAGCTATTTATTCTGTGATGTGCCTTTATCCTTCACTACGGCTGCTTTGGGAGGTGAGTTAGAAGTGCCCACTTTGGAGGGCAGATCGTCGATTAAGATTCCTGCTGGCACACAGAGTGCGACGACCTTTCGTTTAAAAGGTAAGGGCTTGCGTGAATTAGGAGGCTCTCGCAAAGGAGATCTCCATGTCACGGTTCAGGTCGAAGTACCTACTAAGCTCAAGGGCGAGCAAAAGAAGAAGCTCGAAGAGTTCGCCGAACTCATTGGCGAAGAAAACTCTCCTCTCAATAAGAGCTTTCTCGATAAGGCGAAGAAGTTCTTTTCTTAGGTGAGAGGCAGTGCTTAACCCTCTAAGTCGCCGATATATCTCTCAGCGTCGAGGGCAGCGCGGCAGCCATCTCCTGCGGCGGTGATGGCTTGGCGGTAGACGTGGTCGGAGACGTCTCCTGCGGCAAAGAGCCCTTCGACACTGGTAGCGGTGCTGCCAGGTTTTTGCAGTAGGTAGCCTTCGTCGTCTGTTTCGGCAATACCATCGAGAAAGGAAGTGTTGGGGATATGGCCAATGGCGAGAAAAACACATTTCACTTCGAGCTCGGACTCACTGCCGTCTTCGGTGTTGGTGAGTTTGACAGCGCGCATTTTGCCTTTGTCGTCGGTGAGGTACTCGCTAACTGATGAGTTCCATATAGGTTCCACTTTTTCTTGGGCGAGCACTCGATCAGCCATGATTTGGGAGGCTCGGAGCTCATCGCGTCGGTGAATCAGGTATACCTTTGAAGCAAATTTAGTTAAAAAGGTGGCTTCCTCGGCTGCGGAGTCGCCCCCTCCAATGACACATACAGGGACGTCGCGGTAGAAGGCTCCATCACAGGTCGCACAACTGGTTAGTCCTGCTTTGCCAAAGAGCTCATCTTCGCGCTCAATGCCGAGACGGCGGGGCGAGGCTCCGGTGGCGACGATGACAGTTTTGCTCTCGATGGTTTCTTTTTATCCGATGATATCGAAGAACCGACCAAGTGGGCCTTCCCCGCCGGCAGCTCCATTGACGGCGACGGCTACCTCATCATCTGGGCCGATGAAGACCTCGATCAGGATGGCTTACATGCAGACTTCAAGCTCTCCGCCGGAGGGGAGATCGTGGTACTGGTGGATGCCGAGGGTGCGATCGTTGACACGGTGACTTACGTCGACCAGTCGGCCGATATTTCTCACGGTCGCTTCCCCAACGGTACGGGAAGCTTCCAGGACATGGCACCAACCTTCAACGCTGAGAACACGGAGGGTACGACCGACCCCGTTGACCCGACCTTCAGCACCAGCCCGCTGGCCGGCGACCTGGTCGTCAATGAGTTCATGGCTTCCAACGACACCACGGCGGTAGATCAGGACGGCGACTTCGACGACTGGATTGAACTCTACAACAATACCGGTTCAAGTATTAGCCTTGATGGGTTCTTTCTGTCCGATGACATTGGAAACCCGACAAAATGGGCCTTCCCCGACGGCAGTTCGATCGGTGCTAACGACTACCTGATTATTTGGGCGGACGAAGACCTCGACCAGGAGGGTTTGCACGCAGACTTCAAGCTCTCCGCAGGCGGAGAAATGGTTGTTTTGTTCGATGCCGACACGGCCCTCATTGATACGGTGGCTTACGTTGATCAGGTGGCCGATATTTCCCATGGCCGTTTCCCCAATGGTACCGGAAGTTTTATCGACATGACGCCTACCTTCAACGCTGAGAACAATGATGGCATCGTGAGTACCCGCTACCCTACGCTGGTGGGTGCCGAGTTAACGCTGTTCCCTAATCCGACGGCGGGCTTACTTAACGTGCAGCTGGAACGGGCGTATTCGGACGATCTGCAGCTCCGTCTCTACGCCGCTGACGGACGCATGCTGTTGTCTACTTCGCTCAACCGGGGCGCTACTTCGCTGGAGATTGATGCCAATCATCTTCCAAATGGGCGCTACTTCCTCTCCGTTGCGGACGGGCGGGCGGTGGACAGCCACAAAGTGGTTGTTCGCAAATAGAGGCCGAGCCTTTCCTTGCTCACTTTACTCACATTGCACCTGCGTGCGCGCCACCTGATTTTGGCGCGGACGCAGGTGCAGTGTTGGTTAATGAAGCAAAGGGCTTCCTTACCCAACCCCAATTTTCTTCAGCAATGGATTTTCCCGCTCCTCATTCCACACCATCCGCAGGCTCGTCCGCTCCTCCGCTGCCGTCAGCTCAATGAACTTCACCCGCATATCGTAGCCTTCACTCAATACCGTAGGGACGATGGACAGGCCAAAGCCCGCCGATACCAAACGGTAGATCGAACTGGCGTTGACGGTACTGTGGGACAGCTTCGGCGAAAAGCCCGCCGCATCAAACAAGCGCATCACGTTCTGGTAGTAGCTCTCGCTGTAGGAAGACTCGAAGAGAATAAACGGCTCGCTTTTTAGCTGCGCCAGCCCCGTAAAGGTCTCCCTCGTCACCGGGTGCTGCTCGGGCAGCACCAGAGAGAAAGTGTCTTCCAGGAGCGTCTTCGTCGCCAGCGGCGGCGGCACCCGATCCATGCGCACAAAGCCCAGGTCTATCTCGCCCAGCAACAAAGCCTCCAGCTGTTGGGGATTGTCCATTTCCCGCAGTACGAAACGAATATCGGGATAGTCCCGATTGACGGACAGCATCAAATCCGGGATAACCCGTTGCATCGCAGAGCCAATGTAGCCAACCCTTAACTCACCGCGCAAACCATCGGCAATGAATTTGGCGTTCGTGATGGCTACTTCCAGATCGCGAAGAACATCGTTTACCCGCTGCTGGAAATAACGGCCGGCGTCCGTCAACGCTACTTTACGGTTATGGCGAATGAACAGATCCAGCCCAAGCTCTTGTTCCAGCTGACGAATCTGTCGGCTGAGACCTGGCTGGGCGATGAACAGTCGCTCCGCCGCTCTGCGGAAATGCAGCTCCTCAGCAACGGTAGCGAAATAGCGTAAGTGGCGTAATTCCATTGATAAATTTTAAGCATCATTAAGGCTTAAAGATAGTCTTGTAAAGCATTAGTTAAAGGGGCATCTTTGAACCGTGTGGATAACAAATTGCACAGACTACCCCTCGACTTCAATCTCGACTCCCTACGGTCGCTCGATCTCCGCTCGGGGACCAAAGGATAGGGATAAGTCCGTCAACGAATTTCGCCTGAGGCGAAATTCGTTGACGGACCCTTTATGATCGATCGTTCCCCGAGCGTAGCCCGACCTTGTGGAGGGCGAAGTCGAGGGGCTATTTTAGGCTGTTTGTGCAATTTGTTATTCACATGTTTGAACTATCTCCGTTCGACAAGAAATCCCTCTACCTATGTTTCAATTCGGCCTTGATCAGCTAACCGTCCCTACCGCCATGGCTCTACTGCGTGGCGAGGAAACCGGCGTACTGTCTGACGCAGCCCGGGAACAGGTTAACCGCTCCCGCCGTAGTGTGGAGAAGATGGCGGCGGGCGACCGGGCCGTTTACGGCATCAATACCGGTTTTGGGCCGCTTTGCGATACGCAGATTTCGCCGGAGGAGACCAGTTTGCTGCAGAAGAACCTGTTGATTACCCACGCCGTTGGCGTGGGGCAGGCGATTGATCGCCGGCTGTCGAGGCTGATGATGATCTGCAAGATTCATGCCCTGGCCAGGGGATGCTCAGGCATCCGGGTGGAAGTCATTGAGCGTTTGCTCTTCTTTTTAGAACAAGACCTACTGCCGGTCGTACCCGAGCAGGGCTCAGTTGGTGCCTCGGGCGACCTCGCTCCCCTGTCGCACCTCTTCCTTCCGCTCATCGGGGAAGGTTCCTTCTGGGACGGAGACACGCGCCGCCCGGCCAGGGAGGTCTTGCGGCAGCATGAGTTGGAGCCACTAGAACTACAATCTAAAGAAGGCCTCGCCCTCATCAATGGCACCCAGTTCATTCTGGCGCACGCCGTGTTGGGCCTGGACCACATGGCCTACCTACTCAACCTGGCGGACCTGGCGGGTGCCATGAGTCTGGAAGGCTATCAGGGTTCCGCCGCGCCCTTCCGCGCGGAATTGCATGAGCTTCGCCCCTACGCCGGTAGCCTGGCAGTGGCCAAACGTATCCGCTATTTTTTGGCGGGCTCAGAGAACATGGCCTCGCACGCCGCCTGTAGCCGGGTGCAAGACCCTTATTCCCTACGTTGTATACCCCAGGTCCATGGCGCTTCGCGTAATGCCTTTCTCCACCTGACGCAATTAACTGAAATAGAATTGAATGCCATTACTGACAATCCCATCATTGTAAGCGACGAAGAAGCGATCTCCGGCGGCAACTTCCACGGCCAACCATTAGCCATGGCACTCGACTATTGCTCACTGGCCACCGCCGAGTTGGGTAATATCTCTGATCGCCGCTGTTACCTTTTGCTGGAAGGGAAATATGGCCTGCCCCGACTACTGACCAAAAGTGGCGGACTGAACTCCGGCTTCATGATCCCCCAATACACCACTGCGGCGCTGGTGACGGAGAATAAATCGCTCTGCTTTCCGGCTTCTGCCGACAGTATCCCGACTTCCCTTGGGCAGGAAGACCATGTCTCCATGGGCAGCATCTCTGGTCGCCGCTTCAACCAGATCCTCGGCAACCTGAACAAAATTCTCGCCATTGAGCTGATGTACGCCGCCCAGGCAATGGACTTCCGTCGGCCGCATAAGTTCTCCGAACTTCTGGAAAAGAACCATGCCCTCATCCGGGAGCAGGTCGATCACCTGGGTGATGACCGGCTGCTGATGGATGATATCGGGGGGATGGTGGAGATGGTGGTGGGGCGAAAAATACAAGTAACTATATGATGGATTGGTGGATTAAATTAATTTCGGGGAGGGTGTACAGAAGAAACCTGACCCCTCGACTTCGCCCTCCACAAGGTCGGGCTACGCTCGGGGACCAAACATCAGGGCGAGCCGTCCACAAAATTCGCCTGGGGCGAATTTCGTGGACGGCCTTGACTCAACGTCCCGGTCCCCGAGCGAACATCGACCGACCGAAGGGAGTGGAGAGGGTAGTCGAGGGGCACAAACCTGCAACCTGTTGTTCACCGGCTTTTCTAGCCATAGCCCCATTTGATCCAAAATCCAGTAACTTGCCAATCCGCCAGGCAAAGCCTCCTTTGTCATGGTCGCTACCGTCTACCAAACTACCGTCTACCAAATGGTCCACCCCTACCGACAGCGAAACATGGCTGCTCTTGCCCAGAAACTTGACTTTACCTTTCACGAGAAAGACGACTTCGGGCTACTGAGCCAGTTGCAGGATTTTAAGCTTTTTAACGAGGGGCGTGCCAAATCCATTGAGCGCATTATGCGCCGGCAGGACGGATTGATGGAGTTTGACATCTACATTTTTGACTACAGCTTTCGGCGGTGGGGCGGTTCGTCGTCGGACAATAAGGAATACCAAACGGTGTTTTTCCTGCAGAGCGCCCAGCTTGGCCTGCCCGAACTCTGGATGCAGCCGGAGACAATTGCCCATAAGCTGGGGGAGTTGCTGGGCTTTGGGGACATCGACTTCGTCCGCTTCCCGAAGTTCTCCGGTCAGTACCGGCTCACTGGCGGAGACGAGGAATACATCCGCCATCACTTTACCGATGAAGTACTCAATTATTTTACCGTCAATAAGGGCTGGACGGTAGAAGGACTTGGGTTTTACCTGATGTTCTACCGCAAGGGAACGCTCATCCCGAGTGCCCAAATCGAAGAGTTTTATAAAAGAGGACAGGAAGTTTATCAACTCATGACCGACAAAGACGACCAAAACCGCATCTTTGGTCAGTGAAGCTACTAGATAGTAATCCTTTAAAGAGACCTTTCCCGGATCGGGAATTCGACCGCTCCAGTGTTCTGGGGATGCTCTGGGTGGGGCTGTTCGTATTTGCCGTATTGTTTTTCCTGCAGCCCTACGGCATGCACGCAGAGGGGAACTTCTTCCTGACCTGCCTCGGATATGGCCTGGTGACCTTCCTGGTTGGCTCTACCTACGCCTTCGTAACCTCAGAAGTGCTGGGCTGGAAAAAATCCGGTGACAGCTGGACCCTGGGTAAATGGGTGCTGGACGGTGGCTTACTCCTGGCTTTCATCTCCGTTGGGAACTTCGTGTTTTACAACTCTACGGTCAACTGGTCTGCCTTCGATCCGGTGGTCCTGGCCTCCATCACGGTGCCAACGGTAATCATCGGCCTGTTTCCGATTGCCTTTAGCGGCATGGCCATACAGCTACGCGCTGAACGGGAAAACCAACGGGTTGCGGGAGAAGTGCAGTTGGCCAGGCTGGAAGAGAGAAAAACATTCGCTCCATCCAGACTCGTCTCTCTGGCGGAAGGAGGATTAATGATCGACCCGACAAATCTGCTATTCTGCGAGTCCCGGCAAAACTACGTTCGCTGCGTGTTCCTTAAAGAAGGAGCGGTAGCCGAAGAAACCATTAGGGGAACCCTCTCAGGGCTGGAGGAAAAGGTCGGAGAGAACTTGTCACGCTGTCATCGGTCTTACCTGGTCAACCTCCTTCACGTCCGCCAGGCACGCGGCAACGCCCAGGGGCTGAAACTGGAGTTGGTGGGCACGACGGAGGAAGTGCCGGTATCCCGTGCCTACGTAAGCGTAATCCGGGAGCGGGTGCTGCGTAAATAGGGCTCTCTCTGTACCTCTGTGATTACCTCCGCGCAACTCTTCGGTTTAGAAAAAACTCCCGACTTTTTGCTATCCGGCCCTTGTCCTACCATTCATCCCCCGGACCTTGTCATTCGGCCCAGCTCCTTGTAAATAAACACCCTCCGCTACCATATTTGGGAAAACGCTCAATTATGGATGTCTTGATTAAAGCCTTATTGCTCGCTCACGTAAGTGCTGGATTCACCAGCCTGGGATTGTTTTTTATTCCGATGTTCGCCCGTAAAGGGAGTAAGCTGCACAATACCGTTGGCCGCTTTTATACTTATGGTATGTGGGGCGTAGTCGTCACGGCGATACTGTTGTGTGGTATCCGTTTCGCGCAGGGACAACAGGTCATGGCACTTTTCCTGGGCTTTCTGGCCTTACTGACCAGCCGGCCGCTGTATTTCGGCGTGGCGATACTGAAAAATAAGCAGAAAGTATCTGACCGGCTGCGGCTAATCGACAACCTGCTAAGCGGAGCATTAACCGTTTTTTCGCCGATATTACTGGGTTTTGGCTTCGGGGCGTTCGGATTGGAAGGGCATCCGCTGCTGATCGTGTTTGGAGCATTGGGGATGCTGATCACCGTTCCGGACCTGATCGGAAAACTACGCGGAGCAAAGCCGAAAGAGTACAACTGGTTGGAGGAGCACATCGGTGGTATGCTGGTGTCGGCCATCGCAGCGTTCACGGCATTCTTCGCTTTTGGCGGCAGAAAGATCTTTGGAGACATGTCGGGTAGCCTGGAAATAGTGGTCTGGATTGCTCCAACGATCATCGGCGTAGCGGTCATCCGCTATTACAAGTGGCGCATCAGGTCCGGGCGGAAGGTGGCTTAGCGGGCGCCGGAGCGCAGGTGCAAAGTGATTGTAGGAAAAGCAATGGCGGGCAAACCTTAAGCCTTACATTCGTGTTCGCCAAAGCACAACCACAACCAAATATGTCCAACGCCATCCACCACATTGCCGTTCCGGCCAACGAACCCGTCATGAGCTACGCCCCCGGAAGCCCGGAGCGTAAGTCTCTTAAAGCGGCTCTGCAGGAAGCCAAGTCAAAAGAAATTGAATTGCCAGCCTTCATCAACGGCATGCGAATACTGGAAGGCGAAAAAGTAAGTGCCCACCCGCCGCACGAGCACAAGCACACCCTCGGGCATTTTTACCGTGGAACAAAAGACCACGTCCATCAGGCCATCGCCGCCGCCCAGGGCGCCAAGGAAAGCTGGGCCGCTACGCCCTGGCACGAACGCGCCGCTGTTTTCCTGCGGGCTGCTGATCTGCTGGCCGGTCCCTTCCGCGCAAAAATGAACGCCGCCACCATGCTGGCCCAAAGCAAAAACGCATACCAGGCTGAAATTGACGCGGTTGCCGAACTCTGTGACTTCTTCCGCTTCAATGCTTACTTCCTGCAGGAGATCTACCGCGAACAGCCGCTACACAGTCCCCGTGGCATCTGGAACAAACTGGAGTACCGCCCGCTGGAAGGCTTCGTGCTGGCCATCACGCCCTTCAACTTTACCAGTATTGCGGCGAACCTGCCCGCCGCGCCAGCCCTCTGTGGCAATACTGTTGTCTGGAAACCAGCGGAGACACAGATCTACTCCGCCGTCGTCATCATGGAACTCTTTGAAGCTGCCGGCCTTCCGCCCGGCGTCATTAACCTGATCTACACCGACGGACCGGTAGTAGGAGACATCGTTTTTAAGCACCGCGACTTCGCCGGCCTCCATTTCACCGGCAGCACGGGTGTGTTCCAGCAGCTGTGGAAGGAAATTGGCAACAACATCAACACCTACCGCAGCTACCCCCGGGTAGTGGGGGAGACGGGCGGTAAAGATTTCATCGTTGCCTACAAAGACGCCGACCCGGTGCAGGTAGCGGTGGCCTGCCTGCGGGGCGCCTTTGAGTTTCAGGGGCAGAAGTGCTCGGCGGCTAGCCGGGCTTACATCTCGGCCAGTATCTGGCCGGCGGTTAAGAAGCGCCTCCTGGCCGATATGAAAACCCTAAAGATGGGTACGGTGGAAGACTTCGGTAACTTCGTCAACGCCGTCATCGATGAGCGCTCTTTTGACAAGATCGCTGCTTACATCGACGGGGAAAAGAAGAACCCGAAGGCAGAAATCATCGCCGGTGGCGGGTACGATAAGTCCGAAGGCTACTTCATTGAGCCAACCGTTATCGTGAGCTCTGACCCCAAGTCGACCACCATGTGCGAAGAAATCTTCGGCCCCGTGCTCACCCTCTACGTCTACGACGACGCCGACTGGGAAAAGACGCTGGAGCTGGTGGACAGTACCTCTCCCTACGCCCTGACCGGCGCAGTCTTCGCAACGGATCGAAACGTCATCGACCAGGCCACGAAGGCACTGGCTAATGCTGCCGGCAACTTCTACGTGAACGATAAGCCCACCGGTGCCGTCGTTGGCCAGCAGCCCTTCGGCGGAGCCCGGGGCTCCGGCACGAACGACAAGGCTGGCTCCGCGCTCAACCTCACCCGCTGGATCTCCCCCCGACTGATCAAGGAGAACTTTAACCCTCCGGTGGATTATCGTTACCCGTTTTTGGGCTAACCTGGCCGAAGTTGCCTCCGGCAACGAGTGTCGGAGGTGCGGTGGCCGGAGGCCGCTGCGCACCCCTTGCCGCCGGAGGCGACGTCGTCCAGCTGGCCGAAGTTGCCTCCGGCAACGAGTGTTAGAGGTGCGGTGGCCGGAGGCCAGCGTGCACCCCTGGTTGCCGGAGCCGATAGCGGCTACTCAAGCAACCCACCGATGACGATATGGCTTAATGTAAACTTCCTCCAGTCTGGGATCCCACCAGGTACCCGGAAAAGTGAAAGGATTAGGAGAAATACCAGCCTTAATCGGGTTATTCAGTACATACCAAAGTACAGCGTTGAAAGATCCACTACGGATGTCCCGATCAAAGAAATCCTTTGCCCATACTTTTCGGCCTTTGCTGTTATGCAGCTTGTTAAGCTTATTAGCGGTGAATTTTTTGTGATTAACAATAACAGTCTCCGAAGATATGCTGGCATCGTCATCCCTGGCGCTTACAATTACGTGAACGTGATTAGACATAACGCAGATTGCGTAAACAATAAGATTGTACTGGATCGCGATATGATGCCAAGAGTCGATAATAATTTGCTTGGCAGCTGAATCTTTTAAAAAATCCGGACCGCTTTTTCTTTTATCCAGTAGCTCATCATAGACAAGATAAAAATCGATGTCAATAGCTCGTAACTGTTCTTGGTAAGTAAAGTAATCAGGGGAAGTGGAGAAGCGACCTTTGGGGCGCAATTGGCGCGAAAGCCCCTTCTTTTTTAATTGGTATTTGTGGGTCAAAGCTACGAAAACTTGAGCCGGTATGCTATCCTTTAAGCGATAGGTGATGTGCATTGGGTGGGTGGTAATAGGGTGATGGATCATGGCTTGATGTATTTAAAACATAAAGTTAGTTTTTTTAATAAAACAAATTTTAGTTTTGGGTGTGCCTGGCCGAAGTTGCCTCCTGCAAGGAGTGTTAGAGGTGCGGTGGCCGGAGGCCGCTGCGCACCCCTTGCCGCCGGAGGCGACGTCGTCCAGCTGGCCGAAGTTGCCTCC
>ENA-ORXT01006870-ORXT01006870.1-marine-metagenome-genome-assembly--contig:-NODE-6870-length-10384-cov-12.536723_pt1 | contig 10384 bp, 8 predicted proteins | sample MGYA00237868_ERZ511482 | MGnify/ENA metagenome assembly ERZ511482
TTCAAAAACGACCAAATATTTTTTCATCATTACTTAAGAACAAAAATAATAGAAATTAATAATTATTGACAAAATAATTTAGGATATTTGGAGCGTTTCCAATGATTTATTTGAGAACTGCACGCTTATTGTATTTAATAACTTATGCCAAACTACAAAACATTAAGAGAACTAGTAGCTATTGATTCGCCATCTGGTTACACAGAAGAAGCCGCTCAATACATTTTTAACCTATTAAAAAAAATGGGTTGGCAACCAGAGCGCACTAATAAAGGGGCTGTGAAGTGTGCCTTAGGTAAAAACCCAAGTCTCGCCATTGCGGCTCACGTAGATACGCTTGGTGGAATGGTTTCCAATATTTTAGCCAATGGAAATCTTCGAATGACAAAATTAGGGGGCATCCAACTCAATGGGTATGAAGGAGGATATTGTAGAATCATTACCTCAACAGGGAATGTTTTTACGGGTACTTTATTGATAGACAATCCTGCTGCCCATGTAAACAATCAAATCAGTAATATAACTCGCAATACAGGGAACATGCATATCCGATTGGATGAAGTGGTAGAGAGTGGAAAGGACACTCAAAAATTGGGGATTCAAGTCGGAGACTTTATCTGCTTTGAAACACACTATCAAGAAACAAAAAGTGGTTTCATCAAATCAAGATACATGGACAATAAGGCAGGTTGTTTTGTATTATTTGAAATTGCTCAACAAATGAAAAAGCTGGAAAAGACGGCTCCTGTAGAATTGTTTTTCTCCAACTATGAAGAAGTTGGACATGGTGGAACAGTCGGATACGCTGATTCTATAAAAGAATTATTAGTCATTGATATGGGCGTTGTTGGTAAGAATTGTACAGGAAAAGAAACGGCTTGTTCTATCTGCGCTAAAGATTCTAGTGGACCTTACGATTTTGAGATGCGTAAAAAATTGACTCAACTGGCACAAAAAAATAAAATTCCGCATGTCATAGATATTTATCCATATTATGGTTCCGATGGGTCGGCAGCATTAAAGGCAGGCAATGATTTTCGAGTAGGTCTAATTGGGCCTGGCGTGTCTGCATCTCATGGTGTCGAGCGAACGCATAAAAAAGGAATAGAAGCAACGATTGATTTGTGTATGGCCTATCTTAAAAATTTATAAATATTAAAATTCTTAAATTCGATTGTTCCAAAGTCTTTGGTATCCTTTACCCATTCAGTAGTTTCTTGAGCAGGACTTATTTCTGAACCACCATCTTTATGCAAGTACCAATTTTGTTGTGCTTCGTCATATTTGTACGTAAGAATTCTCGTCCATTTCCAATTTGATCCACCAAAATGTTGCACAGAAAAATAATTGCCTTTTATTACCATGCCGTTATAAGGATCTCCAAAAACACCACCACAATGAAGACATAAAATGGTATTATCATTTCTTTGAGCTAGGCTTAAAGAATTGTCTTTATTGCGTGTCAAAATCAACAGCGGTCTAGGAGTTGGATTGTCTATATCATCGGTATTTTCTTCCTCAATCGCTTTCAGTGCTAATAAAACATCTTTTCGACCATCCGCATTTAGATCAGCATCCTGAATATCCATCACTTCATGTCCTTCTAATACAAATTCAATTACTTGCTTATCATAAATTACACTCCAATCATCTACATCCCCTTCGCCCGTATATTTTTTAAAAACTTGTAAATGATTATTGCTATTGGTCGCATAATATTTATGCCCACTTCCTGCCCACCAACAATAACAAGCAACCTCTGCTTCCTTTGGAATCTCATTTTTTGTAAAATCAATTGATTCGATAGGTGTACATGGGCTATCAGCCAGTACTTCATGCGTTTCTTGACCGTTGGTAAAGATTAGTAGGCTTTGTGGCGCAGTATCGTCACCTTTTATTTCAAAGGAGATAGTGGCTTTTGAAAATTGTTTCTTTTGAGTATTTTCTGGCTTTGATTTTTCAACAGTTGTTTTGGTATCGGATGAACTTAGTTCATTTTTACAGGAAAAAATAAAAATACTCATTAAGAAAAATAGACTCCAATTGATTTTTAGATTTTTCATGATATGGTCAATAGTAGTTTCAAAAATGAAGTCATAAATGTAATGAATCTCCTGCGAATAGCGTAGATAGTTTTTTCTTCTTCAGACAACAGAGGTTTATAGTTTTCGGCAAAAAAGATTTCTTGTAATTACTCCAATTTTTCAGGAACATACCGCTTTTTAGAAAGCATCCATTTATCTCCATAAATAGAAGCATACTCTATTTCAAATTCTAATTCCTTATCATGAATATAGCTGTACAACTTTCTAGCAGCGGCCGAACCACCACTATTTAATTCTGCTATATGAATAGTATTGTTAGGGGGAATTAATTGGCCTGGCATTATATTGGAATGGGAGTAGTTTAGACTATCTTCTGGGATTGTTCTCGCAAGATGGGTAGCCAAGTCCACCATTTCGTGTACTTTTCCTTTATAGTTTATTGTTACCGACTTAATCAGTGCTGGACCTACTCCTGTATTGGTTAAGCTATATTTAAACTTAGGGGAGTTAGTTCCATTGTTTATTAATTGTAAATGAGGATATACAGACATGGCTTGTTGTTGCCTCATTAGGTTGGTCTGATAAATTAACACCAGCAACGTGCAGGCACTCATGAAAATAGCAGATAGGCTGAGTATCTTTTCGTTCGTCCAGAATTTCTTTTTTCGTTTGGACTTTTTCTTTTTAGGAGCGGATTCAGGTGATGGCGTACTCATAGATTAATGAAATTGACTTTTTCATAACCGATTGTAACTCAATTTGACACTCTAATGAACAGACTATCTATCTTTCCAAACTTGCGGATTACGCGAACTATGTGTGACAGCGATAATAACCACTTGTTTTTCTGTCTCTTCAATCAGATAATGTATCCAAATAGGAAACTTTTTGACGGGAGCTTGTCGGACTTTTTTATGTCTTATCTGGAAAATGGCAGGATGCTGACTTATCTGTCGGATGCTAGGAAGTAGTTGTTTGAAAAACCGAGCACCTAAGCCTGATTGCTGTTCTTCATAGTAGTCAATAATATCTTTAATATCTGTTCTTGCTTCTGGTAGTAATTTGATGCTATAGTTCACATTGTTTGTTCTAGTTCATTTTGTACTTTATCCCAATCCAATAAATCATTAGGATTTTTTTTATACTTTGCTAATCGGTTATCGATTAGTTTCTTATGTGCCTTGCTCAAAACTACTTCTTCTGCATTTTCTATAGTAATAAAGTCTTCAAAGTTTTGAAGTAATTCCAAAAAAAAAGCAGCTTTTGAATCTTTAATATCTAATGTAATTTTCATAACATGATAATTTAGGAAGTAAGTTTTTGTTGTAACTTGTCTTAGTATTGATTAAAAATAAAATGAATTTATATTTTAGGTACTCAAACTCTTGAGTTTTCAAAAATTCAAGAAGTCTTTTATATAAAGACTTCTACAACTTAAAAGAACGAATAATCTTAAAGTTAAGCATTTAAACCATTTCTTACAAAGAAAAAATTAAGACATACAATTATTCTTTATCCACCAAAGCCCCAAACAAATCATAATCACTAGCATCCGTCACCTTAATCATTGCAAAATCCCCTACGCGCAGGTAATTTTCCTCTGCATTCACCAACACCTCATTATCTACCTCAGGAGAATCGCCTTCTGTGCGACCTACAAAAAAGTTGCCCTCTTTTCTATCCACTAACACCTTATAGATCTGACCAATCATTGCTTGATTCTTTTGCAAAGAAATCTCCTGTTGCACCTCCATCAAACGATTCGCTCGTGCCTGTTTTTCTTCAGCAGGTACATCATCTTCTAAATCATAGGCACTCGTATTTTCCTCATGCGAATATTGGAAAGCCCCTACCCTATCAAATTCTGTTTCTTTTATAAAATCTAGTAGTTCTTGAAATTCCGCTTCGGTTTCTCCAGGGAATCCAACTAGAAAAGTCGTTCGTAACACTAAGTTAGGTACTTTTTCTCTAGCCGTAGCAATCAAAGCTTTCGTCTCTTTTAAAGTAATTTGCCGGCGCATTCGATGCAATACCGCATCACTCGCATGTTGCAAAGGAATATCTAAATAGTTGCAAACCTTTGGCAATTCCGCCATTACGTCAAAAATCTCCACTGGAAATTTACTAGGGTAAGCATAGTGTAATCTGATCCACTCAATACCCTCTACCGCAGATAAAGCACGCAATAATTCAGGTAAGCTACGTTGCTTATAAATATCTAAGCCGTAATAGGTTAATTCTTGGGCGATTAAAATCAATTCTTTTACGCCTCGTCTTGCTAAATTCTTTGCCTCTTGCACTAAACTGTCTATCGTTCTAGAAATATGTTTGCCCCGCATTAATGGAATAGCACAAAAAGAGCAAGTTCGATTACAACCTTCAGATATTTTAAGGTAGGCAAAATGTTGTGGAGTCGTCGTCCAACGTTCTCCTATTAATTCATGCTTATAATCTGCTTCTAATTTAGCCAATAAACTCGGCAATTCTAGGGTTCCAAAAAAAGCATCTACCTCTGGAATTTCTTCTTCTAAATCGTCTCTATAGCGTTGAGATAAACAGCCCGTCACATATAACTTATCTATGTCGCCTTTATTTTTTACATCCGCATACTGTAGAATCGTATTAATAGATTCTTCTTTCGCTCTATCAATGAAACCGCAAGTATTGATAATTACCACATTTGCATCTTCTTCTGCACTATCATGCACTACCTCAAAATCATTCCCTTTTAACTGAGTCATCAAGTTCTCAGAGTCTACTAAATTCTTAGAACAGCCGAGTGTAATTACGTTTACTTTATCTTTTTTGAGTGTCTTGGTCTTCAATATTTATTTTTTGGCGCAAAGATAGGGATAATCAACTCCTTAATCAAAGTCATTATCCGCTCGAATAATAATTTTCGCCAATTGTCGCGCTTCTTCCTCTGGGTTTTTCCACCAATCTTTTGACCAAATTTGGATAAATTCGTAGCCTTGTGCTTCCAAAGCTTGTTGCGCTCGTCTTTGCCAAACAAAAGAAAAAGCTTCCGCATTTTTAGCATAGCTATCCACCAATAAGATATAGGATTTTTTACGCTTTAAAGAACTTTTAATCAGCATCGGATATTGGATATTATCCAAAGTCACATTTGTTTCAATCCTAGAAGGATCATCAAAATAAGCTTTTAGGTATTCCGCTACTTCCTCTATAAAACTATCCGTATTATTTTCCTCTTCTATTCCAGGTAGGGCAGGATGTATTCGTTGTAGGATTTTATCTAATTTATGCTTATTGGTATTTTGATTTGCGACTAAGTATTCTAAAAAATTATAATACAAATACAAGCCAGAATCTTTTGTTTCTGCTTGATGTAATTTTTGGTAGATACTCGGTATGGAATTAAAAACATACAGATTCCTAGTATCACAAGTCAATAAGGTTTGTAGCATACTCTCCCCTTCCACTGTATTATAAGTCTCCAAATGAGTCGTTAGCTTATTTTGTTCGTTGATAGCTCCATAAGTTAGCGACACCAATAAAGTATCAAAAAATTGACCTGCTAGTTCAGTAAAAGTATAGATACCTAATCCTTGCTTATCGAATGCTTCCAAGATATTACTATTCGTTGCGCTCGCTTGTTTAATTTTAAGAAATTGATAAGCGATAAAATCTCTTTGTTGGGAAGTCGCACAAGCAATTCCTACTTTTGGAAGTCTACCTTCATTTATATAATATATCTTAGTTAATAACTCTAGTATGGCCTTTGCTTCCTGTTTATTAGTTTGATTCTTTTCATCATACAAGCCTTTCGTATGATAACATTGTAAACTTGTATCACTTTCTGGTTTAAGATTCGGTAATTGTAAGCGATGCTCATAGACCGTATTTGTAAAATGTAGCAAAGGAAGGGGCGTATTATGATGCTGTCGTTTCAAGAATAAGGCTTTACCTGCTATTTTTTTTGACAGTTCCCAAAAAGAATTATAACTAGGCCAAGGCCCCGTATTACCTGTCCCGAAAACAACAGCTTTCTCCGCTACACTTAGCAAACTACATCCTTGTTCTTTGTTTAAATTAGCTGCCCCAATAACCAATAGATTATCCCAAGAAACTTGTTTTGTAGGGTCCACTAAATCCTCAAATGCAGTAGTCGTCATCAATTGAATAGGAAAATATTTGGTTAGAACAGCAAAGTTCCTTTTATAATACGCTTTCAAATCATGCGCATTTGCTAAAGGAGCAATCAAAGTTGAAACAGCAGTCTCTCCACTTTTTAAAGCCTGCATATTGTCCCAATTCTGAGCCGCCCAATTGGTTCTAATAAAGGTAGGAATCATTGCATATAAGCTATCATACTTAGTTAAATACTGACCTACCAGACCATCATAATCCACCTCTTGAACGGGTTCAACAGTCAGTAAATGTTCGAAATACCAACTTTTAAAAGCACTAGCCCAATCCTTTGGGCGAACGGCTATTGCTGCTTCAACCACTTTGCTTTCTAAAGGAGACAAAACTTGAATATGTTGTCGCCACTCATAATAATCTTCAAAATCTCGAAGATGGTATTGGGTATGTGCTAATCGTTCTAAAATATGCTCCACCACTTGTACTTGAAGTACTATAGAGTTGGGATTATTGACAATAGGTTCTAAAAATAAAGGAATCGCATTAATGTCTTTAATTAAGGAATCAATAGAAACTTCTACAGTTGCTAGACGTTCTTTAAAATGAATATTTTCAAAGGCGGTGAGGCTATTTAATTGTTTAGTACTATTCGGTAATTCGTAGCGATATTGTTGTTGCCAAGCTTGAAAAGCTTCCTTGAACCTTTCTAATTCTTCTTGAATACTTTCTAAATTACCATCATGGGTAGGCGTAAAAGAAAAATCAAAATAGGCATTTTGTGCAAAGACTTGTTGAAACTCCTCATAAGCCCTTATAATAGCTCGTTTTTCTGGCAATACTTTGGCTGGTTTTCCAGAAAAAACCTTACGTAGTTTTAAACCACCTAGACTAGTTTTGGTGTAAGAACCATCAAATTGTTGCCCAAATCCTGCTACTTGTTGCCCTATAGTTACCAAGCGTTTTTTTAGATCTTTTTCATATTTATAATAGTGTCTTTCCAATTCATCTTTATAGGCGCCTATTTCTAAAAGTGCCTGTTGTTGGATACTTCTTGCCCTCGTTAAAAAAGAAGCAACCTGTTCGGACACAATTTCTTTTGCCTCCGTTTTAGTAGCATATAAAAAAGATGCTTTACTTAAATCCGCTAAAGGATGCTTAAAACTAAAATGCGGTTTAAATAAGGCTTTGCTCTTTTCTAATTTAGCTTGCAACTGAGCAAATTCCGTCATAGAAAATTTAAAGTCCTTTGCTTCTAAATGACCTGCTAATAAATCTTTTGCAGTCGATTTGTTATTGCGAAGAAATAAACCAATCGTCTCTGCTCGATTATTAATATCAAAAATATTTTTTCCAAAATGAGCAGCTACGGAATCAAGATGATTACTTACTTGTAGAAAAGAACCGTAGTGGTTATTGAAGTCTTGGTTGCTAGGTTGTTTCTTTAATTTAGAGGTAGCTACTACTTTTGGTGTCAATAATTCGATAAGCCGAGTCTTATCTTGTTCCAAGTTTCTAAATCGATAAGCATAAGATTGTAAACCTTTTTCTGCAAGTTTTATCCATACTTTGGAGAGTGCCGCTTGGTTACTACCTACAATTAAAGTAGTTCGTTGATTCATCAAATTTTGAACCAATACATTGATCAATAAATGGGTTTTACCCGTACCCATCGGCGCTTCTATACTTACAAAACTGTGTTTATTGATAGCTGCTTGAGCTGCTTTTTGATGGTGATCATTCACTAAGTAATCCAATTGGATTGGTGGATTCCCTAAACTAGCATTTTTTTCTTGCCAGTAGGTTTTAGTACTTATTTCTTCTCTAAAAACAGGCCTTGAAATAGGTGAAAATTGGCTAAAAACACCTGACCATAATATATGTCCTTGGCTAGGCACACTTAATAAATCATCCAAATCTGGATAGGGATCTACACCATATACAGGTCGCTCATTTTGATACTGTAAAGTTTGCGCTAATCGCTGGCAAAATTCATCACATAAAAAGCCCGTAATATTCGTCTTCTCAATGGTCTTTGCACAAGTCTCCACCAATTCTGCTACTTCTGAGGATATTTGTTTTAGCATAGGATTGACAAAACAATGTAGCGGTTTTTTTGCAGTTACAGACCAAAGCGCAAAATCTTGTGCATTTGGGGTTAATTCAGCAGACCATATAAATATTGGAATAGCAGAAATACCATAATGAGTCTTGTTATCTTTCCTAATTAATATCGGATAGCCAAAGCCCAACTGACCATCATTATACAAGCGCTTCTTGTTAACGGATTCAAAGTATAAATGTCGAATTTTTTCAACTTGTTCTATAGGTGGTCGAAATTGATAACTGACTTCTCGGTTATCAAACAAGGCTTCCACCCAATCTTTAAACAAGCTGCTACCCGCAACATCCATATTATCAACAGCTACTACCGTAGATTGAAAGGGAAATGCGTTTGTATAGGAAGAGGAGGTGGACGGCTTATAAAGCCCTCCTGTTAGTTGCTCAAATTGTTCATTCTTCATAGAAGAAAGGCTGTTGTAGGGAGGAGTGTAGGTAGTGTAGATTGCAGATAGAGGAAATTCATGAATTTTCTCTATCTGCAATCTATACTGCCTACACTCCTCCCTACAGATTTAGTTTTCTCAAAGTATTTAAAGTATCCCAAGGAACAAATTACTATTAGGGGAGTCTATTTTATATTTTCTTCCTTGTTCAATGAATCTGTAAGATAAAAAAAAGTAGAGAAAATTCATGGATTTTCTCTACTTGTTTCGATTGCAGGCTATGATTTTAGAATATTCGTGAATTTTCTACTTTATTCCTCCACTAACCTTTTCTCCATTATTATACTCATATTCCATCATCACTTCCCCCGCTTCATCATAATATTTATAGATACCATGCTGTTTACCATTCTTATAGCCCGCTTCTAGCTTAATTTTATTGTTATTATAAAACTGTTTAAAAGTCCCCTCCATTTTACCGTTGATATAAGTAGCCGTTTCTTCCACATTACCAAAGCGATATTTCGTGTAAATGCCATCATAAATACCATTCACATAGCTGGTTTGCGTTTCTATCTGTCCCCTGTTAGAAAAGGTGAGAAAAACGCCATTTGGCTGATCATTTACATAATTGGCTAAAGATTTAATTCTAGCCTCCTCTTTGTCTTCAAAATAGGTGATCCAAGCACCATTTTTTTTGCCATTAATCAATGTCCCCTCCTCTATGATTTTACCCGCTGTATTTTTTTTGACAGCTTTAGTACCGCCTCCAGAAAGTTGAACCTGTGTAAAACCAGTCAAATCTACGGTGCTTGCGGGTGTAGTAGTTGTTGAACCGCCATCGTTGCAAGCAGCAATAAAACCAAGAAGTAAGAAACAATAGAAAGAATTTAACAAAGCTTTCATAGTACAATTAAGTTGGATTTTTTAAAAATTTGTTTATTTAAGAAGTCAGGAATCAGTTGTTAAGAGTCCGTTCTGACAGCTTATACCTAATTCCAGACTGTTAACCTCTAAATAAACAGCGAAAATAATAGGTTTGAAAAAAAATGTAAAGTAAAAAAGAAGTTATCTTTGAAACTCTTTGTTTTTTGGAAAAACAATGAGTAAATAAATGGCCAAAATTGCTTTATTGTTTTATGGCTTTATTGCTATATTGCTGCTTTCCAGCGTCTAACAATAAAGCAATACAGCAATACAGCAATACAGCAATAAAGCAATTTTGTCCGTTTACTCATTTCTAAGCTACTATATGAAGATTTTAAAAATTTCTTTAAAAAACCTAAATTCTCTTAAAGGAGAATCTTGCATCAATTTTCTAGAAGAACCCTTAGCGGGAACGGGGCTTTTTGCCATAATCGGAGATACAGGGGCGGGTAAAACGACTATTTTAGATGCGCTCACTTTAGGTTTATATGGAAAAGTACATCGGAATAAAAATGTAGCCGAAGTGCTATCTTACGGAACGGTGGAAGGCTATGCAGAAGTAGAGTTTATGGCCAATGATACGGTGTACCGCAGCCAATGGCAGGTATGGAGAGCAAGGGGCAAAGTAGATGGAACGATTAGAGACAAAAGAGAATTGGCAAAATGGGAAGAAGAGAAGCAAAGTTTTGAAATCATTAGTACCAAAATAAGAGAAATAGACGAACAAACAGAGCTTATTTCTGGACTCGACTACCAACGTTTTAGTAAGTCTGTATTGTTATCGCAAGGAGATTTTGAAGC
>ENA-ORXT01006872-ORXT01006872.1-marine-metagenome-genome-assembly--contig:-NODE-6872-length-10377-cov-11.553398_pt1 | contig 10377 bp, 6 predicted proteins | sample MGYA00237868_ERZ511482 | MGnify/ENA metagenome assembly ERZ511482
AGTGCATGTACAATGGTGTCTATTGTAGGTGCTTTGTCATCTGCTAATTCAGCAGGTCTCAGAAAAGGAACTGCTGCCCCTGCTTCCTTTGCAATACCTGCTATTTCTTCATCGTCCGTAGAGACGACTAATTTAGAAATAGCCTTGCAGTTTAAGCCCGATTCGATTGTATAACGGATCAATTCTTTACCATGCAGTAATTTGATGTTTTTTCGAGGAATTCCTTTAGAACCACCTCTTGCTGGAATTAGTCCGAGTATACGCATAATTTTTTAGTCTTTGGTCTTTAGCTATTAGTCTTTGGTGCATAGTCGGTACTTATTAGCAGGCTGCCACTAAAAACTAAAGACCAATGGCTAAAGACAATCTTCTATACAAAATCACTTCCCAATAAATTATATTTCCCTAGTCGTTCTTCCATCAATTCCATTGTCGTCACATCCCCATCCTTATCCCATTTAATTTGAAAATCCCTTTTTAGGTTATTCTTTAAAAAACGAGCATTATTGGTTCTTCCGTCAATTAATACAAAAGTACCAGGTAGTAGGATGGGTTCCATTAATAAAAGATCCCCTGACATCACCGTGCGTTCATTGCATTGAAAAGAAAGTCCATTAATCGTACCTTGTACCGCTTTGGGATCGGGTCCATCTAAGTAAATGAAGTCGGGAACTATGTCCGGTAATTGTTTATAGTAATGGCATATTTGTCCATTATAAGTACCTATTTCTACTGTACTATGTTGAAAATTCACAAATGATTTTAACGTTTCTGGCAATCTTTTTTTAGCAACTACAATCCACTTTAAAGAAGTATCTACGGAAAAACATTGGAATAAAAAACGATTTCTAATTTTAGGAACAGGATTTAATTGTTCCCAATCTCTTTTATTTTTCATGAGCGCATCGCCAATAATTACCGTAGAAAAGCCAACCCCAAATTCTAGTACCGTAAAACTCATTCGGGAGCGAATCAATTGGTGGATGCGCACTAAATCTGATTTGTCTATTGGTATTGCATTTTCTGAAGTATTCTCTGTCTGTTCAAAGTATTTTCCTAATTCCTCTTTTTCCCAATAGGCTATTACACTTGCATCCGCTGGTTTCATTTTTTTAATAAGTTAGTCGCTTGTGATAAGTTAATTTTACTTTGGACATAAGTTGAGCTATCTGCATACCCGAATCTCCACTGCCATAAATTGGATTAGAAGGGTAGGGGCCATGTTTTACTTGCTGCTTGATTGCATTGAGTATCGCCTTTTTATCATAATCAATATCTATTACATTCTGGCCTCTTTCTCGTCCATTTTGTCTAGACCCAATATTTACTACTGGAACACCCATGTACGCACATTCCCTTATACCTACGCTAGAATTGCCAATCAAGCATTGACTATTTTTTAGAAATCTAAGGAAATCTAAAGGCGTCATATTTTTGAAAAAATGAATATGCTTTGGCTTTTTATTTTCTCTAAAAGAGCGAATAGCATTAGACGTACCATCAGAACCTGCATCTACATTGGGCCAAAACCAAAAGGTGGTTATTCCCAACTCATTGACTGCTTCCAAAGTCTTGATGGCTTGCGATCTTGATTGCTCATATTCTGTCGTAACTGGGTGTTGCATAATAATAATATACCCATCTTTATAACTCGGTTGTTGCCCTACACCTCCATATCTTTTATAGGGATCAAAGGCCATTTTTTCTTCCTGATAAATGATTGCCGCCAAATCTATTGACGGGCAGCCTGTATGAAAAACTCTATTTTCTTCTTCCCCCATTTTCAGCACTCGCTCTCTTGCCTTCTTGGTAGATACAAAATGTATATCCGATAATTTCGTAATCGCATGTCGAACTTTTTCATCAATATTACCCGTTACCTCCCCGCCTTGTACATGTACGAGTGGGATATTTAAATAGGCTGCGGCGATAGCCGTTGACATTGTTTCAAAGCGATCGGCAACTGTGACGACTGCATCAGGTTGTAAATTTTCAAATACATTGGTTAGTTCGATAATCCCTAATCCAGTAGTTTTTGCTTGCGCTGCTAAGTTGCCCCCTTCTAGTACATTGAATACTTTAGCCGCAATTGTAAAACCATCTTCTTCGATATACTTTACTGCAGTTCCATATCTTCCTAGTAAAGCAGAGGCCGCAATCACTAATAATAGTTCCAACTCTTCATGGTCTTTAATAGCTTGTAGGGCTGATTTGATTCTGCTATAACTGGGTCGAGCTGTTACTACCACACATATTCTTCTTTTGCTCATGCTGTCTGTTATGTTTTTTCATTTGTAGAATTTTGAATACGACGTAGCCTCAAAATTCATCATTCAAACTCAAGGCAATAGCCTTGAAGATAGTCGGCACAAGGCAATAGCCTTTGCGCCAGCAGATTAGTATATAAAACTTCTTTAGAGGGAGCGAATTTGATTTATTTTTTTGCAAAAAAACAAATCAAATTCACTCCCTCTAAAGAAGTTTTATTATTAGAAACTAAACAATATCCTCTACTTTTAAAAAATCATATTTAGATTTATCGACCACTAATTTTTTTCCGATTAGTGACTTAAATTGACTCGCAGCGATTCCTTGTGCTGCTGGCTTTTTTGCTTCTAAATCATCAAAAGTAAGTAGGTGTCCTTTCGGTAAATCTTTATTCACCGATAAGGTTTTTTCAAATATTTTTTTTAATCCAGTATAAGGGCTTAGGTCATTTTTATCAACTGGGTGTTGCAAGGCTTTTTCTAAGAAACGAATAGCATTGACCAGTTCAGATACCTCTGCTATTGTTAAAGAAGAAGAGGCATCAGGTCCGAATAAGCCGCGGTGAAATACGGTATGAAATTCTAAAATTTCTGCTCCTAGTGTTACCCCTGCGATTCCAGTTGCTATTTTAGCCGTATGTTCTGATAAACCAATACGATGCTTTGGATAGCGATTTTTTAATTCCCCGATTACATTCAAACCAATTCTTTCTGGTGGAGTGGGGTAGCTAGTGGTGCATTGTAAAATGCTTAAATCATTTCCAAAAGATTCTATAAAAGCGACCGTAGCATCTAGCTCTTCAAAAGAACACATACCAGAAGAAATGATTATTGGCTTACCTGTTCGAGCAATTTTTTCCAAGATTAAAAAATTGGTTACTTCTCCCGAACCAATTTTATACTTTTTCATGCCGATGGATTCTAATAAATCGACAGCTGCTTGTGAAAATGGAGAAGATAAAAATTCAAGTCCTTTTTCTTCGCAATGTTCTTTGATGCCGACCCATTGCTCTTTGGTGAAAGACATCCGTTTCCAATAGTCAAATCGGGTGGCATCTTCATAGGAAAAATTGATTCGAAAAGGTTCTTCCATACTACTTTCCGCTTCCGCAATATGTGTTTGAAATTTAATTGCATCCACCCCTGTCGCAGCCACCGCATCAATATAAGAGTGTAGGATACCTAGGCTTCCATCATGTGCTTGACCGATTTCTGCTATGATATAAGTAGGTTTCCGATTTTGTGTATTAAGCATAGTAGCCACGTTTTTTCTTAGTAGGTATAAAGTAGTTCCAGAAACTTTTCTTTTCTATTCCTGCATTATATATTAGATAAGTATTCGGTAATTCTTGATTTTTATATAATTCTTCCATTTGTTCAATCGCCTCTTTTTCGGTGTGTTGATGTCGAATTACTAAATAAATAGTATCCATAAATTTTCTAATAGAAAGGGCATCAGATACCAGCCCAATCGGAGGTGTATCTACTAAAATATAATCGAATTGAGTGGATACTTCTTGTAATAATTCTGCTAGTTGATCCGATAACATTAATTCTGTGGGCTTTTTGGAGATGCCCCCACTCGGTATATAAGACAGGTAGTCATTATCTTTATACGGATAGATTATTTCTGCAAGGGTACACTTTTTATGGAGATAGTTAATTATTCCTTTTTCTTTATCTCCTCCAAGGTAATTAGCTAATTTAGGCTTTCGCAAATTTAAATCTATCAGTAACACTTTTTTATCTATCAAGGATAAAGCGAGTCCCAAATTAATCGTTAGAAAAGTTTTTCCATCCCCTACATCAGGAGAAGTAATCATCATTAGCTTATTAGTATTTTCAGGATCTATATGCTGCAATTTCATTCTTAAAGTCCGAAATAATTCGTTGATACTATTGTTCTTTCCTGCCGCTACTGCTACCTTACCTTTACCCGTTTTTTTAGGTAACCAGCCGAGAAGCGGAATACTTGTCAATTGTTGCAAGGTGTTTACGGAGTTAATTTTACCATCAAAAAATTCTAGTACTAAAATAAATAGAAAAGGAAATAAAAACCCCAATAACATACTAACGGATCGAATGAATTTCTTTTTTGGATAACTAGGAAAGCTGGCTACGGTCGCCTTTTCTATGACCCTAATTTTAGAAGCCGTAACGGCTTCCGATAAGACGGTTTCTTCTTTTTTCTGTAACAAGAAGAGGTATAATTTTTCTTTTGCTTCTTGGGTTCTCTTTTTTTCTAATAGCTTTTTTTCTAATGCTGGAACGCTACTCATACTAGTTCTAAGCCCTCGAAGATTTCGCTCAATTTCTTTAACTGGTATCTCAATATTTTCATATTGATTTTTTATCGTCTGTAATAAGAAACTTCGAGTATCTGCTATTTTGGTTTCTAATTCTATTCTAGATGGGTTCTTTGCACTTGCTGTTGTAGACATTTGTTTGTTGCGAACAACTAGCGTATTGTATTCCGTTATTAATTTAGAAAAGATTTGATTATCTGCAATAAGCGTAACAGGAATTAGCTTTGTTTTAAAGTCTTCATCCAGCAGAAATTGCTCTAAAGTAGCCAACAAGTTTTTTTCAATATCATACTTAGATAATTGCTGCAAAGAAGAACGAACTTCTTGTTGCGCATAATCCATACTAGCGGAGACATTGTCATTAACAATTTCGTTTTTACTTTTAAAGCGTTGAATATCTCCTTCAATAGAATCCAATTCCATTGCTAAATTATCAACTCTTTCATTAATCAGTTCCAAGGTATTATCTAACATGACACTATTTTCATTGATCTCTTCTGCGCCATATATGTCTACTAAAGTGTTAATTACATCAGAAGCCTTTTGGGGAACTGGATCAACTAGACTGATCTCTAACATACTAGAGGTATAGGGATTGCCAATCAGTTGAACAAATACAGCGAACTTATAATCATTTGCAGTAGCTGTTACATTATTGATGACCAATCTATAATTTCCACTAGCGGCTATATTTTTAGGATTTCGAGAGATGGTAAATTGTCCTTGCGTTGTTTTACACGGTTTGCCAAACTGACAGCGAATTGCTTGGTCTGTATCGCTCTGTTTGAATAAGTAAAAATTTTTGTCAGACAATTCTAATAGAAAAGAATGTCCAAAATTACTGACTTGATTTAATTGAAAGGTGTCCAGAATAAATGGACTAGCAGTGTACAGTTCAATCTCTTTGAAACGATTAACTTTAAAGTATTGAATATTTAGTTTTAATCGCTCCACCACTTTTTTATGGATGTTGACAGATTTTAATATCTGAATTTCATTGTCTATAGATTTTCCTTGTGGTAAGCCCTCATTGACAGATAAAATATCCTGTGTTGAAATTTTTCCACTCTTCCCCACGTCCTTTATCAGCATAATCGAACGGGAAGAATATTTTGAAGTGGTGTACTTTAAATAAACGGTCGCAGCCGCATAAGCCAATCCTATACACAATAGAAATAACCACCAAAGAGATAGCATTCTATTTAGAATTCTGGAAATATCGAGCCGTATGATTTCCTTCTTATTAGTAGTTGTTGTTGTAGAATTATCCAATAATTTAATTGCTAGTTTTATTTAAGGGAGATTGATGTATGGTTATATGGCTTTATTGTCTTATTGTCTTAATGTTTAGACACTCGCGTTTGTATGTAGCAGCGACTAGCAATAAAACAATATAACAATAAGACAATAAAGCCATATAACCATACATCAATTCCCTTTATTTGTTTTTTCTTTTTGACTATCTACACGCACATGAACCACATCATTCTGTCTTAAATAAAAATAGGGAGAGGTGAAAATATCTGCCGAATTAAAATTGACATATCCAAATGCTCTCAATCCATTTTGCTCTCTAATAATTAATACACTATCCTTTTGCGCATAACGAGTAAAATCACCAGCCATTGTTATTGCTTCTATTATCGTCAATCGAGCATTATCAATAACAAAAGAACCGGGTTCTCTAACTTCTCCGTTTACATTGACTCTAAAATTAGTGAGTTGTATTTTAACGATAGGAGCTTGTATAAAATAGGGATTTAGTGAATTAACTATTTTTTGTTTTACCGCTTCTATTTCTAAACCTTTAACTTGTATTTTTCCAATTGTTGGAAATTCAATGTCGCCTTCTCTATTCACCAAATACTGATCACTTGTGTTGTATTCTTCTGCCGTACGATCCACTTTAAATGGAGCCAAGGCTTCTTGATTTCGGCTACTCAAACTAATAGATAAAATATCATTTGATTGTATCACCAAAGGGGTAGCATTCTGAATTTTCTGATTCCCCTCTGGAATCTGAAACTTATCTTTGTTTTCCCATACAACTTCTTCCTCAATTACTACTACTGTATTATCGGGTGATTCTTTTTCCACCATAGATTTATTAGCCTCGCAGCTACTTGTCAGCAGGACTAGTATAAAAAATAGGTATTGAAAAAAGGATTTCATGTTTTTTTTAATTATTTGAATCTGCGGGGGTGTTTATTTGTTTAGAATGTTTATTTGTTTAGCAGCGTGCCTAGTAAACAAATAAACATTTTAAACAAATAAACACCCCCATTTACACGCCTATTAATTTCTCCAAACGACCCTCCTCTTTATAATAAGATAGTCGATTATTTAGCGAACTAATATTTTGTTTAAAAGTAGCACTTTCTAGCACTTTATTTATTTTACTTTTTATTAGGGTCGAATCTTCTTTATCTTTATCTCCTATCAAGCCCAATTGATGATAGGCAACTCTAGCAGCACAACCATTTTGGTCAGAGCGTTTTCCAGAATAGACTAGCATGGGTACTTCAAAATGAATACACTCATTAATCGTATGAATACCTCCATGATTAATGGATAAATCAGCTTCCTTCAATACTTTTAGTTGTGGCACATAAGAAAATAAATGAACATTATCTGGTAAATTATCCCATTGTGCTGCTTGATTCAAACCACCCATTCCAACGATTAATAACCATTCTTTTTCTTCTTGAACAGAGGTAATTATTTTTTTAATAAATCCAGTATCTCCTTTTGATAAGGTACTCACCGAACAGTATAATAGTTTTTTCCCCGTCCTATTTTTTAAGCTGATAATTTCGTCAATTGTATTATCTATAACTTTCTCCTGTCTTTGCTCATATACCATCGGCCCTACATACATCAAATTTGGTCTTGCTTGATGTGGAAATTCCATTTCTAGGGCAGTCATGCTAATTACGGGTAATTCGCTATATGTAAAAGGACCCGGCCAATAATTTTCTTTTATTAAGGATAATGGAAAATTTGCTTTACTAGCTAATGCTTTCAGCGCACTTCGTCTATCCGTTCCTCCTGATAGCATTTTTTTCTTAGTAAAAATCCACCATCTACGGATTTTAACTAGCCACCAATCAAAGGCGATCATTAAAGTAGTTCCTTTCCATCCTTGCCCAGGAATCGTATCTGTCAATAAATAGGGGAGGTCTTTACCTTTCCACAATGTAAACCATTGACTTAATAAAACGAATTTTTGATTTTTTGAATACGCATGAAAAATATATTCATGCAGCTCAATATCTATCAGTAATAAATCAGGTTTCTCCTTATCTAGCAATGCTGCAAATTCCGTTGGAAACGTTTGATTAAGTGTTGCTAATTGGCGACTTTTTGAATGTTGTATCTTATAAAGAACTCGTTTTATTTTTCTAAATATGCCTGTAAAAGTAGGAAGTGGTGGACTAGCATCTTCTGGAATCATTGGTAATTGAAAAAAAGTAATTCCTTCTTGCTCGACTCGATTTGCAACTGTTCGGGGACTAGCATAAGCAACTTCATGTCCTGATTTTTTTAAGCGTGCTACTAATTCAAAACTTGCATTCAATATGCCCGTTAATCCCGTAGTGATACAAATTATTTTCGCCATATTAGCTGAGGAATGAATAATTAATAATGAAAAAATTAATAATACACTAGACGTTTTAGCAATGAATAATTAATAATGAAGAAATTAATAATGCACTAGACGTTGACAACTAAGCCCACAAGTTGTGTAAGTAATTATTAATTGCTAAAGCGTTTAGTGCATTATTAATTCTTTCATTATTAATTATTAATTTTATCATTATTCATTACTAAAGCGTCTAGTGTATTATTAATTCTTTCATTATTAATTATTCATTGAATACTTGTCCTTCCATTATTTTTACGATAGTTTCTTCTATATAGCTTGCTTGTTGAGCAATCGTTGTTTTTTGAAAAATTATGCTAGTTGGCAATTCTAATTCAAAAGTAGCCCTAAGTCTGCTAACGATGCGGATACCTGTTAAAGATTCTCCACCGATATCCATAAATTCATCCAAGACACTTATTTTATCTAGTTGTAAAACTTCTGCCCAGATAGCTTGAATAATTTCTTCAAATTCGTTTCTAGGGGCGATATATTCCGAAGTCTTTACAATCCTTGTTTCAGGACTTGGCAAAGCAGCACGGTCGAGTTTCCCATTACTATTTATGGGTAATTCTTCCAAAGCTACAAGATGCGAAGGTACCATATAGTTCGGTAGTCTATTTTTTAGATCTACTAAGATTTCTGTTGTATTGCCCTCATTTTCAAGGACTACATACGCCACTAGATAATTCGTGCTATATTGATCTGTACGGATAACTACTACCGATTGTTCGACCCCAGTTAAACTGTTCAAGGTAGTTTCGACTTCTGCAACTTCTACTCTAAAACCTCTTATTTTTACCTGCGTATCTAAGCGCCCCAAGTATTTTATATGTCCATTTGGTAGCCAAGAAGCAATATCTCCAGTTTTGTACAATCTTTGCTTATCAGAAACTTGAATGAACCGCTCCGCAGTTAATTCAGGTCTATTGTAATAGCCTCTTGCGACCTGTACTCCTCCTATATGTAATTCCCCAGGTACGCCTATTGGGCATTCCATACCTAAAGCATTTAATATATGTATTTGGGTATTAAATACCGGTTGTCCGATTGAAATAGTAGACTCGTCATCTATCTTACATGCGGTTACATCTATGGCTGCTTCTGTCGGCCCATATAAATTATATAAAGCAACATGTGGTAATTTTTGCAGAAATGCTTTGACTTGATGCGGCTTTAATGCTTCTCCACTACAAATAACTTGTTTGAGATTTGGGCAATCTCCTTCCTTGATATCTAATAGAAAAACTTCTAACATGGGCGGAACAAAATGTACCATACTTACTTGTTGTTCCTCTATAATTGCTTGTAAATAGGTATTATCTTTTTGTCCTTCTGGTCGAGCCAATACCATTTTATGACCCGTTATTAAAGGTAGAAATAATTCCCAGACGGAAACATCAAAACAAAAAGTAGTCTTTTGTAAAATAATCGCTTCGGACCTATCCAACCCAAAATATTGCTGTGCCCAATAGAGTCGATTCACTAAAGCACCATGTTCATTCATTACCCCTTTAGGCTTTCCCGTTGAGCCTGAAGTGTATAGCACATACATCAAATTTTGTGGCTGTATTTTGATGGAGACAGGATTGGTAGGGGCAGCAATTAACTCACTAGTAGGTTGATCTAGTGAAATTGTATGCAATTCTTTTTTATCAAATATAGAAGCGTATTTTTGAGTCGTTACGACAATTTTTGCTTGGGTATCTTCTAGGGTATAATCAATTCTACTTTGCGGATAGCTTGGGTCTATTGGAACATAAGCCGCTCCTGCTTTTAATATTCCCAAAAGACCGATTATCATTTGGAAACCCCGATCTAAACTAAGGAGAATTAATGCTTCTCGCTCTATTCCTTGTTCAAGTAGATAGTGCGCTAATTGGTTGGATTGCTCATCTAATTGCCGATAAGATAGTTCTTGATTATTGAAAATAAGTGCGACTTTTTCTGGAGATTGAGCGACTGTTTTATTAAATAAACTAATGATTGTTTCTTCTTTCGGAAACTCCGTAAGGGTATTATTAAATTGTTGGATTTGTACTCTTTCTTTTTCCCTTAACGTATAGATTGGCTGTGCAGGATTTTCTATAAAAACAGTTATCATTTCTATAAATTCCTCGCTTAGTTCTTGTAACTGCTCTTTCGTAAAAATAGCTGTATT
>ENA-ORXT01006873-ORXT01006873.1-marine-metagenome-genome-assembly--contig:-NODE-6873-length-10376-cov-13.350714_pt1 | contig 10376 bp, 10 predicted proteins | sample MGYA00237868_ERZ511482 | MGnify/ENA metagenome assembly ERZ511482
TTCGTCCCTCCCTCCCTCACCTCGTGACTGCTTGGATATATGTTCGATTTCTGTCCGCTTGGGGGTCGACGTTGCTAGGCACGCTTCCCCCATCTTCTTGCACCCATCTCTGGACCATGTAGCCCCTGTTTTCGATAACTCCAGGACCGCGGACGGCCCTCTTGGATGAGAAAAAAGGGGAGCCGCTGAGCGTCCTCCACGCAAGCAAACGTGGCATATTCCGTTTTATGTTTCAGAACTTGCGGGAGACGTTGTTGGGTGTGCTCTTAGGACATGGTGCTCTCAAAGTGCAGTGATGCACACATAAACTTAGATCAAGGGATTTGCTCTACGTTTCAGAGGTGGCAGGCTGCATTCGTGTCCTCAGGGATCGTCTGCGAAGTGCGTGAAGGATCTCATCCGAATCGGACCCCCATTCAATTATAGAGATTAAACTTCTAGAATCGATCGTGAGGGCCGTTTCCAACGCCTGAGAGGGGGTAGAGTTGCAAACGATTTAGATCCAAGTCCCCCTCATGACGCAATTGCCATGCACACCGTGACGGAGCTGCTTCCTTAAATTCCAGGCACGTACGTGCAATACCCTGGCCTTCAGGGCGGTGGCGCGCTCGGCGACGCATCGGCACTGGGAACTTCGGCCGGGTCCATAGCCGCGAGCACCCACGGGGGCACGTACAGCCACGTTGCCGTGGCGGGGGGTGTGTGGGGCGGGAAAAGAGGTGCCGCCGCCGCCATTGCAGCGGCAGCGGCCCGCCGGCGTGGCGCAACGCCCTCTGGCGGGGCCGTTACCCCGCCGCGCAGCGCACCTGCGCGCAGCGGGCGGGGCGCCCGACACGGCGCACAGGCGGGCGGGTGAGATCGACCGCCGCGCGATGGGGCGCCTCGGAGCGCGCAGGTAGATGGCGTCAGCAACCGCCGACGCGCCGCCGCAACAGAAGCCGGCGCACAGGCACGACCACCCGCGGGTCATCGTGGCTGCTTCGAACCCCGAAAAGTCGCTGCGCGCGGTCGCTGCGCGCAACTCGGGGCGGTGGGGGAGGGCAGGGGGGCAGGCGCCGTACGGGCCCTGTGACCTTTGCGACAGGACAGTCCTTCTCAGCCACGTAAATTCACTCGCTTTCAGCGTCATCGCAACCCTTTCAACACTGACACGCCTTCAGATCCCTGAGGGCACGAATGCAGACTGCCACCTCTGAAACGGAGAGCAAGTCCCTTGATCTAAGTATATGTGTGCATCACTACACTTTGAGAGCACCCTGTCCTAAAGGCCAGGTAACCAGAGGATGACCGACGGGGGGAGGGTGCCAATAACGTGATTTTCATTCCAAAGTAGGCTACGCTAGTCCCCCCAAGGCGACTAGTTGACCGGCTACCCCGGCCCTACGGAATAATAACAAAGCGGGTTAGTGCACATGGCTTGCGACCGTTCAACGGCGGCACAGTGATGCGGGAGAGAAGCATATGGGCGCCAAGCCCCATAGGTCATCCACAAGACAAAACGAACACACCACCGACGGTACCACAGCGTCGGTAGTAACGTGCATAGTCGGCAGCGACACGTCGCCGTCGAGGGATGGAGGGAGGGCGACGAGAAGAAATGAACGCTGCCGGCCAAAGCGGCCGGCGAGGAAGACGCTCGTCGTAGCTTCTTGAAGCACCATCCGGCTCCAAGCCGCAGCCCGCCGACGGCACCGCCGTCCACGGGCGACACCGCAGCGGCGCCCGCCGCGGGTCGGCGGCGGCAGCTGCGCACCCCCCCCCGCCGCCCACCGGCGGCGGGGGAGGACGGGCGGGGAGGCGACCGGCCCCCCCACCCTGGGGCCCCACTGGCACCGGCCGACCGCCAGCCACGCATCCGTGTAGCCGCTCACCGGCGTCAGCGTCGCCGCCCGCCGTGCGGCGTAGGCGGTGGTAGGATGAAGGCCACGGCTGCGGCACCAGCAGGCGGGGAAGACACCCGCCCGGGTCGGTCGCCTGGTGGCCAAAGGCCCCGGGCGCAGCCCGACCCACACGCAGCTGCGGGGAGAATCGGGACTTGTGCGGTTACAGGAACAATGGCCATTAAGGACATAACCAGAGGATGACCGACAGGGGGAGAGTGCCATCACGGTCGAAGAAGAGCAGGGTCGTACCACCCCAGCACTTCCCAGGCTGCCGGCGACGGGCGCCAGCACGTGCGCACGTACGCGCGGAGGGTGGTGTCCGTCGACGCGTGTCCCATCATTTCGGCGATCATCGGCAGCGGCAAGCCGATGGCGTACGCCTCAGTGCCGGCGCCGCTGCGCAAGGAGTGTCCCTGGTAGCGGCCCCCAAGGGGCGCCGGGGTGGGGAGGAGGCATAGCAACCGCTGCAGCCAGACGTTGGTGACGCGTGCGGAAAGCCAGAACCGTCGTTGGGCGGGCGGCTCGGCCGGGTCAGCGAACAGCATGGCCGCCGGAGCACGCCCCGCCGCGTCGTGCGCGGCTACCACCAGCCGGAGCAGCGTCGCAATCTTGTCGACCTTGGCCGGCTCGACGTCTATGGGCACCGTGAACGCGAGGCGCTCCCGTCCCGTCCGCAGCGCCATCTTAAAGTCGACGACCTGGAGCTCCAGGCCGTGCGTGGTGAAGCGCACATCGCAGCGCCGCATGCACGCCGCCGCGCCCGGCCTGTTGAACAGGATGAATGCGAGGACCAGGCCGGCGCACTGCAGCCGCAACAAGGCATTCGGAGTGGCCAGCCCAAGGTCACAGACGCGAAGGATAAAGGCGGCTGGCAGCGGCATACGCTGGAGCGCAAGCTCCCCACCAGCCGCCTCCAGGGCACGGGCGCGGTGGCAGTAGAGGGCCAGCTGAACCAGCGGGTCCTTCACCGGGTCGGCGTGGCCCGCGAGGCGGTGCAATGACGACACCGCCGACAGGTACTTGGCCAGCGACGGCGGCGCCAAGGCGCCCCGTTCCAGCTCGTGCAGGATGTAGCCGACCATTGTGGCCGACGTGGCCGGCAGCGGGTCCCGACGATGCCGCGCACAGTAGGTGAAGAAGGCGCGGCACTTGCTCATGTAGGAGAGCTTGGTTTTGGGCCGGTAGCCACGGGAGAGGAGGCGGAGCGCGGCAGCAGGATCGGGCAGGTCTGCCACGAGGGGGCGGGCGACGCGAGAGAAGAGCAGATCCCACCGCTGAACGTCGTTCCTCAAAGCGGGGTTGGCGCGAAGCGGAACACCGCAGTCCGCCAAAAAGCCCGCGGCGCCGCGTCCGACCGCGAATCGCACGGGTAGACGCCCTCCGCCGCCGGCAACATCTGCCACTCCCAGCACGCCTCCACCGCCGCGCGCCACCACGGCTGCGCCCGCCACACTGGGGCAACCAGGGTGACAGTCGCACGCGTGGCCACAATGCGGTAGACCACCGCGCCGACGAGGTGGAAGGGCGGGTTGGCCCACGCGTTCTCGCCCGCCCATGGGTGGCGGAGGGCGTTGATGCCAATGGCCCCCGGGCAGTGGCGGCGGGCGTAAAACCGGAGGCAACGCGTGCTGAGTTCCGTGGCGAAGAGGTCGACCGAGTGGGGGCCGTACCGCTGCTCCAGCTGCTGGAAGGCCGCACTGCTCAACGTCCAGTCCGTAGAGTCGTTCTCTCGGGAGAGGCGGTCCGCCCAGTCGTTGAGCACGGAGGAGATGTGCTCCACCCGCAACTCGACGCGCATCGCGTCGCACAGCTCGTGCAGCGCCCGGTACTGGGCCATCAGCACCGGCGAGCGGGAAGAGCCGGCCTCCAGGACTCCGAGTGCCACCATCGAATCCGTGCGCAAGCGGATTACCGTGCCCGCCGGGATGAGCGCTCGGAAGGACTGGAGCGCCAGGGTGATGGCGCCCAGCTCCAGGCAGTTGATGTGCAGCCCATTGCGGTCCGCCGAGTGGTAGCCGCGAGCCTCCGCGGCCTGGTTGAGCACTGCCCCCCAACCGAGGCGGCTGGCGTCGGTGTCTAGGAGCATAGACGCCGACCCTGGCCAGATCGCCCGACCCGTGGCCGCCCACCGCTGGAGCTCCACCCACCAGTAGAGGTCCCGCAGGGCCTGGTGGCCGAGCCGGGCGTCGCCGCTGCGTGGGTTTCGGCATTGCAGCGCCGTAAACAGGCTGCGCAGGCGGTAGCGGGCGGCCGGGACCGACAGCGTCGTGGACACGGCCGTGCCGCAGAACTGGCGCAGCGCCGGGAAATTGACCCACCGGCGGTGACTGGATGCCGTGCGGGACAGAGCCGCCGACATCGCCACCAGCTTGTCGACCCGGTCCTCCGGCAGCCGGAACTCGGCTTGGACGGTGTCGATGACGTGCCCGAGCAGCCGGATGCATGTCGGCCCATGGCTGACTCCCTTGGTCGGGTGCAGACGCAACCCCAAACGGCGGAACAGCGCCGCGACGAGGGTGTAAGCCGCCGTCGCTTGCGGCGCCGTCGCGGGCTCGCCCGGCTCCGCCGGCGGCGCCCCGCCAAAGTCGTCGACATACGCAATCATCCGAAAGCCCAGCGACCGCAGGTGCTGGACAACCGGGCGCATGATCTTGGTCCATGTAAGCGGGGCGACGCGGAGGCCAAACGGCATCGTGATGGGGATGAACGTGCGGCCGAGCGTCCGGAACGCGAGGAAATTGCGGTCCGCCGGGCGCAGGGTCAGGTGGTGGTATGCGTCTTGCACGTCCCATTGCAGCAGCGCGTCGCCCGGTCGTAAGACCTGGGCGAGGTCTTGCAGCGTTCATTTCTTCTCGTCGTGTGGGCACATCGACTTGCAAGAAATACCCCCCCTCCCAGGCTGCTTGCCTGTGGCTCGTGATCCCGCTCCACCCGGTACTCCCGGGTGCACGCCATGGCCGGTGACTCCCCCTCCACGCCTCCCCCTTCAGGCGCGGACACCACCGGCGCGACGGAGCTCGACGCACTGCGCGCCCGCTTGGCTGCCGCCGAGTTGGGCCTGTCGCAGACGCAGACAGCCCTGTCGTCCGCTCGGCTCACCATTGCCGAGAACGATGCCGCAGCCGCCGCAGCCCCTCCCTCGGCGGTTGACGCGGCGCGACCGCCAACTGGAGTTGGCGGTGGCGGCGGCGCGGCGCCTGACGTCGGCACCGCCGCCCCCGACGCCACCGTCGGGCGCACTGGGGAGGGTGGCGCGGCCCCCGGGGTCGCAGCTGCCGGCGGGGGAGATGTCATCCCCCCTGCCCGTGACGGCGCCGACGTCGGTGGCGTCCCTGCATTTGGCGCGGACGCCTACGTTGCTGCCGTCGACGACGACGCGTACGGGGAGGACGATGCCACGGACTGGGGCGGCGGCCCGCGCGGGCGCCACGCTGGCGCGCGCCGCGGCGGCCGCTTCCCCTCCCGCGCCGACGCCCTCGACGAGGCAGGCTTCCTTCCCTTGCTCGCCCTTTCCATCTTTATATCACTGCCCACCACAGCATACTCGCTAGTCCTATGGCTGATCGCGCAATCATTCTCTCCCCCCCCCACCCCCGTATCTGTGAATCCTTTCTCTACAACCTCCATCTTATAGGGGACCATGGACCTTTCTTCTTTGAGAGCGCCCGTCGCCATGGCTGCGGCGGACGCCTCTACTGCTTGTCAGTTGACGTCGCCCGAGACCACGGGCGCCGCGGCCACTCGGTCGACGACGCTGGCTCTGCGAGCCTACTCGATGATAAACCCCTCCGGCACCCCCTGAGTGCCATGGACTCCTCCCCAGGCCCCCTTGCCACCAGCCACTCGAGCTTTGACACCCTTACCATCAAAGGCTTGAGATGCTCTGCTTCCTGCCAATGATATGCGTATGGCGTTCTTGGCAACTCTCAGCACTGTTTTGTTTCGGCCACTCGATTTTCATTTCCGGGCCATGGGCGGCCACGCCCTCTGCGTTGCACGTCGAGTCTTTGCACATCTGTGCCACGCGCCCGCTCCCTTTGGGGGCTCCCCGCGTCTGCTCACTTTTGGTCAATGTGGGGCCGCCTTGGCTCCTATCCCAGTATACTGGCACCAACACCTTGACGCCAGTCAACGGTCACGGCGTGGCGGGCGGCTGGGCACCGTGCCACTGAGCCACAGTCGAATTGAATGGATCTCGACTCACCCCACTGCACCGTCCGTCTGGGGCACTCGAAGCGGCATTGCAGAGTGAGATGGCAGAGCAGCAACCAACGAGTCGCTGTCTGCAGCGATCTGCCGTGCCACACGTGTGGTGATGACTCAGTGCCGTCTTCGTCCTTGTCAGAATGTTGAAATATGATCTTCAGGCCTTAAATTACATCCGCAAACACAGCGAACTTAGGTATCAGTCTGGAAGGAAGGAGTCGAAATGTCGAGACCAGGCAGTCGCACATCGCTGCTACATAACTGTTGATTGATCTGCCATTCAGCCGATAGACACTTCACCTTGCACCAGTGTGAATGACTATGCGCCCTGGAAAAGCGCAGGCATGCAATCAAGCCACTCTAAGCTGCGCAGAAACAGGGCAGGATCACACACGGACGCGCGCGGCCTGCACTCGCCGCTACCAGTGAGAGGCGCCGTCAGCCTTTGATCCACACAGGGTGGGGACCCGTGCACCCCGGGCGCGTCGGCCACTCTAGAGTGCTACTTCTGCGACAGAGAAGTAAACTGCAGGTGTTCAAAACGGACAAGAGTGCAGGGCGTTCGCTGACGTCGCAAAAGGAAAGGCCGTTGAGTAGATCCATCTGCATAGCGGCCTTCACGATCGTGGCGACACTCGTACGAGTGTCACCGCCTTGCCTCGAGCAACGGACAGTCGGCGTTCTTGCTCCTTGAGTGACCCAGTCCAAGGGAGTGGTATGGCGCGTCCCAGAAGAATGATCGGATGCGAGGAAACCCCACGGTATGTCACAGCAGTTCACCCAAAGATACAGAATTTAAAATTGCTGTGATCACTCTTGTCTCGCAGACCCATCATGGAGCCCTGAGATTGCAAGTTCATTTTGAAGCACGGTCACAGCACAGTCACAGCATGCTGTAACTTGCTGTGATATTTTCTCGAATCCAATCATTCTTCTGGGACACGCCAAATCATTCAGTGCTGGCCTTTGTTGTGAACGGACGAGATGCTCCTGTATTAAAATGGTTCCGTGCAAGGACAATCGAATTCGATATCACGAGAGGAAGATCTATTAGCCAATACAGTTACACGCGCGTCCGCTGCGGTGCCATCAGACACACCCACAACGTTCTGCGCCTCGCACGCCGGTGGTGGCTGCTGTCGGGCGCTGCTGCCACTGGCCTTGCCGTCCCCTTCAGCCCACCCGCAGCGCGACCACCACCCACGCCCCCACCGCCGCCCCCACCGTCACTGCCGAGTCGCATCCCCCCCCTGAGCCCCTTCTCCTCCTCCCGTCGCACCCGCCTGCCGCGGACCCACGGTCGCCCCGATGGAAGCGCGGTCCCGTCGGCTCGGCCGCGTCGCCCTCATCGCCGCCCTGTCGGTCACGACGGGGGGCGCGCTGGTCGGGCTGGCCACCCTCTTCCCCACCTCCCTCCCTGCCGTGCGCATTCGAGCCGTCGCTCCAGGCGCTTCTGTCCCTGCCGCCGCCGTCCCCGCCGCCACCGCCACCGCCGTCGCCACCGCCACCGCCGCCGCCGCCGCCGCCGCCGCGCGCCCGCTGGGGACGCCCGCGGCGGTGGCGGGCGCGCCCGCATCCCCATTGACGGGCTTCCCACTACCGCCTGGGCGGCCGGCGTGGTGTGACGTGCTGCTGGCGGACCCACGGGCGGCGGGCGACGGCGGGTGCCGCCCGACGACGCCGGCGAATTGTGGGGCAAGGGCGCCACCCCGCTTTACTGGCCAGTTTGGACAGGACGCGTGGTTGTGGAGCAACCACTTCAAGGCGCTACGGCGGCCGGGCGTGTTCTTTGACGTAGCTGCCAACGAAGCAGTGGATATTAGCAACACCTATGTTTTTGAGGTACGTCGGGGAGAGGAGGTGTATAGTGGGGGGAGGCGAGGATGGGGGGGAAGGATGGGGGGGATGAAAGCTGGTTTTTGGGGAATGGCGCTGGTTGGGGGGGAAAGGCCAGGGAGGTGCTGTTTGGTCTGGGATTACTCACGCGGATGCTGCCTGGCCTGGCCGTACTGCTCGCCCACGTGCTGCTCCATCTGGTTGCTGCGCGTACCCCCCGGCTGGACGCTGCTGTGTGCTGTCACAGACGTGCCTCGGCTGGAAAGGCATCTGTGTCGAGCCCAACACGCGCTACCTCCGCGCCCTCCACGACCTCCGCACGTGCGACCTCGTCCCCCTGTGCCTCTCAGACGTCCCCAAAACTGTTTCCTTCATCGACTACCTGGGCCTCTCTGGGATTGCCGACACCAACAAGAACGTCAATGGAAGCGCCGAATGGCAGCGCCGCGTCCGCACCGCCCCGCGGCGGACCCTTGAGTGCACCACCGGCGGCGCGGTGCTGCGGCGGGCGGCACTGACGCACGTTGACTTTTTGAGCCTCGACGTGGAGGGGGCGGAACTCGAGGTCCTTAGGGGAATTGACTGGGACGCTGTGCGGATTGACGTCATTGCGCTCGAGGAGGAGGATCCGATGGCGGGGGCCATGGCGTTCCTCGTCGCCCGTGGGTACAAGCCCGTCCTCTTTAACGCGGAGCGCAAGGAGGACGTGCTGCTCTTCCACCCCGAGGTGACGGTGGGGGAGCCGACCCCGTGAGGGGCGGTGGGGGCGGCGGCGGTGACATCCGCGGCAACAGTGGCGTCGACCATAGCATCGATGACGCGGGTGCTCCGAAAAACTCTTTTGACCGACATACCATGGCGTTGGTCCACGTCTTGCCTCCTCTTGGTGCACCCCACCCCTCTGCTCCGTGGCGAACAACACGCACCACCCTACCGCCCAGGTGCATGGTTACGGGCACGAGCAGACGCCCCGCACCGTGACGGTCGGCACGACCCCCCCCCACGCTTTCCGCCCATACGCGTCGATGCTGCCGCCTGGCCCCCCCGGCTCGTCGGCCGCAAACGTCCACTGCCCCGCCGCCGCGGTCGTATCGCTGGCCGCGTCGTACGTTTGGTAGTTGACGCCGACGACGCGCGAGATGCGGGACCAGTCCATGGCCACCCCGCGGTCGTCGGTCGAGATGGGGCCCGTGCACCAACCGTCTGACAGGGACGCCACCCAGTTGTGCGAGGCGGAAAGGCGGTCGCCGCTCGTCGCGGGCGTGTACGAGTCGACGGGGTCGTCTTTGACGTCCCACGCGAGCGCCGACGAGTCGCACACCGTCGACATGGTCACATCCGCGGTGCGGCTGCCAGACTCAGAGCCGTCATTTTTGGCAACGCCGTCGCCATAGATGACGCACACGTGCAGCTGCGGTGGGGGAACCGGGGGGAGAGGGTGGCCCGCGCGCGACACGACCCGCAGGAGAATCCAGAGATGGTGACAAGGAGCAGCCCGACCCGCAAGCGCCCATGTTAGTCGTCCGCTTTGTGTCCCGTACCACAGCGTGGCAAGTGGAGCCACCCCGCACAAGCCACATCCGTACCCCTCCCCCACTCGTGTGCCCATGACAAAGAGACCGAGCACCGCCACGGAGCGGCAACGCAAAAAAAATCAAAACGAAAAAACGCACCGCATCCGTCGAGGTTACGTGCACAAACCGCACGTTGATATAGTCGTGTAGGTTGCCCCCGAGTTTGGACGATTGCCACGCGCCATACCCGTACGCGTCATTGACGTCGCTCTCCACTGGCCACGGGCGGACGCACGCCGGCGGGGAGCCGGCGATCCCAATCGACACCCACTCGCGGCACACCGACGTGCTTGCCGTCGGGCAGGTACCAGAGCCGGCGGGGGGGGAAGGTGTCGGCGTCAGCGTCGGCGGCGGCGGCGACGGCGTGAGCGTCGGCGACGGCGTGAGCGTCGGCGACGGCGTGAGCGTGGGCGACGGCGTGAGCGTGGGCGGCAGCGGCGACGGCGTCGGCGGCGGCGGCGACGGGGAAGGGGGCAGTGTCGGCGGGGGCGGCGATGGAGAAGCCGTCGGCGGCAGCGGCGACGCCGTTGGCGCCACCGTCGGAGGCGGCGTCTCCGTCGCCCCCGCCACCCCGTCGGCCACCCACGTCACGGCGTGTCCCGGCCACCCCGAGGGGCGGCAGAGCACCCCCCCCGCCCCCCCCCCACCGCCCCCGGCACGGCCTCGTAGCGCACCACCTCCACATGCGCGCACGTGGCGGTGCCGAGGCAGTCGCACCGCCACGCCAGCTTGCACGGCGCCTCCGTGCACGTGAGGGGCGCCACGCCGGGGAGGGGGCGGAGGCACGTGGCGGGCGCGTCGGGCATACTACACGCGCAGCGGGTGGGGGTGAAGAGGCACACGGCGGCGGCCGTGGGGGGGGGGGGGGGGGGTCGAC
>ENA-ORXT01006874-ORXT01006874.1-marine-metagenome-genome-assembly--contig:-NODE-6874-length-10376-cov-13.347218_pt1 | contig 10376 bp, 13 predicted proteins | sample MGYA00237868_ERZ511482 | MGnify/ENA metagenome assembly ERZ511482
TGTGGTTCGACGTGGGCTTCACAAGCGGCTTGAGAAGGCAAGCGCAACTAAGCACAAAGGCCACGTGGACCGCATTGTCGCGTTGATGAGCACGCTGAGTGGACCAGTTGGGTCGGTTCGGTTGAATGTTGGCGGTGCCTCCTCTCCCGTTGCCTTGACTGTATCGTTCTCCCTTTCTTCGCGTTTTTCAGCCACGAGAGAGAGCTCCAATCGGGAACTAACTATATCGCCTGTGTGTTTGCTTATCTCGGTTTCGTCGTTCTCCTTGCATAGGGACGCGCGCAACCTTCGCAATGGGTCTACGGGACAGCCTGGGGTGGCTGGGGCCAGCACCCCGGCACCGCGAGTCGGTCGGGTGGGAGAGCACCAATTGACGGGAGCTGAGATGCGCGGGGGTCCTGGATTGGCATCGGCGTCTGATGAAGACGTCGCACTCAACCGCCTTGGACCAACGGAGCTTTCCGAGAGCCTTGGCGTCTTCGTTTATGGGCCAAGCCCTTCGACTCAGAGAAGCGGCTCTGTCGGCAAGGCGCGAGCGGGGATGGAGGCCCAGTTTGTCCGGGGGCACAACGTGTCGGAGTCATCTTTGACCGTAACGGCTGTGGCGGCGCTCATTTTGAGTAAGTGGGGAGACGCCGGAGAAGACCAGCCGTCCATTGGGGACCTCCCTGCTGGCTTGGTTTACACAGTCACTCGTTGGGTGTCTTCCCGGCGTTGAGCGTTTGTCGGCGGCGCCGTGTCCTTGTCTTTGTATCATTATGCACCTTCGACAATAAACGGGTCTTTGCGTATTTCACTCACCCACGCTACGACGCTCTACTCTCGCTCCATTGGCAACGGCTCGAAGGCCTCTCTCCACGGCCTGTCCGGGCCAGCCAGCTCCGGCATATTTCGGACGGCTTCCATAAGACAATGCTCAAAGTGCGTGCCTATGTTTTCTGCCGTCAAGGCAGCAATCGCCAGAGCGTGGCGTAGGGCGTCTGGCTCCCCCGGGAAGGCGTGATGCATCGTCTTTAACAAGCTCGAAAGCTCACTGAACACCTCCTCGATTGGTTGGAAATCCGGGCTGTAGGGAGGCAGCCGCAGAGGGAAGACACCCGCCGCGGCAATCCATGCGTCCGCTTCAGCCGAGTGGATGGGCGCATTGTCATAGAGTAGGACGCACTTTTCGGGCTGAAGCGCCCAAGGCAACCCCGGAACGAACTCGTTCATCGTCGGCAGCAGCCCCCCGAGGAAGATCAGCCAGTCGTCCGAGTTCTGCGCCGGGGGTGTCGGTGTCGTCACACAGTGGATGACGCCAGTCTCGTAGGATACTGCCATCATTGTTGAAGTCCGAAGCATGTTCTTTTCAGCCCGAGAGAGGCAATCATAGCGCATTCCGCGCAACCACCTGCCGCGCCGTCTCCGCATATCTGCACCATCTTTGTGCGTTTCGTCAACGGAGACGATGCACCGCAGAGGAATAGCTGTCAAGACGCGCGCAAAAGCCACGCGGCGTTCTTGGTCTCGCTCCCTGCACATTCGGTACAACCGGCGGTAGGTAAAACCGGTAGCGCGTAGGACGCGGTCGAGCGTGCCGATAGACGTCTTGTAGGTGTCGCGGTAGCCAGGGAGGGTGGACAAAAAAGCAAAGACATCCTTTATTTCACCTATCAGCTGCTCCGGGTCCGACAGGATAACAGCGTTCACGGCTCGAAGGAAATGGGAGTCGTAGATGACGTTGTCCGCATGCCGGTTTCGCAAAACTGGGTCAGGCCACCACTCGCCCGACGCGATATAGGCGCTGACTTTTCCCTGCACCGTCAATCGACGGCAGGCGAGGCGTCGTGCAGCTTCCTTCTTGGTAAATCCCTCAAACAGCACCCACGACACCGCCAGCATGCGCGCCGTGTCGTCGAAGACCATGTTGCCAGTCGTCTTCGTCGAGCACACAGTCAGGGTCCCACCTTCTTGGTGCAGCCGGCCAAGTCACAGCCGTCTCTCAACCAGATACTGGGGTGGTTAAGGCGAAGTTTGTGATTGTGGCCCCCCCTAATATGATGCATGGTGAGTGCGCACAAGTCAGAGGAAGCCCTGGAACTAAAAGGAGAACGTATGGCTTTGGGAGGCTTGGGCGGCCGGAGCGTTCCAGAACGCACTGCGAGCGTAATGCGCAGCTGCACACATGGATTTGCTGCCAAGGCAGTCCCAGTCGCGGTGCCACGCAATTCGCCATGGTATGTGAGACTGCGGGCATCAAGTAGGTCCCAAGAGCGTCTGACCGACACACAGCGCTCCAGACGACAGGATGTCTCTCTGATGCACCTGAGTGGGCCCGCGCATGCGAGGCGGCAACAGCTGCACCGCCAGCGGCAACTGTTCGAAAGCGCCACGACCTGGTCGCGTGAGCTTTTCCAAAACGGTGGCGACGATGCTTTTGGGAATGCCAAAGCGGAAGCAGGGCTTCTAATAGGAAACAGCAGGCGGCGGCCGCCTATACCACGAGACCACGCAAGAGCACGCTGTATGGTCAGCGAAGCGCGCGTAGCGCTCGGGATGAACGCCTGTGCAGCTTGTGCTCTCCCTACAGAAGGGTACGGTGCCCAGAAGGACGCGTGCGATGGCGAGACAGCACAGGAGTGAGCGTCACGCGTCTTCGAAGGAGACGTGGGCGCCAGGAAGCCCGTGCGCAGGGGTTTCTACGAGCTGGGGAGGCACGTTTGCAAACAAGAGCCGCCACTGTGACAGACATAGCGCGGGGCCAGTTGCGTCCCTTGCTGAGGAGGAGAGAGTAGTCCTTCAGTGTAAGGAAGCTTCGGCGCTCTTGTGCCGTCCCAGGACCGCACCGGGGTCAACGGTACCAGGTGGACCGGACAACAGCCACAAGTATGCGGGCCCAAGAGCACGGCCCTGAGCTTCCTGTAGTCTGAGTGAGAGCGCCAGTGCCTGTTGCAGTTGAGCGTTCTCGTCGACAGGCGGCACAGAGAGCATCGCGGGTCAATCAAAAAAAGAGGCCGACGAATCCGTCGTAGCTTTTCTCCTTCGTGCTGCCGAGCAGCTAAATCCCGACCAGGGCGTCGTGGAGGTATGAATGACGGTGCTTGTCGAAGCCGCAGTCTCACTGTCTCAATAGTCAAGATCTTTGACTACCACAAGAGATAACCATCTCGTTTCGGCACGAGAGCTGCACATCGAAGATGCGTGAGGGGGTGACAGGCGGCGCGGAAGGAGGGATACGGGGAAGTGAGAAAGGTGGATGAGGCAGCAAGACGGCGGCGGGCAGCCGATGTGTGGTGGCAGAGGACGGCTGCGAAAGAGCTGTCGCTTGGGTGCCTTTTGGGTTGCGTGCTGCGGCAATGACCACTTCTGACGAGGTACTAGATTTGGGGCTGCTGCGGGGTGCGTTGAAAGACTTGCATGGCGTCTTGCACCGTGCAGAAGACGAGGTGGGGCCTTGTGGTGCCGGCTGCGGCGGCATGGCGGCGGGCCATACCGCGCCCTCCTACCGTCTCCTGGCCCCCTTTTCTCCCCTCTTTGTTCCGTCGGCCCGGCCACTGGCGGTGGTGGTGATGCCCACGGTGGCCCCCCCCGAAGCAGCCGACCCCGCGGCGCTCGTTCGGCCTTAGAGGCCGATGACGGCGACGAAGAGGAAGTGAACTTGGACGCCGACGACGGCGACTACCTGCCGTTGAAAGAATACCAACTACTCCTCCGCTGCCGTATTGGCGGCCACCAAGGCGGGAGCTACGCTTCGCCATCTCGCGTGGGTTACGCCGCCATCCTGCTTCTACCAAGAGGTCGAGGAGCGCGCCGTCGGCCGCTTGACGCCCATTTTGGGATTCCAAGCGCTGCCGTCTCGCCCAACCGACTTCGAGGGCCCCTTCCCCCGCTCATCTTGGGTGCAATACGACTCAGACTGGTCAAAGGCGTTCGAGTCGGTATTGTCCCCCGTCGTTGGCGACGCTTTCTCAGTCGATAACGGCAGTCTCTTGGTGCAGGAGGTCGGCAACTGCGTTCTCGACATCAAGGAGGCGCGGCAGCGCGGCGAGATATCATCCGGAAAGCTTCTGAACGTGGTCATCCACGTGAGGGCCGCGCTTCTTCAGCTGTATCTCACTTTATCGATGCGCTACCGTGTCCTGTCAGAGAAATATACCAACCTCACGTTGTCGGCTAACTGACATAACCAAATGCTCACGTCTGATGACAGCGGGATCGTCTACGCACAGATGACCACCCTTTTTTGAGTCGTCGCGGCTGGCGCACCGCATGCACATCATCTCTCCGGAGCAGTCGCAGCTCGTGAATTGAGGTGCGCTGCCGCCCAAAGTAGGAATCCCTATCGACAACCTCCTTGGGTCCGGCAGGTATCGCTTCCAGCACCTGCCGACTAAAAGACAGTCTCCTCCTCAAAGAGTGTGTAGGCGCTGCCGGTGCCACCGACACCTAGGTCATCCGAGAATGCTCCGCCAATGGACACGGCGCACGCTGTGGATGCGTCACTCACAGCCGGAGTGGCGGCGACGGCGGCGTCTGCGGCGAGGGTCTCGACTGTAAGTGTGCCGTAGGCGGGGTAAACCGCCACGGCGACAGCGCAAGCGGTGGCAGTTGCGGCGGCGAAGGAAGCGACGGAGGCTTCGGCGCCGCCTCGACCCCAGCGGCCTCGGTGTGAAACGCGCCGACGGTGCGCGGCCGCTCCTACTTCTCACTGGCAGCTGCAGTGGGGCTGTTCTCATTACCTGCCGTAGGGCGGCCCACAACGTGTTCAAGCCACCAATGCTCCCAACCTCAGAGGTCGGATCGTCGAGATGCCGCCCGGCAGCTGGCAGCCAAAGCGGCCCGAACGCCTTCCCACGCGCACACAGAGCCCGTTTGGGCCTCGCTGCGGCATTGGGTGGTTTTCAGCGCCTTTCTATGTGTCCTCCGGTAGCTCAGGTATGTCTCTAGCATCTCCTTGTCCCACTCCTCCTGTACCCGCTGTTGCCCCTCCTACCGGCGGGCACACGCGGAACGCAAGCTCGAGCCCTCTTCGGCAAACTCGTGGGTCGCAAACGTCCTCGACTACGAGCTGTCAGCAAACGAGGTGGCGGCCGATGCCGACGTGGCTCACACGTTTGTGGTACACCATCCCAAGGGTCGCCTTCCGGCGGATGGCTCCGCAAAAAAGACCGCTCAATTCACGACCGTACCATCATGTACTGCAGGCGGCAACGCTACGAGACGCAGTGCTAGCTGGGCGATAACCTCATTAGCTGGGACATGATCGAGGCCTTCTTTGACATTACCGTGTTGCCCGCGAACAAGCACCGGCTTGCATTCCACGTGAGTGCCCGCGTCTTTGCTCCCTCGGTGCTGCCGCTCGGTATGAAGTTGTCTCTCTGTGTCTTGTTCAAGGTGCCTCAGCCAGTGGTCAGGATAATGTGGCGCCAGTGTATGATCATTCAGGCCACCAAGGACGAATTCAGTAGGCGGCCCTCGGGGACGTCGCCGTCAAAAACTGACGCCGCTACGGCGACGCGCCTCCAGGTCGAGACACTCTGCGCCAACCTTGGTCTGACGGAGCCCCCGACAAAGGACGCTGTCATTGTCATGCGGATTCATCCGGCACTGCCGCTCGTGTGTCCACAGCCACGTCGACGCTTGCTGCGAACATTCATAGGGAACCTGCCAAACACGCCGTCCGTAACTGCTCTGCCGCAGCACTTTTGAAGGCGTTGGATGGTCAGCTCAAGAGCCAACGCCGACGGCAGCACCACGAGCGGTAAAGGGCTGACGGACCCCGCGACAAGTGTGGCCGCCAGCGCCGACAGGCACGTTCATTGCAATACAGTTGCTTCCTCGTCAACTTCCAACCGAGAAGTCTTCCTCCTCAATTCACGCTGCATCCAACGATGGATGCAGCGTGAATTGAGGAGAAAGACTTCTGGTTCTTAAACAGCATTGAAGCGGCTTGCGACTCCCAAGTAGTTGCAAGGGTATAAGTATCCCCCAACTCGTACAGAATTGAGACGCCACTGCGGCACGGCCGGGTGGAACGTCGCCGCGGCCGCGCATCTCCGCTGCAAACGACCATCTCGACGGGGCCGGCCGCCACCCATTCCACCGCGGCCCTGCCGCTGTCGATGACCGTTGCGTGCGACCCTGGCCGCGGCATCCGCCACCACCTTCGAGACGGCTCGACCCCCCCTCCCCAGTCCTCACTGCCTGCCCTTTGGCGCCCTTTCTACTGCCACCGCCGTCGACTGCCCCCACTGTCGGTGTCACCGCCGCCGTGCGACCGCTCCTTGTGCCCTTTTCTCCCTGTCGGTGCGGCGGTCCACGTCTGGGGGCTCGCTCGCGGTCGTGGCCATGGCGGTGCGACCCCCACAATGGGGCCCGCCCGGGGTCGGTGCGTGGGCATTCGCCGCTCCGGCGGGGCCTGGCCTGGCGCGGTGCCAGGCGGGCGTCGGCGTGCGGTCCTCCGCCTTTCTGGGTCTGGCCACGCGCCGCCCCGCCCGTGTGGCCGTCGTTGCAGCCGGCCGCCTCGCCACGCCTAGCCGGCGGCGGCGGGTGCGGCCGCTGAAGGCAACTGCAGCGGGGGTGCCTGCCCCCCCCGCCGGCGGCGGCGGCGCCCTTCCCCCCCCCCCCACGCTGTCGGCGTCGGCGGCTGGCACCAAGTCCCTCCAAGAGGTGCGCGCCCTCGGCGCCAAGGCCTCGGAAGACGAGGTGTCCCGCCTGACCGCGTCGCGTGCGCGGGGCACGCTCGGTGCGCTCCTCTCCTACTTGCGGTCTGTGGCGACGGAGGAGCCGGGCGTGCTCGTCCGCCTCCTCGCGGCGGTCACGTGTATGATTATTTCCAAGCTGCTCGGCATCTCTGTGACGCTGCTCTACCGGCGCGCCGTCGACGCGGTGGCACTGGCGTCGGCAACAACGACGGCGGCGGGGGTGGCGGCCGCCGCCTCCCGGTCTGCGGTGCAAATCCTGCTCGCGCACGGCGTCGTTCGGGTGGTCGTGTCGATCGCCCACGAGCTCCGCAACGCGGTGTTTGCGCGGTCGGGCCAGCGCCTCGGGCGGCGGGTGACGCGGGCGACGTTTGGGCACCTCCACACGCTCGAGTCGGCCTTCCACACCGCCTCGCGGACGGGGCAGCTGACGCGGATTGTCGACCGGGGCACGCGGGCGGTGAATATCATCTTTCGGGCGGCGCTCTTCTCGTTTGTGCCCTCCATCTTTGAGCTGACGCTCGTGTGTGGGTTGCTCGCCCGCCGCTTCACGTGGCCGTTTGCGGCAGTGACGCTCGCGACGTTTATCGTCTTCCTCTCCTTCACGCTCATCCAAAACAACAAGATGGCGGCGACACGCACGCGCATGAATGCCGTTGACAATGAGGCTTCGGCCAAGCTCGTCGACTCCCTCACCAACTACGAGACGGTCAAGACGTTTGACAATGCGGGCTTTGAGTTGGAGCGCTACGACGCGTGCCTCGCCGCCCACGAGATTGCCGCCGTCAAGAGCGAGTGGGAGTTTGCGGTGCTCAACGCCGGGCAGGCGGTTATCTTTACTGCGGGTCTGACGGGGGTGCTGCTGCTCGCCGTGCAAGGCATTGCGGCGGGCGTCATGAGTGTTGGCGATTTGGTCATGGCCGCCGCGCTGCTGCAGCAGCTGTGGGTGCCGCTCGGCTTCCTCGGATGGCAGTACCGGGAGTTGAAGCAGAGCTTGATCGACATGCAGAACCTGTTTGACGTGCTCGCCCGCCCGGCGCGGGTGCGGGACGTACCGAGCGCAGCACGTCTGGCCGTTAGCGGCGGGGAGGTGGTGTTTGAGAATGTGTCGTTTTCGTACGGCGCGACGGAGCCGCTCGTGCCGACGGCCGAGGCCGAAGCGGCGACTGCGGCCGGCAATGGAGCGGCCAAGAGTGGGAATGGGGACGTTACCTCCCGGGGCGCAATGGACAAGGACGCCCGCACCGCCCCCGTTGTCCACAAGGTATCTTTCCGCGTGCCTGCGGGCAAGACGCTGGCCATTGTCGGCTCGTCTGGCTCGGGCAAGTCCACCACCCTCCGCCTGCTCTACCGGCTGTACGATTTGACGGGTGGCCGGATTCTCATTGACGGACAGGACATTAGCAAGGTCACCCAAGCGTCGCTGCGGGAGGCCATTGGCATTGTTTCCCAAGACACCGTACTCTTCAACGAGTCGCTTTACTACAACATTGCGTACGGACGACCGGGCGCGTCGCCGGCCGAGGTGGAAGCCGCCGCCCGTGCCGCGCAGGTGCATGACACGATCATGGCCATGCCCGACGGCTACGACACGCTCGTCGGGGAGCGGGGCGCCAAACTCTCGGGCGGCGAGCGCCAGCGCGTGGCCATTGCGCGGTGCATCCTCAAACGGGCCGCCATCCTGACGCTCGACGAGGCGTCGGCGGCGCTCGACACGGCGACCGAGCAAAAGGTGACCGCCGCGTTGACCGCCCTCGGCACAGACCGCACATGCCTCATTGTCGCGCACAGGCTCTCCACGGTTGTCGACGCGGACGAGATCCTCGTCATGCGGAATGGGGAGGTCGTCGAGCGGGGCACCCACGCGGACCTGCTCGTACGCGTGCCGACGAGCGAGTACAAACTGATGTGGGCGCGGCAGCTGGCGGAGAAGACCAAGGGCGCACCGTCAACGCCGGCTGAAGGCGACGAGTGGGGGATGGAGGCAAGAAGAGCGTGAGCAGTGGGTGTCGCCCGACATATACATTGATGGGGTGAGGGCTGGGGGTGTTGTGCATGCGCACCGTGAGTGTCTGGCGGGCTGTTGGCCAGCCATGCCCCGGTGCTATCTTGCTTCCTTACTGATGAGAAACCCTTGTTCACACCAACGGACCATCCTGGGTGACCGCTGGACACGACAAGAGGTCGAGTAATATGCTCGCGTGCGCCAACCCCAGCTTGACCGCCTCGCTCTCGATGCGCACCGCTGTTGAGAGGCAAGCGGGCCACCCCGTCGCGCTGACGGCACATTATCGCCCCACATCTCGACCGTCAAGCATCTCCATCCCGACTGGGTGGCCGCCACCACGGCCACCCCGAGCAGCGACGCACAGTGACAGAATTCCCCACATACTCCGCACTTCCAACGTCCAGTCCGCTTCCGCGCTTTTTGTGTAGTACCGGCAGCCCAGGCCACCACGATAACGAATACGGCGCCCATGACATCCACCAGCCTCGACGTCAGAAGCCCCCCCCCCTACCCCCCGTCCACAGCGGCAGCAGCTCAGGAATCGTCCTTCCCGTTGGCGTCGTCCCCCCCTTTCCCCCCCCGCCCACCCCGCGGCGCCTTGGGCCGCTTCACCGCCGGCCCCGGCAGCGCCACATCCCGCGGGCGGCGCCCCCCAATGGGGGGCGGCTCGACGGCGCCAAAGCCGCGGGCCATCGTCGCGAGGCCAGCCACCGCTAGCGCTGCAAAGGCCGTGCCAAACGCAATGTCCACGGGCGTACCGACCGGGGCGGGCATGATGGTGGGCGTGGGTAGCAAGTGGGTGGCGACAGGGCAGAGGGGACGGGGGATGGCGTGTGAAAAGTGGAGAGCGAGGATGGGCGGCTGGCGGGGGGTGTGCGGCGAAAGTGGGCAACAACGGAAGCAAGTGAGTGCAGGCTGGGCGGAGCACGGGCAGCCGGGCTTGTCCAGACACTCGGCGGGGGGGTAACGGTGGGCGGCCGCCAAAGGGCGCACGTGGGAAGGGCGTAGCACAGCAGCCCTGTGTAACACCGTGGTGACACCAGCGCTGTGCTGCTGCACAGCTGCAGGAGCGCAATCGCCTTTTTGCAGGTGCGGAACACGCACCGTCGATTTATTGTGCTTCTCACAAAAACCGGATCCGCAACATCCGCTTCAGCATCATGAACCGCCCCCTGAGCCAATGAAACAGTGATTTTGCTACGGAAGCTGATGCGCAGAGGTCCGGTTTTTGTGAGAAGCACAATATGGGCCGACACCTCGTCCGATTTGTCTTTTTGCCGTTCATGGCGTGTTGGCGGCCTCAAGACAGCTGGCGGCCGGTATGGCGCTCCGGCCTTCCCCGCCACCTCCCCCCTGACAGCGGTCCCCCGGCCCGTCGAGCGGTACCCCCTCGGCGGCGGCGGCGCCCCCCCCCCCCCCCCCCCCCCCTCTCACGGCCAGTCCATTGACGGCCGCGGCGGGCTGGACCGTCACCGCCATTGCCGCCGACCATGGGCGCGCCTCGGCGTTGTGCGCCCTGCCCCTCCCGCGGCTGCCAGCGGCGGCGCCCGTTCCCGCTCCAACCCCTCTGACGTACCGGCCGCCCCCAACGACGCGTGTGCGACGATGGTGGGGGCGGCCTCCCCCCTGCGGCGCGCGCGCGCGCGGCCGACGCGTCGTCGGCGGCGGTGCGGCGCAGACGCCCCCCG
>ENA-ORXT01006875-ORXT01006875.1-marine-metagenome-genome-assembly--contig:-NODE-6875-length-10376-cov-6.291096_pt1 | contig 10376 bp, 6 predicted proteins | sample MGYA00237868_ERZ511482 | MGnify/ENA metagenome assembly ERZ511482
GGCGTCTCGACCCGTTCGGCGAGCGCGTCGAGCACGCCGACATCGACCGCGCCGCCGAGCGCCTCCGCCATCCGGCGCGCCGCCCACCGAAGCTCCTCCGACGCGGAGGAACGTGCGCCGTCCGACGCAGGGTAGAGCCCGGCGACCGCGGCGTCGTGCTCGGGCCCGCAGCGCACCGTCGCGGCTGGGGAGCGCGCCCAGAGCCCGGGCCAGCCCGAGCACGGCGCCCTCCCCCGCCGCGGCGTCGCCGTCGAGCAACGGAGCCACGAGGGTGCCCGTCGCGTCGCCGAAGTCCCGGAGCACGATCAGGCCAGCGTCGGCGTCGCCCGCGAGCAGCCGAGGGGGTTCTCCCGCCGGAGCCGAGCGCGCATCGAGCAGCGTCAGCGCGGCGTGCTCGCGAGCCAGTCCCGAGTCCCGCAGCACCGACGGCGAACGGGCATCGTGCATCCCTGTCCGGATCGCCTTGATCACGACGGGCTCCCCCGTCCCGTTCCCGTACCGCGCGTGCCCCCGCGCGACGACGTTCCGGTCCGAGCCGTCGCCGAGCCGCCCGAGCCCCTTGATCCGGACGCGCCGGCCGGTACGCCGCTCGAGCGTACGCGCCGCTGTCCTCGCCAACCACGCGTCGTTCGCGCGTTCGTCGTCCGGGGGATGCGGTTTCGTCACCGGTGCCAGGCTCTCGTGCGACGGGGTGCGAGGGTTCGCCGCGCCCGCTCGCGGAGGGGAAGATCGACTGGGCATCGGTGCCGACGACGGCTCGATGCGGGTCGACGGCGCTACAGTACGGCACTCGCCCCCGAAAACCGTGCGAACCGACACCATGCCGACCGGTCGCACCGTCGAGCCGTACCGCCTCCGGGTGCCGGAGCCGATCCGCACCCCGCGCCTGCGGCTGCGTGCTCATCGGGAGGGGGACGGGATCGCGCTCGCCGGCGCGATCGACGAGAGCTGGGAGGCGCTGCCCCCCTGGTTCCACGACGGCATGGGGCCGCGCGCGACGGAGACCGATCCACTGTGGCAGGACGCGGTCGCCTGCCGCTTCCGTGCTCGGTCAAGCTGCGCGGGTGCCTGGCGTTCCTCGCGTGGTCGACCGACGACGCGCTCGTCGGCTTCGTCGAGTTGCGGCTGGACTCGGGCGTCGGCCGGATGCGGCTGAGCTACTGGGTACGCAGCGGCTGCCGGCGGCAGGGCTACGGCGCCGAGGCCGTCGGCGCGATCACTCGCTACGCCTTCGAGGCGCTCGACGCGCGGGTCGTGACCGTCGGGCACGCGGCGCCGAACGCCGCGAGTGCGGCGCTGATCGTTCGGCTCGGGTTCGAGCGCATCGCCCTGCAACCCTCGGGCTACCAGATGCCTGACGGCACGCTGGTCGACGGGATCGGGTACGCGATGTCGGACCCGTCCGCCCTGCCCGCGCTCGATGTGTCCTGGGGGACGTAGCGTGGCGGACGTGGCCCCCCGAAGCGCGCGTCTATATCGACGGGCGAACGTTGCGGCGACGTCGGCCAAAGGGCGGCGAGATTCTGCGCGTCCTCGCGCGGCAGGCACCGCCGTCGGCGATGCTTGCGGTTCGATCACCTGGCGGAGCACGGGGATGGCGAGGACCGCGGCGGACCGATCGGCACGTGGGCGCAAGGCGGACGGCGGGTCGAGCGCACATCGACGCCGGTACGGTTCTCTTGCATCGTTGCTCGCGAGCATCGCCGCGATCGTTGCGATCGCACCGGCCGGTGCCGCGACGAAGGAGCGCCTCGACGTCGAGATCGACTCGACCTCGTACGCGCTCGAGATCGTGACCGAGGCGCCCGAAGGCGACGTCCTCGCGACGGGCTGGCCGATCGCGCTGATCACCCACGGTGCGGCCGGCTCCTCTCCCTACGAGAGCGTCGGCCCGGACCTGCTCGATCGCTGGGTGCGGTTCTTCTCAGGGCGCGGGTACTACGCCGTCGCCGTCGCCCGGCGCGGCTACGCCACCTCGGACGGACCGGTCTTCGAGGTCGGCGACAGCTGCCGCGAGCCTGCGGTGGACGCCTACATCGATGCCCAGGCGGAGGATCTTGCCGCCGTGGCCGAGCGGATCGGCGAGCGCCCGGAGGCGGATGCGGGACGGATCGTCGCGATCGGTCAGTCCGCCGGCGGCGCGGCCGTGCTCGGACTGAACGGCCGGCTCGAGGGCCTCGCGGGAATCGTGAACGTCGCGGGCGGCGTCTATCACTGGGAGGACGGCGTGCCGGCGGAGCGCTACGCGGTCTTCGACGGCTGCGAGCGCTACCGGCAGGCCCTCGTCGATGCGATCGGCGGGCTCGGCGCGCGCGGGAGCACGCCCTCGCTGTGGATCTACACCGTCAACGACGCGTACTTCGATCCCGAACTCGTCGGCGAGATGGCCGAGGCGTGGCGAGCCGCCGACGCGGCGCCGGCGCCGGTTCTCGAGATCCTGCCCCGCTCGGACAACTCGCACCGGCTGTTCATCTGGGACGAGGGTCCGCAGGCGATGGAAGAGCCGATCGATCGGTTCCTGCGCGGCCACGACCTGCCCGCCGGATCCGCGAGCCTGAGCGAAGACCTCGAGCGCTGCCTGCCGTTCAAGCTCCGTCCGGAAGCGCTCGCCTGGCTCGAGGCGCAGAACCACCGGGCGCTCGTGATCTCGGGGAACGGCCGTAGGCTGTTCGCCGAGGACACCGTCGTCTCGCCCCACGCCGCCCGCGCAGAGGCGCTCGCGACGTGCTCGGCGCAGGCCGGCACGGGGTGCCGACTGCTCGCCGAGAACGAAGCGTTGTACACCGAGGCCTGCCCGGGCGACGGCACAGCGGACGAATGAGGGCGGCGATCCCGGACGTGGCGCGACGGTACGGACCCGGTGCCGGGCGGCGCCGCGACCGAGTCGTCCCACTCGGGCGGACGAGCCCGCACGGATCGTGGGCCCTCCACGCTCTCGCCCCGTCGAGATGAGCGCGGACCTGCGCAGGCGACTTCGGCACGTGTACTGGATCGGCGGCGGCAGCGGTGCGGGCAAGTCGACGGTCGCCCGATCCCTCGCCACCGCCCACGGTCTGCGGCTGTACGCCACCGACGACGCCATGGCGGATCACGCGCGCCGGGCCGCGCCCCGCGACGCTCCGCTGCTCCACGCGTTCATGGTGATGGACCGGGACCAGCGCTGGGTCGAGCGCTCGCCCGGAACCATGCTCGCCACGTTCCCCTGGTTCGAGGGCGAGGGGTTCGAGCTGATCGTCGAGGACCTGCTCGGACTTCCCGTGGACCAGGCCGTGATCGTGGAGGGATTCCGGCTGCTGCCTTCGGCGGTGAAACCGTTGCTGGCTGACATCTCCCGGGCCCTCTGGCTACTGCCCACCCCCGAGTTCCGTCGCCACGCGTTCGAGAGCCGCGGCGCGCTGTGGGACATCGCGGGCAGGACCACCCGGCCGGACGTCGCGCTGGCTAACCTGCTCGAGCGCGACCGGCTGTTCACCGACCGGCTTCGCGAGCGGACGGACGGGCTCGGGCTGCCGGCCATGACCGTGGACGGCTCCGTCGATGAGACGACCCTCGTCGCCGCCGTCGCGGATCGATTCGGACTCGGTTCGAGCCCGCCGCGAGAGGGTCACGAATGAACCGACACCCACCGCTCGGCGATCTCACGAGCACTCTGGTCGATTGCATCGGCGGCCCGTGGCCGGCGCCGTGTCCGCTCGATACCGAGACGACGGACGTCGCCAGAAAGGACGGCTATCGGGTGGAGCGCGTGAGCTACGACGCAGAGCCAGGCGACCGGATCGCTGCGTTGCTGCTGGTTCCCGACGGCGTGCGCGACGGATCGAGCGCCCCTGCGGTCGCGGTATGGCACCAGCACGCGGGTCGCTGGGACGTCGGCAAGAGCGAACCGGCCGGGCTTGCCGGCGATTCTTCGCACCACACCGGCATGGCCTTGGTGAAGGAGGGCTACGTCGTCCTGTGTCCCGACGCGCTCTGCTTCGAGGACCGTCAGGACGCCACGGGGCGGCTTCGGGGCGGCGACTACGAGAGGTTCGAGTTCCTCCGGTACGTCGTCGAAGGCAAGTGCCTGGCTTGGAAGAACATCCTCGACATGCGCAGGGCGATCGATTTCCTCGTATCCCGTGCGGAGGTCGACGCCGACAGGATCGGTTGCTACGGGCACTCCATGGGATCGACTCACGCTTGGCTGGTGGGGCCTCACGAACCGCGCCTGAAGGCGATCGTCGCGAACGCGTGCCTGCCGACGTATGCAGCGATTCATGCGTCGAGGTTGGCGCACTGCTTCTCCAACTACGTGCCCGGCTGGTCGAATCACGGTGACGTGTCGGACATGGTTTCGCTGATCGCTCCGCGCGCCCTTCACATCAACTTGGGGGAGAGGGACGCCGGCAGTCCGATCGAGAAGGCGCGGGAAGCGGTGGAGAGGATTCGATCGGTCTACGAGGGCGAAGGCGCGCCCTCTCAATTCAGCTCGTTCATCGAGCCGGGGGCCGGGCACGACCTGACGCCGCGGATGTGGGCGCAGGCACGGAGCTTTCTCGCACGGCATCTAGGCTCTGTTTGAGGGATCGACAGGGCCCGGTCGAGGCAGCTGACAGCGGCGCCGGCGGATCGGCTGGTTGAAGGAGTGCCGTCGGGTAGCCACGCGCTACGAGAAGCTGGCGGTGCACTACGCGGAGTTCGTATGGCTGGCGATGATTCAGTGCTTGCTGCGGATCATTTGACCATCCATCAAACAGAGCTGGCCCGACGCTCGAGATCAGTCTGCGTCAGGGGCTGATCCTGACCGACGGCAGCTTCGCCGCGTTCTTCACGGGCCACCCGATCGCGCGGGTGCTCGCGCTCGCCGCGACCGGCATGCTGTTGCTGCCGCTCGTGCGCCTCTTCCGGGAGCGACGCACGAGCGCGGGAAGGGCGAGCCGCGACAGGCGATGCCTCCCCCGGCGATGCCGTTTCCGAGGGCGCTGCTGTTCGAGGGCGTCGCGACGCCGAGCGTCGGTGCGCGAACGAGATCGGTCATGCGTGTCCGACGGCGAAACTTCCGCAACGGAACGCGCGCGTATGACGCGTGAACTTCGCGAAAGTAGACGCTATGATCACCGCACACGACGTCGATCCGGCCATCACCGGGGAGTCACCGGAAGAACGGGGGCCACGGCCCCTCGGTAGAACCGGTCGGGTGGGCCCGTCACAGCCCTGGATGAAGTGGTCAGCGGCCCCCGCCGCCGGCAAGCGAGGTGGTACCGCGGCGAATCGTGCTCACGATCCGTCGTCCTCGGGAACACGGATCACCCGATCTCGAGGATCGATCGATGAACGACACCGACACGTCCGGCGACACGCCGCCCGCTGCCACCATGCCAGCCTACCCGAGGCACGGCGGCGAGATTCCCGCCTCGCCCGCCTTCCCGCGCATCGAGGAGACCGTCCTCGACTACTGGCGCGAGGACGGCACCTTCGAGGCCTCGGTCGAGGCGCGCGACGCCGGCCCCGGCGGCGAGAACGAGTACGTCTTCTACGACGGGCCGCCGTTCGCCAACGGCCTGCCCCACTACGGGCACCTCCTCACAGGCTACGTCAAGGATGTCGTCCCACGCTTCCGGACGATGCAGGGGCGGCGCGTCGAGCGGCGCTTCGGCTGGGACTGCCACGGCCTTCCCGCCGAGGTCGAGGCGGAGAAGCAGCTCGGCATCACCCACAAGTCCGAGATCGAGGCGATGGGCATCGACGTCTTCAACGACGCCTGCCGCACCTCCGTCCTCCGCTACACCGACGAGTGGCGCGAGTACGTCACCCGCCAGGCGCGCTGGGTGGACTTCCACGCGGGCTACAAGACGCTCGACCTGAACTACACCGAGTCGGTCATGTGGGCGTTCAAGACGCTGCACGACAAGGGGCTTGTCTACGAGGGGTTCCGCGTGCTCGCCTACTGCTGGCGCTGCGAGACGCCGCTGTCGAACACCGAAACGCGCATGGACGACGTCTACCGCCAGCGCCAGGACCCGGCGGTCACGGTCGGGCTCCGCCTCGAGGGCGGCGAGTTCGCCCTCGTCTGGACCACGACCCCGTGGACGCTGCCCTCGAACCTCGCCGCCGCCGTCCACCCCGAGCTCGACTACGTCGTCGTCCGGCCTGAGGCAGGCGACTTCGCCGGCCAGCGACTGATCCTCGCCGAGGCGGCCGTCGCCCGCTACGCCCGCGAGCTCGGTGAGGCGCCGCCCGTGCTCGAGCGCCTGAAGGGGACGGACTTGCTCGGACGCCGCTACACGCCGCCGTTCGACTACTTCGCCGGGCGCGAGAACGCACACCGGGTGCTCGCCGCCGACTACGTCACCAGCGACAACGGCACCGGTCTCGTGCACATCGCCTCCGCGTTCGGCGAGGAGGACAAGGTCGTCACCGACGCGGCGGGCATCGTGCCGGTCGTCCCGGTCGACGGGCGCGGGCGCTTCACCGACGAGGTACCGGATTTCGCCGGTATGCATGTGTTCGAGGCGAACACGCCGATCACCCGCGCGCTCCGGGAGGCGGGCGTGCTCGTCCGCCAGGAATCCTACGAGCACCCCTACCCGCACTGCTGGCGCTGCGCCAACCCGCTCATCTACCGCGCGGTGTCCTCGTGGTTCGTCGAGGTGACCCGCGTGCGCGAGCGGATGATCGAGCTCAACCGCGAGATCACCTGGATTCCCGAGCACGTCAAGGAGGGCTCGTTCGGGCAATGGCTCGCCGGTGCCCGTGACTGGTCGATCAGCCGGAGCCGCTACTGGGGCTCCCCGATCCCGGTCTGGCGATCGGACGATCCGGCCTACCCGCGCATCGACGTCTACGGCTCGCTTGACGCTCTGGAGGCCGACTTCGGCGTCCGCCCGGACGACCTGCACCGCCCCGGCATCGACGCGCTGACCCGCCCGAACCCGGACGACCCGAGCGGCCGCTCGACGATGCGCCGCGTCCACGAGGTCCTCGACTGCTGGTTCGAGTCGGGCTCGATGCCGTTCGCCCAGGTGCACTACCCGTTCGAGAACGCCGAGTGGTTCGACGAGCACTTCCCGGGCGACTTCATCGTCGAGTACAACGGCCAGACCCGCGGCTGGTTCTACACGCTGCACGTCCTCGCCACGGCGCTGTTCGACCGCCCGGCGTTCCGCACCTGCCTCGCCCACGGCATCCTGCTCGGCGACGACGGACGCAAGATGAGCAAGTCGCTGTCGAACTACCCGGACGTGCGCGAGGTGTTCGAGCGCGACGGGGCCGACGCGATGCGCTGGTTCCTGATGTCCTCCCCGGTGCTTCGCGGGGGCAACCTCGTCGTCACCGAACGCGGCATCCGCGACTCCGTCCGCCAGGTCATGCTGCCGCTGTGGAGCACGTGGTACTTCCTCTCCCTGTACGCGGGCGCGGCCGACACCACGGGACGCCACCGCACCGACTCGGACGCCCTGCTCGATCGATACATCCTCGCGCGCACGGACGCGGCCATCACCGGCATGACCCGCGCCCTCGAGAGCGGCGACATCGCCAAGGCCACCGCAGTGTTCGCCGACACCCTCGACAGCCTGACCAACTGGTACGTCCGCCGCTCGCGGGACCGCTTCTGGAACGCCGAGAGCGACGATGGGCAGGCGGCCGTCGACACGCTGCATACGGTGCTCGAGGTGCTCTGCCGTCTAGCCGCGCCGCTGATGCCGCTCGTCACCGAGGAGATCTGGCGCGGCTTGACCGGCGGGCGCTCGGTGCACCTGACCGGCTGGCCGATGCCAGAGGAGCTCCCCGCAGACGACGCGCTCGTCGCCGCGATGGACACGATCCGCGACGCGGCCTCGACCGTGCTCGGGCTCCGCACCGCCGCCGGGCTCCGGGTGCGGCTGCCGCTGTCCACGTTGACCGTGGCCGTCGAGGCGCCCGCGCGGCTCGAACCGCTCGTCGCGCTCCTCGCCGACGAGGTCAACGTCAAGCGCGTCGAGCTCGTGACCGTCGAGGCGGCCGCGGCGGCCGGCATCGGCGTCCGCCAGGAGCTGAGCGTCAACGCGCGCGCCGCCGGCCCCCGGCTCGGCAAGGGCGTCCAGAGTGTCATCAAGGCGTCCAAGAGCGGCGACTGGTCGGTCGAGTCCGACACGGTGACTTGCGGCGGCGTGCCGCTCGAGGACGGCGAGTACGAGCTCGCGACCGTGGTCGAGGGCTCGGACGACGGCTCGCTCGTCGCCCAGCTTCCGGGCGGGGGCTTCGTGCTGCTCGACGCGACCGTGACCCCGGAGCTCGAGGCCGAGGGCTGGGCGCGCGACGCGATCCGGCAGGTCGCCGACGCGCGCCGGGACGCCGACCTCGATGTCAGCGACCGGATCGTGCTGACCCTCGTCGCCGCGCCCGATCGCGCGGGGGCGCTCGAGACCCACCGCGAGCTGATCGCCGCGGAGACGCTCGCGACGACGCTCGCGGTGGAGACCGACCCGGCGCTCGCGGCGGACGAGGTGCTCGTCACCCTCGAGGCGGTGACGCCCTGATTGAACGCTCGCGGCGATCGATCCGAGGTGTCGATGGTCGTGGTAGTGGCGAGGCGTACTTTCACGAAGCCCCCGGACGAATCGTTGCGCTCCCCTCCGCCACGGGCACCTGGTCGCCGACGACCCGAGGCGCGTCAGTCGAGAAACCGCCCGGTGCTCGCCATGTCCTTGCAGTCGAGGAAGAGATCGAGAAGCTGTCGACATCCCGCGATTGACCATATCGTTCGTAGGACGCAGTCGACACGACACGACCACACGACACGATAGCGTCCTCACGCGTCGTGTGGCGCGCGGTGACCGTTCATGCGCAAGCCAGCGTAGGGATCTCCATAAGGGGCCGTCGCAGAACAAAGTAACCTGTTAGGTGACCCTTCCGCGCGGACGGATCGTGTAGTTCCAGTCGCCGTGGAAGCGGTGACGATGCAGGTTGATCGAGTCCATCTCCTCGTCGCTCACCTTTCGGCCCTTCTCGTAGGTGTTCTTGTCCAGCGCGCAGAACACCTCCAGTCCCTGCTCGGTCCGCGTCGCCCCGATCAGCTCCACCACCGTGCGGTAGTCCACCAGCGGCTTGGCGCGCCAGTTCAACGTGATGAAGCTGAACAGCGCGTGCTCGATCCGGTTCCACTTGCTCGTACCCGGCGGGAAGTGGCACACCGTGATCGATCTGCCCAGCTCGTCGGCCAGGCCCTGCAGCTCAAGCTTCCACAAGCGGTTGCGGTGGCCGTTGCTGCCGCCGCCGTCGGCGGTGATGAAAAGTTCCTCGGCGTCGCCATAGCGCTCGCTCCCGAGCTCGTCCCACCACCGGCGAAGGCTCTCGACGGCGAACTGCGCGGTGTCCGAGCTGATGCCGACGCTGACCCAGGCGCGGTCGTCGCTGATGTCGTAGACCCCGTAGGGGCTCACCCGGCCAAGCGGGCCGATGAAGTCGTGCGTGCCTACCTTCTCCGGGTCGCCCACCTTGCGGTACTCGCGCCCGCCGTTCTTGAAGGCCCCGACGAGTTCCTTCTTCTTCGTGTCGACCGACAGCACCGGCGCGAGCCCCGCCTTCAGTCGCGCCTTCGTCTGGCGGTCGATGTAGCGGAACTGGGCGTCGCGGTCCGGGTGCTGGTTGCCCTCGATGGTCTTCTTGTTGGCTTGCAGCGAGTAGCCCAGGCGCTTGAGCAGTCGTCCGACGGTGTGGTGGCTGATGTCGTGGCCGCGCTCGAGAAGTTCGGCGGCGAGCACGCGCAGGCTCTTGAGCGTCCAGCGCAGCGGCGACTGAGGATCGCCCCGCGTGCCGGATTCGAGCAGGCTCTCCAGATCCGCGAGCAGCTTCGGATCCTGATCGGTCTTCTTCGGCCGTCCGCCGCCGGGGCGGCGCACGCGCCGCTCGGTGTCCGCGCGCAGCGGCCCGGCCCCGCCGGCCTCGATCTCGGCATCGCGCTGATCGAGCTCCTTGATGCCACGCCGGATGGTGTTGCGCGACAGCCCCGAGGCACGATGGACGCGCATGATGCCGCCGGACCCGAAGGCCACTGCCTCGGAGGCGGCCCACTCGCGTCGGGCGCGTTCGTCGAGAGAGGGTCGCAGGCGCAGGAACTGTTGGCGGAGCTGCTCTTCGGTCTTCGGCTGCATGATGCCAAAGGTAGGGTGGCATCACGAATAGATCAAGTTGTTAAGCGACGATCCCTTACCCTCCAGCCACTCCCCGGCATGCCCGATGTTGGTGCGGTACAGCACCACGCGCCAGGCCAGATCCTGCCCACGATCGGGCACCGTGCCCGAGAGCACCGAGATGTAGACCCCCGAGCGCATCCGCGTTACCTTGCCGCGCGTCTTGCTGATCGGCACCGCATCCAGAACCCGGTTGGTGGTGTCGTCGATGTGGAACACCGCACT
>ENA-ORXT01006876-ORXT01006876.1-marine-metagenome-genome-assembly--contig:-NODE-6876-length-10376-cov-3.994757_pt1 | contig 10376 bp, 10 predicted proteins | sample MGYA00237868_ERZ511482 | MGnify/ENA metagenome assembly ERZ511482
CGATCACGTTATGGGCGAGGCTTTTATCAAGTTCGATCCATCTTCGGGTCTGTCGGCTTACAATACGACGATCACTTTCCCAACGGCACTCAATCCGGGAGAAGACTTCCCCTTCAACCTGTTGATTGGTTCCCCTGCGGGTCCGGGAGATACTATTTGCTTCACCGTTACCCTTCACGAGCTCAATGAGGATGAGTTCCACCTCAACTGTTGCCAGTTTAAGGTGACCTTGATAATGCCCGATTGTGAGATCGAAAAGTGTACCTGTGACAACCTCGAAGAACTGCTGGAGAACATCTCTCTCGGGTTCGACACCAACCGTACGGGTCCGGGCCTGATCGAATACGAACTTATCCCAAGGGGCAGCTTCCTGGCCTGCGACGAATTCAGCTGGCGTGTTCGGCCACGTAACCCTAACGGACCCTGGGTGAATCTCGGCAATGGCTTTACCGCTACTTACGACTTCCCGAAACCGGGCTCCTACCAGATTGAAATGACAGTAAGACGTAACGACGTAAATGGTGAAACCTGTGGAGATCGTTTCCGGCAGGTAATCGACTTCAACATCTCCGAAACGGATGACCCCACAAGTTCCTTCTCGGCATATCCTAACCCGGCAACGACGGATCTTCTTGTCATATTCCCAGCAGACAGTGGAACGGGAACCGTTACCCGGATGGACATATTCTCAGCAAATGGCAGTAGGATCCTGACGCAACCCGTTGCACCCGTAACGGGGGTAAAAAGTAAGCAGGAGACCATCGACGTCCGGGCCTTACCTGCCGGCATCTACCTGCTCCGGTTGGAAGGTAAGGACGTTAGCTGGACTACCCGATTCGTTAAACGGTAACTACACCAGAGAACTACCTATTTAATTCTTTGCATTACGGGGAGAGTACCAACTGGTGTTCTCCCCTTTTTCGTGTGTCGCCGGACGGAGGCCGGCGGTACAAGCTCACCCTGCACCTGTACCTCGGCTACGCTCGGCATGAACGCCAACTTCGTCGGTAGCGCCCTTATTCTCCCACGCCTCCCGTGTATCTACTACCGCCAGCACCCCGTAATAAGCGACCGTGCCGAGGCAAACGTAGCGCCAGAACGGGTGGGGCTCCGGGTGGTACCAAACGTTCATCCCGGCAGAGACAATGAAGAGACCGGTCGCCGTCAGCGTCAGCCCCCACCAACGACCACCCCGGCTGGGATAGGCAAAATGAACGGGAACAAAGTGGAGAACCGATAGCGCAACGATGATCGTAATGAGTGCCCAGTCCGGCAAACCCGGCGTAACAAAGATGAGTACGTACATCACCATATTCCAAAGCACGGGAAAGCCAATAAAGTGCTTTCCACCTTCGCTCACCATGCCTTCGAGGCCATAATAAATAGCGGCGGACATCAGCATCGCAAAGCAGCAAAGCAACCTTGGCCAGTAGTCCATATCAATGGCTACATAAAAAAGGTAGGCCGGTAAGATGGCGTAGGTAAAGAAATCGATCACGTAATCAATCGTTTTACCACTCACGTGGGGGAGCACCTCAGACACCTTAGCCATGCGGGCAAAGGTGCCATCAATGCCGTCGATGATCAGGGTGGCCAGCATCCAGAACATGGCCATTCGGTAATCTCCGTCAATGGCGGAGAGCAAGCCCATAAATCCCGCAAGCAGGCCGGAAGCGGTAAAGATGTGAACAAGCCAGGCAGCAATTTTCATAGAGCGCATATTGATCGGTTGGGATAAATCCCCTCCGTAGTTGTAGGTTGTGCTTTCGCACTAAAAGTAGTACGCAAAAATGCATCCTACCGTTCAACCCCATATTCATGCGTCCTCTCCTTCTCTTATTGGCAATGCTCGGCCTGGCGGCTGGCTACCTCTTTTTCTTTACGGAACAGGACGTTGACTGGCCAGCCTTTGCCTCCGTGTCCGTGTTTTACGCCGCCATTTATTACGTTGGAGCCCGCGCGGCGAATAAGAAAAAAGGAGAAGAAAACGATGCTGACGGGCTGATGCTGGCCGGCAGGAACCTCCCCATTTGGGTCGCTATTTTTACGATGAGCGCGACCTGGGTAGGCGGAGGATTCATTAACGGAACGGCCCAGGCCGCTGCCGAAAGTGGTCTCGTCTGGGTACAGGCCCCCTGGGGCTATGCGCTGTCGCTGGTAATCGGCGGACTGTTTTTTGCCCGTACCATGCGCCGCCGACGGTACCGGACGATGCTGGACCCGCTGGAGGAGAAGTATGGTAAAAAGGTGACCGCCGTTCTTTTCCTTCCAGCACTTACCGGAGAGTTATTCTGGACCGCGGCCATCCTCACGGCACTCGGTGCCACCTTCGCTACGGTGCTGGGTATTGACCTGAAAACGGCCATCATTTTGTCAGCAGCCATTGCCGTAGCCTACACTGCTCTTGGCGGGCTTTGGGCGGTGGCGCTGACCGACGTCTTGCAGATGATCATACTGCTCGTAGGGTTGGCCATCATCGTCCCCTTTGCGCTCGATTACGGCGGCGGGTGGACAGCGACCTACGCGGCTTATGGCGAAAAATTCGGTGCCGCCGCCAGCTTTTTTCCCAGCCGTGAAGCGCTGGGCGACGACTACTGGCTCTGGTGGGATTATGCCCTGCTCCTCGTCTTTGGCGGCATCCCCTGGCAGGTATATTTTCAGCGGGTGCTGGCGGCCAGAGACGAAAAGACGGCCGTCTGGCTCAGTATCATCGCCGGAGGGATTTGCCTCATTGCCGCCATCGCGCCGGTACTGATCGGGATGGTTTCTGCGACGGCAGACTGGACGATGATCGAGGCGGGTGCCCCGCCAGACGCCAGCGCTACCCTACCCTGGGTGGTGCGCTATTTGACGAATCCCTGGGTGTCCCTCATCGGACTGGGCGCCGTGGCGGCAGCCGTGATGTCGAGTGTGGACAGTAGCGTTCTCTCCGCCTCCAGCATGGGCATCTGGAACGTTTACCGGCCGCTGGTAGACCCGGGTTTGCCTGACAGTAAGCTGGCCAAACTTATTCAACGCTGCATCTGGATTACGGGGGTGGCCGCTACCCTCATCGCCCTGCAGGTCGAGAGTGTCTATGACCTTTGGGTGCTGTGTTCCGACTTCGTGTATTGTCTGCTCTTCCCCGCGCTCGTTTGTGCGCTCTTTGACCCGAAAGCGAATAAATACGGTGCGATCACAGGTTTCCTAGTGGCGGCTTTCCTGCGCTTTGGTGGCGGGGAAGCTACGCTTGGGCTACCCGCTTTTCTTCCTTACCCCAATGACTTCCCATTCCGGACGCTGGCGATGTTGTGTGGGTTGGGAGCGATTCTGGGGGTGAGCCGGATGGTGCGGGAGGGTGACTCAGGGTAAGGCGATGTCTAATAGACTAATCTGTTAGACATAGCCATTCCGGCGCGGCCGCAGGTCCCATATTTTTCCGACCTTCGGCAAAAGCCCGCTGCATGAGAGTTTTAGTTCTAACCTTCTTTTTTTGCTGCTTCGCCTGCCAGTCTGCTGACAGCCATGACAGCAACCCCACCCCCACCCTGCTATCAGAAAACGAAATGCTGGCACCTGCGGCCGCGCCCACCTCCGCTCTACTCACCCCTTTCCACCTCACTGATTCCATACCTTTACTAACCGATGCGGCAGTTTCTCCGCGAGCCTACTTTGACATCAGAAGCCTGGAAGCTACCTCTGACAACGACAAGCTCAACACCACCATCAATACGGCCCTCGGCCGTGCCATCGCCGGTGATGAAGCCCCCATGCGCGTGAAAGACCTGCCGCGGACAGTACGCGCCTTCGTGAGCAACGAAGCAAAAATTTACCGCCAGCAGGAAGTTGACACTGCTTTATTAAACGCTACCATGGCCCCGTATGAACAGGAACTTCGTACCTCCACGGTAGTACTTTATCAGACCGAACGATTCCTTACCCTGGAAACCACTCAATACTACTACGCTGGTGGAGCACACGGTATTCACTACACTGACATTCATAATTTTGATCTGCTCAGCGCCACCCGGATCACCTTTGAAGACCTTTTTGACACAACGGATAATGCAGGCTTAGCAGTAGCCCTCAGAAACGCATCTGCGGTAAAAAACCCGGACCTTCTGCCTACGCAGAACGTTGGCATCACTGCTGAGGGCTTTATTTTCAAGTATCCTCCCTACACCATCAGCTCCAACACGGACGGCGAAGTTGACATCCTGCTACCGTACGAAGTGGCCAAAGACTATCTTTCGGAAAGTGCGCTCAGTCTGCTGGGCATTTGAAAATTATTAATCCGCCGACTGAATTCAGCGATACAATGGCCCCACCATGCGGCCCATCGACATCACCCATTTCGCTCACCTCATTAACATTGGCCATATCGTTGACGCCGACACCCGGGACAACCGACTATGGAAACGGCTCGGCCCCGATTCTGAATCCCCCTACGGCATTTCCTGGCGGCTCGGAGAAATGAGCGGCGCGCCCATCACAGAACACAGTCGCTCCGCCAGGGGCTCCCGTACCCACGTCCGCCTCTATCGTGACGCACAAGACCCGCTCATCAACTGTGTGTTGACTAACGGAGGACTTACCAGCTACCGCCCCGAGGCCCTGATAACGGAAATGGGCAAAGTAATACTGGGGAAGTAGGGGTTGGTTTAAATAAAGCGGTTAGCAATTAGGAGGTTTTTCTTCGTCATCAAAAACTCAGCATTTAGCGGACAGCATTCAGGCTGCCGCTGTAACGTGCGGCAGCCTGAATGCTGTCCGCTGTCCGTTGAATCCTAATCAAAGCGCTGAGAATCTTTATCATGAACCGTAGTTGTCCCTTCAAGCTCCCTCCCCGATTAACCATCCCCCCGTCCACGCCGCCTGAAAATTAAAGCCGCCGGTGATGGCATCGATGTCCAGTACTTCCCCGGCCAGAAACAGGGTCGGGTGAATTTTACTACGGAACGATTTGAAGTCGACCTCTCGCAGATCCACCCCGCCAGCTGTAGTGAATTCATCTTTGTTGGTGGACTTACCCGTGATGTGGAAGCGGGCGTTGGTGAGCTGCTCCGTGAGGGCAGCCCGCTGTTTTTTGCTGAGTTGCGACCATTGCTGATCGTCCGGGATGCCCGCAGCAGATACCAACGACTTCCAGAGTCGGATGGGTAGATCGAAGCTGGCCCGGGTGGTGATCTGGCGCTTTGCGTCGGACATTTTGAGCTCATCGAGCTGGGCTTCTACGTCGACGGGGCGCATGGCGAGCCAGTTAACGGTCAGCGTGAAATTGTATTTCCGGGGTGCTAGGCGACGGGCTCCCCAGGCGGAGAGGCGCAGTACGGCCGGACCGCTAATGCCTCGATGCGTGATGAGCAGCGGCCCTTCGGCCTTCAGTTTGTCGTCGTTAATCGCCAACTGCGCCCAGGGCAGGCTCACGCCGGAAAGTCCGCGCAGTCGGGTATCCTTTGTGTCAAATGCGAAGAGCGAAGGAACCGGGGGCACCAGCGTATGACCGAGCCCTTCCAATAGTTTCCATACGGCGGGGTTGCTACCGGAGGTGACGATGAGGCGGTCGGCGTAAAAGACGCGCTCACCTGCTTTGACGGTCCATCGTGTAGTAGCCTGCCCGGAGGGCGGGTTTATCGAATCGCCCAGCGATTCATTTAGCCCCTCTCCTTCGGAGAGGGGTGAGCTACGCTGCTGACTTCGTCGGTTGGGAGAGGTTTCTCTGGGCGCGGACGCAGGTGCAATGTTGGCTGAAGGAGCCAGGATCTCCGACACCCGACACTTCGTAATCACCTTCACGCCACTCCCCTTCGCCGTATTCCAGAGGCAATCAATGATCGTCTGGGAAGAGTCCGTGACGGGGAACACCCGTCCATCCTCCTCAATCTTCAGCTCCACGCCCCGGTCACTGAACCAGCCCATGGTATCGCCGCAGGCGAATTGATTAAAGGGGCCGAGCAATTCGCGTTCGCCCCGGGGGTAAAACTTTGACAGCTCACGCGGGTCCCAGCAGCCGTGGGTGACGTTGCAGCGGCCGCCGCCGCTGATCCGTACTTTCTCCAGCACGCCCTTCCCCCGCTCAAGGATGGTGATATCCTCCTCCGGATGCACCGCCGCCCGGCGGATGGCGGAGAAGAAACCGGCGGCGCCGCCGCCGATGACCAGGGTCGTCGATGTTTTACGTTTGCTCAAAAGTCATTGCTCGTTTAGGCCGCAAAAATAAGCCTGGTTGCGCGGACTTTAGTCCGCTTTTCAAATATACCCGAGCGGACTAAAGTCCGCGCAACCAATACACTGCTCCTTTAACCTTCCCTGCACCTGCGTTTATCGCCCCCAAACTCCCCAAATTTTCCTTACTTTGCCAACCTCGCCCACCACCACCATGACCAACTACCAAATCACCACCAACGGCCGCGACTACCCCCTGACCAGCGATCAACTCGCGGCCCTGGACCTCGTGCCCACCGGCCACCAGCAATGGAATCTGCTCCACGAAGGCAGAAACTTTGCCATCACCCTTAGAGATATTGACCTGGCCGCAAAAACCGTCGCCCTGACGATCAATGGCCGTGAGCATGATCTAACCCTCAGCGATGAGGTCGATCTCCTCGTCCAAAAGCTCGGCTTCTCCACCGTCGAAAACACAAAAAGCAAGGACGCCATCGCCCCCATGCCCGGCCTCGTGCTTGACGTCATGGTCGCTGCCGGAGACAGCGTCGCGCCAGTACTGGCAGTACACCGTTAATATGTCTTTCCGTGCATACCTAACAAAGGTTATTCCAAACGCTCGGAGAGCACTCGGTCCAGTAGCTTGCCAGTACGGGTGGTATTTTTCTTTCCTCCCTATTCATGGCTTTATTCCGTGATAAAAGCGCGGAGCGCAGGCCATAATAGGCGAAGCCGCTGGAACACAAAAGCCGGAGAAATACGTTCAATACCTAAAGTTACGCCCCCATCCGGATGGACAACAAATTTCTTTACAGTCTTAAAGCCCGTTTGCAGGGGCTTGGCCGCAAGCTCGGGAGCACCCTGCTGAGTGAGGGTTAGGGAAAAAGGGGGGGTGCTACCTCCGCGCCCAACCTCCGCTGAAGGTCGTTTTCCTGGCCGTTGCCCTCCCCGTCCTCCTGGTTACCCTCCTGCTGCTCGTGCTTTTCGTACGCACCATCGGCGGCGACTACGGCTATATGCCGGCGAAGGAGGAACTGGCGCTGGTGGAAAACTCCGAGGCCTCCTCTGTCATCAGCGAAGACGGTCAACTGCTGGGTAAATACTCCCGGGAAAACCGGGTGAGCGTCGGCCCGGAAGAGATATCCCCCTACGTACTGCAGGGCCTGATTGCAACCGAAGACAGCCGCTTCTTCGCGCACCAGGGCATCGATCTGCGGACTTTGGGGCGGGTGGCCTGGCGATCGGTCATACTGGGTGACCGCAGTGGCGGCGGGGGCTCCACCATCAGCCAGCAATTGGCCAAGCAGCTGTACCCCCGGCAAACCAACGGTAGTTTCAGCATGGTCAAGACGAAGATGCAGGAATTGATCATCACCAGCAAGCCACTGATCTCATACCACGAAGCCAGGTCTTTGTCCCGCCCGTCGGCGTATAAGTAGTACGCGTCGAGCACGAAAACATCGGCCACAAAAACGAGCAGGCTGTAGCCCAAACACAGCGCACCCGGTAAAAAATGCCAGACCTCCCGCCAACCAATCCGCCAGTCTGGGTTCAACTGACTTTTCACGTAGCAATAGATCACACCGGGCCGATCAGGAAAAACTGCTGAAAGGGGACGAAAAACAGGAATTCCCGGTAACCATCCCGCCCGTACCATCCCTGGTAGCCTACCATGAAGGGCACCTGGTAAGCAGCGCACAGTGCTACGAACATGCTTAGCCAGTAGCTGTTTCCCCAACCCGCCCGTAGGAGCAAAATACCGAAGATTAGCCCCTGTAAGAAAAAGAAAGCCAACGTGGCGGTCTGGAAACTAACTACAAAATCCATAACACGGTAAAGATAGCTTTCATGGCTTGCAATACAGGCGTACTAGGAACCCAGACAAGTAGATCAGTACCGCAAAAAAAGCAATGCACCTTTTCTCTTCAACCACCTATGGCAGTATGTATATTTTCTCCTCCAACCTCCATAAAGTTTTGAATCTATGAATAATAGAGTTGCTGCGTCATACGCAAGATAGTTATCTTACGTGTTAAAACGACTATGAAGTGGCATGCCCCAAATGATGAGCGAGAGCATCAGGCAGTATATGGAATTGATAATCAGTCTCTTCTGCGCTTAGTAGAGTTGTGTGAATTTGGTTACATCTCACTAAACGGTGTCAGTTATGATCAAATGTTGACAGATAATCCAAAAGGTGCTGAAGCAAAACTTCGCTCTATAAAAGATTTAATCTGCTACACTCTCATCATATTAAAATCAGGTATAACCTTTGATTTCGCTGGTTATTTAGTGAAATTTGATAGATCACGAGCGCATCGCCAATTTACCCAAGGTGTTCAACTTCTCCATTATATTTTGGATGAAGAGGATTACTTGCCAACTAGATTTTTTGACTCGCCATCAGAGTTTAACCAATATTTTGATAAGGAGCAAACTCTAATAATTGATGCTACGGAGCAAAGGTTGCAGAGAACCCAAGACAAAGAATATCAGAAAGAAGCGTACAGTGGAAAGAAAAAATCGCACACAATTAAGTCTATGATTATCAGTAATTTAGACCGTAAAATCCGTTACGTTAGTAGAGCTTATGTGGGTAGCACTCATGATTATAGCCTGCTTAAAGCTGAATTTGATCCTAGTGAAAATCGGTTTTCTGGATATCAGGTCCGGGTAGATTTAGGATACGTCGGTTTTGAAAAAGATTACCCGTTAGCCACTGCTTTCGTCCCTAAGAAAAAGCCACACAAAACTGAATTAACCGAAGAGCAAAAACTGGCAAACCAACAGTTGGCTAAAGAACGGATAAATGTAGAGCATGCAATTGGCGGAATGAAGAGATATGATATTCTTTCAAACACTGCCAGGATTCATGATGTAGATTTGTACGATCAGATGACAGGGACTTGCGCTGGAATTTGGAATTTTTTCATAACTCGTTGATTCTCACCGACGCAACAAGCCTACTGACAGCTACGACAAATCTACGGATTGCTATGCAATAGTAGCACAAACAGTAGGATGTTGCTGGATACAGTACACTATTATCGACTGTGTTGCTCAAAATGTTCAAGTCACCTGCAATTGTGGTGGAGCTTCTGGTGGCAATGGAGGAGGTACGGGTTTTGGAGGTGGAGGCGGCGGAGGAGGTGGCGGTAGTGGCGATTTTGGAGGCGGTGGAATCTCCATTACCGACTTTAATTTTCTAATCCAATGGAAGCCTTCTCATGAACAATTTGAGAGAATGCTTAATTGCCCACCAGGTAGTTTTCATCGGACTATTAAGCCAGCAATAAAGTTTGATTTTCCTACCCCGTGTAACAACCCTGATATTCACTTAGATGAAAACGATGACATCATTATGGTTTGCGTGGACAGGTCTTGGCGACAAGAAACGGGATTTAGCATATTTAACTATGAATGTCAGTAGTGTGCGCTAACTCAAAAATGATAACAAATGATAACAAATATTGATGTTAGTAGTGTATTGAGGGGTGATAGCTTCGCCATAGAAAAGCTTTCCCAGATAAAAGGGATCGCTAACATTGGAGACTACAAAAAATACAAGACTCAAGACCACAACTTCAAAACCTATAAACAGAGATGCTTATTTACTGGTTTTTTTAGTCCACCTCAAAGTCATTACAAAAATCTACTTCAGCATCTACTATTACTTAAGTCAAGGCGCGATTCTTTCGTGAATCTAGGAGTTGAAGATATAATCGTAAACTGTACAATATTTTGTGATGATAACTTAGGTACTGAATTCAGTCTACAAGAACTTACCTTACTATCAGATGTGGGAGCCGCCCTCTCCTTAGACGTAGTCATTGAAAAGAATTAATTTAATATCTGCCCCAAAACAGTAGGGTCCTTAATTCGATCATCCTCCGCCAACAGCTTCATCTTAGAAATGATCTCCGCCGATTTCGGGTCATCGTCGAGGAAGGGCAGGAACAGGCGCCCCCGGTGTTGGCTCTGCACGGCAATGATGTTGAGCTGCAAGCCACCCTTACTCACCATCCCGCTGCCGAGGTGGATGTTGTAGCTGCCGTGCTTACCGGCGATGACGATGTGCCGCTGCTTCACCTCCACGTTCTCCGCCTTGAACAGGCGGGCGGATTCGCGGGCCAGGGCCGCCCGCATCTGCAGGGTCGAGTGGCTGGCCTCGGGGTCGACGCCGCCGACGTGCGCCACGCTCACCACCAGGTCGAGGTCGCGCATCACCTCGC
>ENA-ORXT01006878-ORXT01006878.1-marine-metagenome-genome-assembly--contig:-NODE-6878-length-10375-cov-3.115848_pt1 | contig 10375 bp, 10 predicted proteins | sample MGYA00237868_ERZ511482 | MGnify/ENA metagenome assembly ERZ511482
CTCAGGGCCGTGATTAGTAAGTTTAGTTGCATTTATGCCCCAGATGCATTAGTATATCATAAAATGGGGCAATCTATCAAAAAGGTCTTTAATAGAGAATATAGCTTAATGATCCAAACAAGCATACTTTACACCTACTTCAAACTAATGCCTCAGCACAAAATTTTGCATGACGCCCCATCTATAATATTTAAATACGTATCTATGATTATTATTGATATTTTATTCTTTAGGATAAAATATTTAAAAATATTAGTCAAGTCTTGGCGTAATATTTGGAATCAGAGAAGTGTGATAATAAATAATAGAAGATTATTTTTTCAATCAACGGAATCTGTTTTGTCTTTTTCTGAATTAAGAGCTAAAATCAAATGGTTCTTTCCTTTTGATTGCAAAAGATTTTGGAAGATTCTAATCTTAGGTGATAATTCCTCTATAGATGAATATTCTACAACCAAATAAAGTAAATTTTATAATTGTCCTTGCATATTTTAATTTAAGTTTACATCAATAAGGAGTAAAATTGCCTACTATTAAAATGACCAAAGTCTTTTCAATTCTTAAGATTGCTTTAAAGAATCCAATTAAATCTCTCTCTCAGCTTAATATAAGAAACCTAAGGTCTCTTATATATGCATTGAAATATGAAGATTCTAATACAATTCAACAAAATTTGAATTTACTCTTAAGTGAAGAAGAGAGTGCATTAATTATTCCAGCTATTCCTCATGAACCAACTAAACATGTGCAAGTAAACCATCAACTACCAATACCAGAAAAAGATAAAGAATTCTATAACACTTGGGACGATAAGTATATTTTAAAGCACTATAAAGAATTATCTAACCATGAAACGATTGATGAATTAGGTGGTCAAAATATTGTAATTATTGCAGACTTGAATCTACCTCAATGCAAAAAATATAGAGTTTTACAAAAAATTGAGTACCTAAAACGCAAGGGTATCCAATGTGATTTCAGTCATTGGCTTGATGAACCCAGAAGTCTCAAGCTTATGCAAACTGCATCGACTGTTTTATTCTATCGGATACCATTCTCTAAATTAAGTGCTGTATATCTCAATGAGGCTGTCAGATTAAAGCTTAACATTGGATATGATATTGACGATCCAATTTTCGATAATGGAATCTATAAAGAGAATAAAAATCTCGACGTTTTAGATAAAAAAGAAAAGGCAGACTTGCTCAATAATTCAAGACATTATGTTAATATAATCAGACAATGCGACTTTATCACCACAAGCACGCCTTACTTAAAAAGTGTTTTGTCTAGATACACAAAATCTCCTGTTTATTTATGGAGAAATCTAATGGATGCACAGACTATAAATGCTGCCACAATCACTAAAAATATAAGCTCAAGGCGAAATCATACTAATGAAAAAGAGTTTATTATTGGTTATATGTCTGGATCAAGGGCACATGAAGCTGATTTCAACACAGCTAAAAATGCTTTAATTCAAATTCTTGATACACATAAAAATGTTAAACTTTTTATCGTTGGTTATGCTGACAGTGCTAAACAAATGAAAGAAGACTATAAAGATAGAATTATAATTTCTCCATATGCTAATTATTATGATTACATATCGTCTTACCATAAAATAGATTTAAATATTATTCCACTGTTAATAAATGAATTTAATGAGTGTAAAAGTGCTATTAGATATTTAGAAAGCAGCCTTTTATCCATCCCTACCATTGTTAGTAATGTTGGAGACTTTAAAAACATAATTTCACACAAAGAGACGGGCTATTTTGTTTATACTAATACTGAAAATGAATGGGTATCTAGCCTTGAATGGTGCCTAAGTAATAGAGATAAGATTAACGAATTAGGTAAAAAAGCTGAGAAATTAGTTACCAACAAATACACCACTTTACAATCTGATATTTCGAATATTGACGGCCAAATATTTACAAGTGAATTATAGAAAAAAACTTCTATCTTTTAACGTTTATTATGCTCCAAAAAGTTTTGGAGGTGCTACTATTGTTGCTGAAGAAATAAACAAAAGATTAATTAAAGATTATAATTGGGAGGTTACAGTGGTGACATCATTTCAGGATAAAAGTTACTTTCCGTATCATATTAAAAAATATAAAATAAAAAATGTCAATGTCATTGCAATAAATCTTCCTCAACAATCTACTTACGAATCCGTATATAAAAATGATGAAATCAGCCAAATCATTAGGAAAGTAATTAAGTCTATAAAACCTGATGTTGCTCACATCCATTCGATACAACATTTAGGCAGTTCGTTTATCAATGAACTAAAGGATTTCGGGGTAAAAACAGTGGTGACGATGCATGATTGCTGGTGGATTTGTGAAAGACAATTCATGATCAACAGCGTTGGAAAATACTGTTTTCAAAAGAAAATTGATCCATTAGCTTGCCTATATTGTGTAGATGATATAGGAAGATTTGAGGAGAGAGCATTATATCTTAAGAGAATACTAGCTAAAATTGATTTATTCTTATTTCCTAGTAAATTTCATAGAGATCAACATATTGCCAATGGATTTGACCCTTTGAAATGTATTACTAATAAAAATGGGATTTCGTTGCCTTCTAAAAATTATAAAAAAAGTCCTTCTAATGTTATTAGGTTCGGTTTTACTGGGGGTCCCGGCAAGATCAAAGGATATGAATTAATTATCAAAGCATTTTCAAATATTGCACTGAATAACTATGAACTTATTGTTGTAGATGGTGCGAAAAACTTAGGCAAGTCATGGAGTCATGCATTTAAAAATTCAAAAATCGAGGGCAAAATCAGAATTATGCCACCTTACTCTCAAATTACGATGGATGACTTCTATAAGCATATTGATGTCCTTCTATTCCCATCACAATGGAAAGAAAGTTTTGGCCTTACTGTAAGAGAGGCTTTAGTAAGAGATATATGGATTATATCTACTAATGGAGGTGGAACTACAGAAGACTTAAGAGAAGGAAAAAATGCAACAATTATACCTATATCAGATAACCCTAAACATTTAGAAAAAGCAATTTTAGATTGCTTTGATATGAATTATAAAAAATTATCTAATCCATTCAAAAGCTCAATCACTACATATGATAATCAGGCTAAGGATCTAAACGAAATACTGTTACTTAATTTTGGTCAAGACTAAAAATGCGACCATCTTTCATGAATTCTAACACCTGAATCTGCCATTTTTCTATATTCTGGTCCTAATAAAGACATGCTAGCTTTCAAAAAATTATCTGGAGCAGGAATACTTTTACTTACATTAACTTTTTTGGAAAGTTTCTCATTTGCATATTCATGATGACGAATATCTAAAAAGTCTTCTATTCGATATAATTCAACAGTAGAATCAGTCGTCAAATCCTCAAAATATAGCGTCATGAATTCATTCTCATTGAATACGGTCTTCATCTCATCAATATATTTAGAATATGTACAATTATCCCAAATAAATTTTCTGGAAATGAATTCTTTAAATTCTTTCTCTGACCAGCTATTAAAATCTAAGGACTTGCCTGCGAATTCGTGATGGAACTTTAAATGAGACCAAAGCCTTTTAACAGGATCCCGAAGCACATAAATAATTTTGATATTATCGTATCTGTTCTTTAAATCCACCCAATGGTTCGCTGAGAGATGACAACTTAAGTTGCTAAAATCACAATTATACTTCTTCGTTCTATTTAATGAAAATACTCTATCGTACCACGTAAAATCAGAAGGCTTTTCAAGATACATGCCATACCATCTAGATAACATTTTGTAGACGCCGATATGTTTAGTCTTAGATCCTGACAGCCTGTTTTGAGCTTGCATCAATCTAAACTCTTCTCTTAATACATTATCATTGATATAATGGTGGTTTAAGAAATGTATTTCTTTTTCCGGAGTAAAATAAAGATCTGGATTCGACTCTAATAAACTATATAACCACGTAGTTCCCGCTTTCATTGCTCCGACAGATAAAAATAGATTCATTAATGCTTCTTATATTTTAGATAAATAGTTTTAATCAAAAAATCCGCAACCTTAGGGATAAAATGATTCTTAAAATCAACAAACAAAAATAAACTTAACTATAATTTAGTAATCAATAGTATTATATTGTGATCATTTTTAATATGTTAATAAATAGATGGGCTTAGTGAATAGGATCTTAGGTCCATTTTTGCTTTTACTTCCAGACAATAATAGAATCCAAAGAATCTGGAAGATTGCACAAATAGACTTTAAGAAGCGTTATTACAACGATAGTTTTGGTGTTCTTTGGGCATTGATCAATCCATTTTTTAGAATTAGTATATATTATTTTGTCTTCAAGACAATAATGAATGTACAAATAGAAAATTATGCATTGTTTCTTTTTAATGGCATTATTATGTACGGAACATTTGGAGAGGTAACTAAAGGGGGCATGAATTTACTTCAGGCCAAAGGGTACCTCATAGAAACAATAAAATTTGATATAACAGACCTATATATTTCTCATTCTATAAGTGTTCTAATAGGTTTTTTCTATAATATTTTAGCATATTTATTGATCTCTGTGATTACTGGAGTTGCTCTAACATGGTATGTGCTTTTGCTCCCATTCATTCTCATCAATGTTTTAATGATAGGTGTAGGGATCGGTTTTATTTTATCTGTACTAAAAATTTATTTTAAAGACATCAAACATATTTGGGATTTACTGTTATTAGCTGGATTTTGGGTCTCTGGGATCTTTTTTAACAGTGAAGTTTTATTTGAAAAGTATCCAGTTTTTGTATACGCTAATCCTCTTGTTGGAATCATTCAGCATACCAGAAATTTATTATTGTTTGGCAAAGGATTGGATCCGATGTTAGCTTCTATCAATCTCCTTCATGGTATAATTTTCTTGGTAATCGGCTATATCATTTTCTCTAAGTATTCTAAAAAAGCGTTAGAAAAAATTTAGATGGCCAAGAAAAATAGAAAAAAAGTTCATAAAAGAAAAAACAAGCACTCTACCTTCGACGAGAAAGCAAGGTTTAGAACAAAAGATAAAATATCAACCCAAAATGATCAATTAAAAACCAAAAAAAATGCTTCTAATTCTGAAAAACCGAAGCAAAATCCACTTAAAAATCAAGCTGAGGTAAATTCCAAAAATTTTGAAAAAGCCAGACGAAATACTCCTGTTAACCAGCAAGAAGATTCGATCCATATATCAGAACCTTTAAATAGTCAATCCCAAAATAGAAAAGAAGTTGTTTTATCCGTTAAAAATGTCTCTAAGACATTTGAAATTAGAGAGAAGAGAGTGGATACACTGAGAGAATATGTTTATAATCTCTTTCGAAAAGACAACAAAAAGAAAACCATTCAAGCCCTTAAAGATGTCAATTTTGAAGTAATAAAGGGCGAGAAATTCGGTATCATTGGTCATAATGGAAGTGGAAAGAGTACATTATTGAGGTGCTTGATTGGCTCATTAGAACCCAATAAAGGATATGAGATAGAACACAAAGGCAGAATCATGAAGCTTGCACTTGGTGCAGGTTTTGATCCTAATATCACAGCAAGGGAAAACATATATCTTAATGGATCAATATTAGGTTTAAGCTTTAAAAAGATTGGAAATTTAGTAGATTCTATTCTTTCTTATGCTGAATTAGAAGATTTCATAGACACCCCTGTAAAATTTTACTCCGCAGGAATGAGAAGCAGACTTGCATTCGCCATCGCCATTCATAGCGAAGCTGAAATATACCTATTTGATGAATTTTTTGGAGGTGTTGGAGATGTTGGGTTTCAACGTAAATCAAATCAGGCTTTTACAGAGACTTTTATTGATAATAAAACGGTGGTTATGGTTAGTCATAATCTAAATTTGATTAAGGCAGTTTGTGATCGCGCGATTGTATTGAATAAAGGAGAGCAAATTGGTCCATTTAAATCAGAGGTAGCCATTGAGAAGTATCTGCAAGTCTTTAATGAGACTTCTGAAAAGCCGCCTGAAAAAAAGAAAATAAATAATAGAAAACATTCTGCTGATGTTATCAATGATGGTTCATCGCAGAATCTTATATTCTCTACAGATATAGGCAGGAGTGAATACATGAAACTAAGACAATCTCTGTCACCCTCAGTGGCAACAACTCAATATGGGATAACCGATATTAATGGAATTAAAATAGGTCATTTTGACATTAATTTAGAGACTAAAACTGATCTTTGTATCTCTGGATTTGCGTTGACACAAGAGCTCAACATTAAATCATCAGCTCATTCCATTATTCTGAGACTAAATGAGGAGAAGTTCTACAAAGTCAATTGTGATTTAAAAACACCTTATTTGTCTAAAAGACTTGGGATTAATATTCATGAAAAGATAGGCTTTAAGATTAACATATCTGTTAAAGATTTAAAAGAAAAAAATAACAGCATAAAATTTGATATAATATCAAGTGATTTGACTTCAATACTAAACCCGCTAAAAAAATGGAATTTAAAATATAAACAATGAAAAAATCATACATCACACTTTTATTTCTTATATGTACTACACTTTTCACCAACTGTAAGTCTGATAATATAAGCGTAGCAACTAAACCAGCTGCCCCCGCAGGTTCAGCCACTTTAAAAGCTCCAGCGAAACCAATAAAAGCTGCAAAACTCAATCTAACATACTCTTCTGATATTGGCAGAAAAGGATATATGGGACTCAGAAGAAGATTTAAACCCGCTACTATTGCACCAGGATATGCCATAACGAGGATTAATGATGTTGTCGGTGTTGCTCGACTTTCCAATAATACTACGGAAGTAAAAGCAGACCTCATCATCGAAGGTTATGCCTTAGATACACAAAATAAAAAGGCTGCATCAGATGTCCTAATCAGAATAAATGAAGATAAATTTTATAAATCTATCTCAGGATTCAGTACACCATCACTTGCTAATGAAAATCCGAATTATGCGAAATCAGGATTCAAAGTAAAAATACCTAAAAGTGACCTAAAAGCTGGCTCCAATACCATTAGAATAGATATCATCTCCAGTGACAAGAAGAATATTTGGCTACCAGGTAAAACGTGGACCATTACTAATAACTAATGATAAAATGAAACACTGTGCGATTGTTCAGATGGAAGCAGTACATGAAGTTACTGTGCCACCTGTCATTTACTTGCTTAATCAACTTGGCTATATCCCATATGTATATTTTAACAAGAGAGCGTTAGATACCAGAGGTGATATTTTTAAGTATTGCAGGGACTTAAAGTTCAAGTTATTCTATGTCGAAATTAATAAAGCTAAAGATTGGCATAGTTTACAGACAAAGATAAATGCTCTCATATCTAATTTTGATTTCATTATCGCCAATACATTCCAAAATCCTGGACCGTTAAAGTTCATCTCAGATTTTAACAAACCGATAATTGGCTTAGTACATAATGTTGATCTCTTTATAAAAAACGAGCTTTCGTTAGAAATCGCAGAAAGAACAAATGTATTCTTACTAAGTATCGCTTATCATGTAGCGCTTTCACTGCGTTATAATATTGGGATTAATAGCCGGAATATTAATTTTTTTACGCCTGCTTTTTTGACCGATCATAAACATTATATTAAGAAAAAGGATATAAAATCTAAAATAAAAATTAGCGTGATTGGTGGTGTAAACTTACAGACCAGAGCTTTTGATGAATTAATAGAATCTGTAGAAAAAATAGATTATCCACTGATTGAAATCATGATTTGTGGTGGAGGAAGCCATAGAGAAAAGCTTGAAACCATTGTAAAAGAAAAGAAGTTAGAAAATCAAATATTATTTGCTGAGCTTGATAAAAATACATCTTTCGTCATGTATGACGAGTACTTTAGTCATATCGCTGACTCTCATTTTATTTTGTCTCTATTACCTCAAGATGGATTCCTTGACTATATAAGGAATAAAGCGACGTCGATATTCATGACGGCCATAAGCCTCGAGATACCCATAATAACAGATTCTATATCAAAACATGTCTACAGGCTACCCTGCGTCAGTTATGAAAATGGTAATTTACACCAGATTTTAAAATTATTACCTGATATGGATATAAATGCATATCAACATATGGTTGATGAAATCAAAGTATATAAACAACAATGCTTAAAAGAAGGTCAAGAAAATCTGAATGACGCCATTAATTATATAAAAAAATAAAATAGACATGTCTAAAATAGCGCTTGTTACAGGAATAAAAGGACAAGATGGAGCCTACATCTCAGAACATCTGCTCAAAGCCGGATATAGAGTCATAGGGACTGATAGAAGACGGGTAGATATAGATAATTGGAGATTGAGGTATCTAGATATCGAAGACCAGGTTGAATATGCATATCTAGATCTAATGGATATAGGAAATATTCACAGAATACTCAAAAAGTATAAGCCTGACGAAATATATAACCTTGCAGCTCAAAGCTTCGTGGGTATATCCTTCGATCAGCCAACTTTAACCACAGAAGTTAATGCTATGGGAGTGCTGAGACTATTGGAAGCTGTAAGACTATATTGTCCAGAAGCAAAATTTTACCAAGCATCTACTTCTGAAATGTTTGGTAAGGTAAAGGCCATTCCCCAAAATGAAGACACCGCCTTTTATCCAAGAAGCCCATATGGTGTAGCAAAATTATACAGCCACTTTCTGACCATTAATTATCGAGAATCTTTCGATCTTTTTGCCTGCTCTGGTATTCTATTTAACCATGAATCACCGCTAAGAGGACTTGAATTCGTCACAAGGAAGATTACAAATGCCATCGCAAGGATAGAAAACGGATTACAGGATAAAATTACGCTTGGCAACATGGATGCCAAAAGAGACTGGGGATTTGCGAAAGATTATACTCTGGGTATGATCAAAATGATGCATCATGATACACCTGATGATTATGTATTGTCAACAGGTGAGACACATTCCGTCAGAGAATTTGTAGAATTGGCTTTCGACCATTTAGGAAAGACGATAGTATGGGAAGGTTCTGGAGTAGAAGAGATAGGAATTGATAAGGCATCAGGAAAGACGATGGTGGAGATAAGCCCAGAATTTTTTAGGCCTGCTGAGGTAGACTTGTTACTGGGTGATCCTTCTAAAGCAAAGAAAATATTAGGCTGGGAAGCTTCAACTAAATTTTCTGAGCTAGTGACTATTATGATGGAATCTGATCTTGAAATGGTGAAAAATCAATTAAAATAAAATAATAATTAATGAAAGATTTTAGATTTTTAGCAGGATATAGGAAAACAATGTCATATGCAGAGCCTATGTATATGGTTACTGAAATTGATTCCGATATTCGATGAGTGTAAAAGAGAAAATTTAATAGTTTTCGATGTCGGAGCCAATACCGGGGTTTGGACTAAAGCTCTTTTGACTCATTCAGATAAATTTATTGATAAAATTTATATGTTTGAGCCATTAATTGGTAATTATAATAAGATCTTGGCAAGAGGAGCTTCAGGATTTTATGGAACAAATTATAATAAGCTAAAAATTCTTAATATTGGGCTTTCAAATAAAAATACAACATTAACTCTTAATCATGATGGAGTATTATCTGGTTATGCTTCATTTAGTGTTGATAAATCTGAATTCGGTCCAAGATCCTTTCCTCTTTCAATGGAAACAAGAGTTGAAGCTTAACGCTAGTAACTATTGTACTGATAATAATACCTCTACAGTTGATATTTTAAAAATCGATGTTGAAGGTCACGAATATAATGTATTAGATGGGGCTACTAAAATGATACAAAATCATGCAATAAAGAATATCATTTTTGAATTTGGAACACATCAGCTAGCATCACATCATTATTTTAAGCTGTTTTGGGACTTTTTTAATTCTAAAGGCTATAAAATGTATTTCTTAAGAGGCGGAACAAATGGTTTCGGCAAGGTCAAAATACAAAACTACAATACTCTCTTCGAAGATTTTACTAAAGTTAGCATGTTCTATGCTTCTGTAGAGTAACAAAAATTTGAGAAAGCCCAAAATTAATATCTGCAGTGAGCTAATGATCATAAATTAGCTCACTCAAATAACTTACTCTCAAGCTGTCTCATTAAGTAGATTGATATTACCGAAAATACCTGACCTATTTCTACTGGCTTAGCTTCAGAGAATTTACTCCCTTTTTTATCAGCAACAAAAACTGCTGTATTGTTGTATTCGAAGACTTTAACTATTCGATCAAAGCAGTAAGGCTTCAGAGAATCAGTTAGTCTTTCATGGAAGCCTATCATATAACTCTCATCGATAGGTTTATTGAATCCAGTTATAATTAGCCTTTCGCTACATTGCTTACATACAGTATCTATGACTGATCTATAATCTTTT
>ENA-ORXT01006880-ORXT01006880.1-marine-metagenome-genome-assembly--contig:-NODE-6880-length-10371-cov-11.253351_pt1 | contig 10371 bp, 16 predicted proteins | sample MGYA00237868_ERZ511482 | MGnify/ENA metagenome assembly ERZ511482
GTGGCCTCGCGGGATCGCCCTTCTTTTGGAGCTTGAACGGCAGCGCCACTCCAAACAGGCCTGTTTGGAGACGCCCCAAGTCGTTTGGCCAACCCCCTGGATCCCTGTTCGGACCACGAAAGCCAATAAAAAGCGTGACCCGTGGCTTGCAAACAGTTGCGAGACGATCTGGCAGTCATGGAGATTCTCTGCAGTGCATCTGTGGGAATACTCGCGTCCCACAAAAGAGGCCCACCGCCAAAGACGTCGAGACGAGCCCAAGTTTGAGACGTGATCTGCTTAGTTTTGGCTCTGCGTTTGCAGAGCCAGTGACAGCACTACACGTTGTGCACACGTGGCCGTTGGGTTGGGCGGTTGGCTCCATTGGTGGAGATGCTCTCAATTTTGGGCTCCCCTGGATGCTCACTATGGGTGGGTCTCTTTTGCGGCCGACAGACCATCTACGAAAGCCCGACAAAGAATCTCGGTGGACGGCCGATCGCCATATCACTATTTGCATGCCACGGGTCACGCTTTCCATTGGCGTAGGTGGGCTCAAAATGGAACCAGGGGATTGCCGAACGGTTGGGGGCGCATCCAAACAGGTCTGTTTGGAGTGGCGCGCCTCCAAACAGGCCCGTCTGGAGTGGCCCTGCCGTAGAAGGTCCAAAACTAGAGCAATCGCGTGTCATGGACACGAGGTCGATCAGGCGACTAGAATATGTGAGGATGGTATATTTTTGGACCGTCACACCCTAGTTTTGGATCGTATCGAAGCCACCAATGCCCGTTTGGCAAAACCGTGCCGCGTTAAGGCGTTTGGGTGTTTGGATCCATTGGTGGAGACGCTCTCAGGGTCATTCTACACCAGCCCGAACGCCCCGAACGTTCGAACGCTGAACGACGATATGGAAATCCGATTGGGCGACGTGGCCTCGGCTGGGATGCTTGGCCAATGGAATTTCAATATGGCCGTTCAGCGTTCGGACGTTCGGGGCGTTCGGGCTGGTGTATGGCTGTCTTCTCAATTTTGGCCGAAGTGGTCGAAGCCAAGACAGGGTCTTGATCAACTGCCCATTGGTCGAACCACTTTATCCGGCTGAGTGGTTGGCTGAGAAACAGTTTCGCACTGTTGATCACCCCTCTTGACATCGACGGCATGTGCGCATGGCGGTGTCGATTCCGTCGTGTCGGCCCAGAAGAAAGGCCTGGCACGCTCCGGCGCCGGCCTTGCGCTCCGGGCAGGTCTTCTTCAAGAAGAAGCGCTGTCGTCCATTCAGAACGCGGTGGCATACGAGGCGGGAAGGCGGGCTTTGTCTATTTTAAAATCGCAGTCAGTCCTGAAGATGCAGCAGTTGAAAGGCGACGCCAAAAAGGGTCGGCGCCAACTCGTACTCTCTCCAGGACGTGGCCGGAAAACAACTGACGGTGTCATCGCGGAGCTGTGCAGTGGCTGCATGCCATATTTGGACCGCGCTACGAGGCGTCCTACCCCAAGGTCCTGGTCACAATGCACGAGGCACCGAAGCAGGTGCCGCATGGGGACTCCAATGGCGATGAAGGACTGTGACACCCACAAATGATTGTTAGCGTCGTGATGGCTTTTGACCACCACGTGGTCTCGGAAGCGTGGCCTGGGGAGTAGTGCGACGATTTTAGCAAGGAGGAGGTAAGAAAGGTGAGCACCGCTCGCGCGCAGCATCTGCTCACTGCGGCGGGTGGAATGGCGCTCTTCTTCGGCGATGTCATCCACGGGGGGGTGGCGAACAGAGGCGAAAAGACACTACGTCGGGTTTACGTTTGCCGCTACCTGCGTGATATTACCGTAAAAGAGATGTGGGGCAGGTAAACGTGCCCTGTACGGGAGATTGTTTGATAGGCGTGGATTTGGAGAGTCTGAATTGTCGTCTGTTGTTCACTGTATGCATCAATCCGCTCCTCTCACCTCATCACAACTCCGCTTCTGCATTTCTGCCACCCGTCGCCACCAGCAGAAGCACCTTTCGCACCACTGACATGCCCAAAGATACGAGCGTGCGGCGTTCTCCCCGCACACTCCCCACTAGCCATTCCCAGTGTGCCTCAACGCACGCCAGCTGCCCACCCGCCGGGGCGGCGTCAAGTGTCGCCGCCGCCTATACGAGCTTAAGATGCTCCCATCTCAATGTGGGATGTGGCATCGGATCGGAATCGCAGAGGAGCATCGGGTGCATATGCGTAACTTTCAGGCGCACCACGCACCGGTCGTTGAGTGGCGACTTGACTCTCTAGGCGTCCACGGTAAACGTGATGCCCTAGAGGAAGTCCTCACGCAACTGTACGACAAACTAGTGGAGGTTGCTCCCATAATCGCTCTCTGTCGAGAAGCGCCGTGAAAAGACCTATTCTCGGTACTTTTTTTCTCAACATACGCAACCCCTCCAGAAGCATAAAAGTCTATGGCTCGGCTGCCGGTGACGCCGCACAGCGGCGACCACCGGTGATCACGGCGCGCGGTGACTTCTGGCAGGTGCTCTCGGCGCGGCGTGTCCTCTGCTCGGGCAAGCGAGCGTGCTCCCGCCGCTGCAGCCAGAAAGAGCGTTGACCGCTTCCGCCGCCACCGCGGCCGCGACCGTCACGGGCGCCAACTGGAGTTCCGCCGCGCGGTCACCGGCGGGCGCCCGCGGCGCAGTGCGATCGCCGTGGGGAGGACGCTGTGGCGTCCCCTCGCTGGCCACCGCCGAACTGCCCACGCTGCGCTGCGGCGGCGGCTGCGGCGGCGGCTGCTGCCGCTGCGGCGGCTGCGGTGGCTGCTACGGCTGCGGCGGCTACGGTGGAGGCGGCCGCGGCTGCGGTGGCGGCTGCTGCGGCGGCGAGCGCAGCGGCTGCGGCGGGCGACGCGGTTGTCGGGATCGCGACGGCCGGCGCAGCGCGCCACACAGCGTTACGCAGACCCCGACCCCGCGCATTCGCCCACTCGGCGGCGGTGGCGGCGGCGGCTTCGTGCCAGCCAGCCCCGCTCGTCACCGTGCTCACCGCCATAGTCGTTGCCGCTGCCGGCCGCCACGCCGCGGAGAATCGCCGCCTTGGCGGCCGCCGTCATCATGTGGGCGGCGGCGGGAGGGGGCGACGCCGCGTCGGCACCCTCTCCGCCTGCCGCCACAAAGTCTCCCCTGTCGCGCACAGCCGTCCTTGTGCGGCCCGCCACCGAGGCAAGGCGGGGGGGCCCGGGATACGTTGAAAGAAAACAAAAACACAGCGGAGGACGTTGTCCTCTGTGAGTGCGACCCAACTTCACCTGAAGTTCATTCAGGCATAAACAACGAACTATTCAGGCGCTGCGCGTTTAGAACTGATGTCAAGGAAGGGGTCCTCTCGGAACAGAACACCCGTCGCGTGACGACTTGACTTTGTAGGCGTGCCCAAAGAAAGAAATGCGAAGGATGAAATCTGCACGGAACTGCTCAAGAAACTGATGGACGCTGCTGCGACGACCGCTCTGTGTCGAGAAGCGTTGCGAAAATACCGATCAGCGGTGCCTCTTCTTGTAACAGACGCGACCCCTCCGAGAAACGTCGAAGTCAAAGTTACATTCGCCTGCGCCGCCGCACCACGGCGACGGTCGGCGATCGCGGCGCGGGGTGACCTCTGCTCGAGCAAGTCGGCGTGCTGCCACGGACAGCGCCCAGAAGAGCTGTGACTGCTGCAACCGCCACCGCGGCAACGGCCGCCACGGGCGTCCACCAAAACGCCGCCGCACGGCCACCGTGACGTACCCGTGGCGCGGCGTGATTGCCCTGGAAAAAATGCTGTGACTGCTGTGAAGCTTTCCATGGTGCGCGGTAGCTGCTGCTGCAGCGGTGCTCGCGGCTGCTTTAGCGGCTGCGGCAACTGCATTGGCTGCAGAGGCAGCGGCGAGTGCATCGGCAACGGCGGCCAAACGGTTGACCGGGTCGTGACAGCCGGCGCGGCGCGCCTTACAGACAGACGTAGACGCTCAACCCGGGCAGACGCCGAGTCTGTGAGGGAAGCGGTGGCGTCAAAGGCCGAACCGGCCCGGCACGAGACAGTGGTCACTGACACCATGGGCGCCGTCGCCGGCCTTCACGCCGCTGAGAAGCGCCGCGCTGGCGGCCTCAGCAGACATGTGGACGGTAGCGGGACGGGCCGACGCCGCGTCGAAACCCTCACCACCTGCCGCCCCAACGTCACCCCTGCCGCGCACAGCCGGGTTCGGTGGAGCCCGCATCCGAAGCGGAGGGGAAAGACGGGATACGTTGTATGAAATGAAAAAGACAGCGGAGGACGTCGTCCATTGTATTGCGACCGAACTGCACCTGGTTTTCATGCATCGGTAAACCACACACTACCGTGGCGCTACGAGTTGGAAACTCAGGCGCCTACGCATAGGCAGGCACAGCCTGGAGAATCAAATCCGGAACTTCTGGCAGTGCCCGTAGGCAACGGAGCATTCGTTTAAATAATGAGTCATTTCCTACGGAAGTCGTTTTCTTAGCGTTGGTGGTCCTTGGAGTTGCGAGAAGTTGATCACCCCGGAAGGTGCACCAATTCACACGCCAACGGCTTTCGCCCTGCTGATTTGAACACGTGTTGCCGTGACCACCAGTGTGGCGTTTTTCAACAAGGCCGCAGCGGTTTTTGATGTTGCAGCATGTCCCGTCCTCGGTTATATAGCCGCTTTTTGAAACTAAACTTGACACGACAGGGGCGGGGTCGGCCCAGGTCGCCCTCCCCGCCCTCCCTTCTCTTCGCACCCCCGTGCTATGTCGCCCAATGCCACGTCCGCTTCGAGGTCCCTCCTTGACTGTCCGCCGTTCCCTTCCAGTTGCACCTTCTGCCACCTCGTGACGTACTGCCGCTTCCGGCTGTCGCGAGACGACCAGCTGGCCGCAGTGGCGGCGGAAAGTAAAGTGTCGGCGTCCCCCCCACGCCCACGCAGCGACAGTCGCGCCGAGAAGCGGCCGCTTGTGCTACCCAGCGCCACAGTAGGAGGATGCGCTCGGGTGGCAGCCGAACCGCGGCACGCCACTGCACGCACCCCCGGCAAACACAACAGGGGGGGGAGAGGAGCGGGATTTGGACAAAGTGCGCTGCGTCGCCGCGCGAGCCGGACGACGCGACACCCTCTCCCCCCCCAAAACAGGTGCGGGCCGCAGCACGACAACCGACCGTGGCCTTGGTCGCGGCGCGTGGCAGCTTCTCAAGTGGAACTGAGTTAAGTAAAAATGACCCGGGAGCGAGCCGCACCGCATTTTTTTTCTTGCAGGCTCTGGCCACGGTCGAGTGGAGCGTGAGCCGCGGCAGCGAAGTTTGATCGAAGTCGTCCAGATCACACGGCCCCTTCAGCCTCAAAAGCGCACTGAGAACGGCTTACCTGATTTTAGAACCGGTGGGGTGGAGGGGGCGATCGTCAATCCGGCTTAGGAAACCACCAATTGTTGTGGTCCGCCGCACCTCCGACGATCGAATGGGTACAAGGTGCTTATGTATCGCAGATCCCCGAATGTTTTCGCGGTGGACTGAGACTGACTTACAGACCTACTCTCTCCACCAATCAGGTGCGCCCCTCGGAGCTCCTGATTACTGACATGTGCCCATACAGCCTAGAAATCAACATCAGCTCCTCTTTTCTTTTTTGTACTTCTGTCGAGAAGACAGTAGAAAATGTCAACATTTCGCGTGCGCAGCTTGCTCCGTGCCAACAAAAGCAGATCGAGCGGCAAAAAACAGGGTGTTCTGCAGGATGCAAGGTCCTGGCACCGAATGCAGTCTTTCCATTGGCTACCATTCCGTTTTTCTGCATTTCTTGACCAATAGGGTGCCTTTAATCACAGCCTGTTTCTGTCTCTGTCCCGCGGGACAACATTGGGTGATCAGAAAGACCAGATATTCAGCTCCTGGCCACAGCAGGAGCTCGGAGTTTCGAGAAAAGATTGAAATCGACTCAGTATGCATAAGCGTCCGCCAGACGACCTTCAGAAAGCCTTTGAAAAGAAACAAATTGCCTTCGATACAGGATCTTGCCAAATAGAAAGAGACCTACGCATCCAGTCCACGAACAAACTGTCCAACGATCAAAGGCTGGAGCAGCGCTGTCTCTTGTATTTTCGCCCTTGAGCAGGCATTGCTAGCACTGGGTGCCTCGGCTCTTTTGGAGATTCAAGACAATTGTGGCTCCTTGTTGGTACAGTGTTGCGCAAGTGTCGCCGGCGTGTACGTCATTCGTGGCAGTTATGGTTCAGAGGGAGCGCCCATATTCGAGGGTCATGAAACGTGGAGAGCGACATGTCCATGTTTTCGGCCTTTAAGTGTTGGTGCAGTAACGATCAATTGGACGGCTCCCAGGACTGTCATGAAGAAGCAAAGTCGCACTCCGACCACCAGAGGCGGGGTCAACCACCCTATCTGGACCAGCCCACCGGCATCCCAACCATCCCATCTGAAGTAGTCGTGATGTGGCGTCGTCCCTTGTTTTGTTCATTGTATGATTACAGTTGTGCCATTCTCGGAGTGTAAGATTCAATGCGACCCGAGTGCGCTCTGTTGTCGCTCAATGGGCGTGTGTGGTCTACTTTTAAGCCTCTTAAAAAGCACTGCACGACATCGCAATGAGCAAATAACCCAGGCGAGCCCGCAATTAAAGATGTACGAGAGCACATGAGGTTTGGTGTCTCCAAAAATAGAGGGAGAGGTTGCAGTGGGGTGCCCCTCAAAGTGCACACTTACCCCCCCCGCGCTTGTTACCGTGGGTACAGAAGAATGTAGGTCCAGAACGTGTCTGAGAGATTGGCGTTTTGACCATGGGAGGGTCGATCACCTTGACCGAACAGGGGGGTGGAGAGAAGAGCCATACCCGTTCGCACCTCCGCGATATGCTCTTTGGTGACGATAAATCGCCGCTCTCAGTGGTCGAGCCCGTTATGCGGGCATTACAACGTTAATATGTACGTCAGCAGCTCGCATGCGTCATCACGTTATACCGCCGTGTACAGTCCAGGAAAGGATTGATGCCTGGTCCATCAATCTTGAGACGTGAAGTCCCCTTAACAGAGAGCAGTCTATGACTTCCACTACCAAATCAGAACCCACCCCCCCTGCCGCCCGTTGCTTCGTCTTGCGATCGGGTCTGTTGAAGTTCTTCCTCGAAAAGTATTGCAAACCTCCAGAAAATGGCGGTTGCAGACTGGTTGCAATCATGAAAGAGCGTACGTGGACCAATGAGCAGTCTAGAAATCATGTGAGTTCCTTACACAGTCTCCTCATGCAGCTCTGCGCACTGGAAACGCACATGAGGATGTCAAGAAATCTGGAGAAATGTGTTGACCTTAGAAAAATCACAGGTCCGGCTAAGAACCCTCTCCATGTCCTCTTCTGGCCCAAGCAAGCGGCCCAAAATTATCAGGAAATCTCAATGTGGGTTGGACTGGCTCTGCGTGACTCCTGCAAGACACGTTGATTGGCTTGCAAGATTACTAGCGGTAACTCTCAGCCATGAGTTCGATCGTGGCTTGTCGAACAGTCAATTCGACTGCCTTTCTATGCAGTGTGGTCGGCTCCGCCCCCCTTCTCTCTGCAACCTCAATTGTTTGGACGTCAGCAGTTTTCTGCGACACACGCTACGTCCGTTGCAAGAGGGTGTGGCTGCTCGACCGTATTCTCGTTTAGTGCCCCACAAACGTTGCAAAATCCAGAGCTTTGACGGCTTTGAAACACCGACGCGTACGCCAGGCGATGCAGGGATTTGCTCGTCTGCAATTACAGGTCCAGACAGGGTGTCGAGCTTACGGCTTTTACAACATCTTCAAGAGCATGATTGACAGTACAGGGGTGCACTCCCACAGTAGCACCAATGCACAGATAGTTTCCGCCGCCTGATTCGGAGAGCACAATTGCTGCCGCGCCTCAGGCGACATACCGCGACGGGGATGACGTGCTAGGAAACGGTCAATCAGGTCAAAGAAGGCATCGGAAGGCATGCGCCTAGTTCCCTCAAAGTGGCTGCCGTAGCTCGCCTGGACGGTGCACAGGCGAATCATGGCGACAGGGGTGATGTGTCGTCGTGGGAAAAATGCCTCTGGGTGAGTACATCTCGCCCGCAACTGTAACAACGACTGACCCCTGCTTGGAGGGGAGAAGAGGTGTATGACGGCAGATCTGCTTGACGCACGGGGGACAGCAGAGTGTGTGTCGTGAGTGCTTCGATGGCCAGCAGCCGGTCAGGCGAGAGGAGGCATGTGTCCAAATTTGGCCGTATGCAAAATTTGTGAGTGTCAATATCTCCTTAGTGTTTCGATTAGACCGAAACCTAAAGCTCCATTTGGAGCCCCGAGAGCGTTGACGTAAGAGCAAACCCAGCAATGATGGACTAACGAAACGTGTCTGTATTATTGGTGCAACGTGTCTATATTCGCTTATTGGTCCACGATCCACCCTCTTGTCAATGTAACGGTGCCCCAAACAACGTCGAATCACCTCGAACCACCACCGACAATTTACATAACTCCTTCTCGGTCCGATAGTCCGGGTGACACAATAGGGGGTGCATGTTCTATTCGAAGGCAAAATACGGCACGGCACCCCTATTCAGGACACGAGGACTATCCTAGACGCCCTCCCATTGGCTGATCGTCAAATGAGATGGATCCACCACGTGTCCCACGGCCTCGGATAACCTGAAATGACGACCGGCAAACGATCGCAAGCCGTAGACAGGGCTGTATCTGACATGTGACCGAACGCTTGACCGAACGCTGGACGCTCCCAGACAGACACAGCCGGCGCGAGGCGTCGTAACGTATGAGCGAGACACGGACGCCGGACGAAGTGACACACCAGTACCTTGACTCCATCGGCCGGACACATGACACCTGAACGAAACGAGCCGTCCAACATCGCGGGAAGTGGAGGACACGCGGGCCTGTCACGTTGACACGGTCTCGTGTCAGTCGCGGTCATGGCGCACTCAGCTAACCGCTAATCGAGTACCTAAGGTGACGAAGTGTCAACGACCTCGCACTACAGACGATACGTTGTCCTCGGAATGGCGAAAACACGACTGCGGGAGTCGAATTCACAGTGTGTGGCAGGAAATGGTGCTTCGTGACTATCGGTCAGCTTTCCGGTAAAGGTGTGTTGGTCAATTGTCCTCCTATTGTGACAGCCTCTCATACGTACATGATTGTGGATTGTGTGGTCCAACGGGGACCGTTCTGCTGAACGGAGGAGGGTGCGTCAAAATTCCTCCCCATTGGTATGATGCGAGGGGTACCGGCAGGTCCGACGCCCTGTATGGACCCATCGATGCTCTGGGAGGGGTGGGGGCAGCAACGACATGCTGCCCAGGCGCGATGGCATTCTGGGAGGGGGGGGCCGGCTGCTCAATCCGCAGCCGCACCCGTCGCGATCTGGCCGCCCGCGACACGGAGGAGCACCGCGCTCGCGACCACGGTGACCGCCGTGCTCGCGACCGCCGTGCTCGCGGCCGCCGTGCTCGCAGCCGCCGTGCTCGCGGCCGCCGTGCTCGCGACCGCCGTGCTCGCGACCGCCGTGCTCCCGCCGCCGCGTTCGCGTCGTGTGCGCAAGCACAGTACTCCAGCGCCATGGACGGAGGCTTCATGGGGGGTGGTTATATGTCACTGAGCGGATGGGAGGGGGAGGAGGGTGGCAACAACGACGTGGCGACATCAGCCGTCGTCGCAGCGCATGTTGTTACGCTCCTGTAGTGGTGCCGTCGCGCTTTGGCGGCGCGACGTGTGCAGCACCTGCGATACCGCGGCTCCCCGCCGGGCCGGGCGGCCAACAGGCCCCGCAATTTCTAGCTTGGTCTGCACTTTATTCTGCGGGACTACTTCGGCGTGGATGGCCTTTCCCAAGTTTACGGCCTGCGGGAGTTTGAGTGTCGTATTCTCGTGCCTATGCCGGTTTTCCTGCGCATCTACAACGCTATTAAGGACCGCCCGTTCTGGGTTCAGAGCGTGAACGCGACAAGGCGGCCGCAAGCGCATCCTCTGCAAAAGCTGGTTGCAGCGTTCCGGGTGCTCGGGTACGGGGAGTCGTGCAATCGCGCGGACGTGTACGTGCGGCTCTCCAGTTCAACGATATCTCGGGCGGTGACGCTCTTCACAGAGATCATCGTGGACGAGTTCAGCCCGCGGTACCTGCGACCGTCCACCACGGCGGAAATCGGTAACATCCTCGCCCGCAACGCTGAGCGTGGGTTTCCAGGGTGTCTCGATTCGCTTGACTGTTGTCACTGGCAGTGGTACGCTTGCCCCAGGGGGCGTGTGGGCACCTACCAGGGCCGCGATGGCCAGCGGTCCATCGTGATTGAGGCTATCTGTGACGAGGACACTTGGATATACCACATTTTTTCTGGGTGTCCCGGGAGCCTGA
>ENA-ORXT01006882-ORXT01006882.1-marine-metagenome-genome-assembly--contig:-NODE-6882-length-10370-cov-10.737783_pt1 | contig 10370 bp, 11 predicted proteins | sample MGYA00237868_ERZ511482 | MGnify/ENA metagenome assembly ERZ511482
GGGGGCCCCCCCCCCCCCCTCTCACAGCTCTCACTGGGGGCATCCCCGCGCCTGCTGAGACAAGTCACGTGGCCCGCCTTGGCACCACGATTGCCAGCGTGCCTGGGCATGATTAGTATTCAAGCAGCGATTTGTTACGTGATGCCAGCGGGAGAGCAGTCGTACAGATCCACACCAGCCGAATACGTTGCAGAAAATAGAAGCGTCTTTTATGGTTCACTAGCACCTCCTGGCCGGCTGTATTGCAACCTCTTCCTAGCCCTCCTCGCGCCCGGTCCTCACCACCCGCCCCGAGCTGCACCCAAAAAGCCAGAGACAAGCAAGGACAGAGAGATAAGAACATGCGGTACCCCCCCCCCCTCGCTGTCGGCATCCGCGCCGTCCGCCTCGGATACAGTGCAAGAAGGGGCCGTAGGAGCAAAGGATGCTGTAGAACGAAATGATGCAGTAGAAGATGAATGGACAGTATGGAAAAAATGGCCAATAGGGGGAATTGAGGCAGTAGAGGGGAATGAGCAGTGGGGAGGAAAGAGGCGGTAGGGTTTTGGGGCAGTAGGGGAAAAGGCGTCAGCCAAGACCACATGGACAGAGAGGTTCAAGCATATTACCGGACGGAATCACATTTACGGGGGGACAACGGCCGACCACACCATTCACAGAGCAAACAGCATACCCATCTCCTTGTCGTATTTCTCCCCACGACACCGAACGTACATGAGAACCCGAACGTAGAATAAGGGTAATGGGGAAATCAACGATGCGCAGCTCGGTTGTGGTGGGTTCGTTCCGCGCTAGTGAATGCCTGCACACCGGCGTAACTCGCGGCCAAACCTTCACGTGCGACGACGCCGGTCGCCGTATGCGGCCACTATCCCGCAGCCGATCGCCTTTGAGGAGCAGGAAAGCCGGCGGGGGGGGGATTTAGGTTCGCGAGGGCTGCCAAAGGGCGGGAGGCACGGCCAGGTGGTATCATTGGGGGCCCAAGGCCCGTATGAAGCCATTCCCCGAGGAGCTTCCACGTCGGCTTACCCTGCGAAGAGAGACATACGCAGCACCAATCAATGACCACCCGCAGCAACGGCTAGTCAGAATGCGGCCACAGAAGATCCTGTGAATTGAGCGGTAGTTGGGTGGATGCGTTGCTTTACTCGAGAGCGGTCTGAGGCGCGAGGCCAGCAGGCTCTTAAACCCTCCGTGTGCCTCTCTCGCCACGTTCTGCCGGTGCACTCCCTTACCAGCGCAGTGCTGCCTCCCTTGGAGGGTACATGCTCTCACCACCCCACAAATGGCGACGCCCTTCGATGGCCCCACGAGAATCTCCCCGAGCTCAGCTCCAAAAGGAGCTGCCTTCAATATACAAGAAAAAGTGATTACACCACACACATACAGCAATGCATGACAATGGCACAGCCAAACAGGCCGATGACCGCATAAGTACTCCCGGAACTAGCCAGGCAGTCCGCGGTAACTCCGACTTACCTGAGCGGGCTTGGGGGGCTGCCTCAACGGATCCCATCCTAGCCTCTGTCTGTGAGAACGAGCGACCATTGACTGCCCAGGAAGGCTCACAGTATGAATAAATAAGGATCTAGATCACCGCAAGAGGCGTGCCGCCCTCCACGCAACTGCGGGTGAGGAGTGCTGGGGCCACACAATAGGCTAGCAGCTCTTCACATGGCGGAAGATTGACAGAATAGCATACAGAAGCATGACTTCTCGTCTGACAACGACCATCTACACCCGATTTAAGAGCGTTCTTGAGAGAGCTACTTCACTGTCAACAAGACAGATGGGTGGCCGTGAGCGCAGTATGCAAGCAGGTGACGTCATTGAAGACGACACGTGACCGGCTGCATCATTGATGGCGGCAGGTGTGTGTGGGGCGTTGACGAAGGGGGGGCATGGGCACCCCTGAGCAACTGCGGCGGGTGGGGGTGGGGTGGTGTATATCCGGCGTTGACGGAGAGTCCGCTGTCGTGGACATCGACGAAGCGGAGGCGTTGGCATGGCCGCAGCCTTGCTAGTAGATGTAGTCGTCACGGTGAGATCTGACCCGGCGGATAACTGAGGGTCCGGTGAGAGCCAAGTATAGCGCAGCGCAGCGTTTCAGAAATCCAGCGATGAACCCCTGAAGTTGATCCGTGACCAGTCTTGTCCAGGCTTTGCATCCAGGCTTTGAATCGTCTCACGCTCGAAACCTCGTCGTCGACCCGGTGAGCCTGCATTTGCGATCCGGCGAGGCTACATGACCGGGACTCCCACCAAATCCCACCGCCGTCGGCGGGGACACCACCAGGACTGAGGGCGCCACTTTTTGCCTGCGCTTCCACGGGCTGGTGAGAGGACAGTGGAGCCAGCGCCACCCAAGCATAGATTTGACTTCCTGGGTACAAAATCTAGGCCGCAGTACGCCCCAGTACACCCTTTGCGCACCTCAGTAATGTGGTGCCTTTTCGAGACGATCGATGTGACAATACCGATTATTGATCGGGATACCGATCTTTACCGATTTCGTTTGTCCATTAATTTTACCATTATGCCAAAGTTAGCCATAGGCTTTTCGCGAAATCGTTGGCCGGCTCTGCATCGTTGAGCTCGGTCCTCCCGAAAAGCCAGAAGGACCGCTTCTCAAGGACCAACAGGCACTTGTATTTTAGTTATGTACTTTGGAAGGCGGCTCCTCTGGATTAGGACCATGTGAATTTAGTGCCCAGCCGTATCGGATCCTGCCATCGTTTTCTGCTGTAATACAGTGGCATAGCGTGTGCGCTCTATGCCACCTCTTGCACGCCGCTGGATGGTGCCAAGGAGGAAGGATAAAAACGATGTGTATCTCTTCGCCGTGGGGAAAACTGGGCAACGACGGGAATCTTGCGACCTGTCCGACCGGCAGACAACGTGTGTCATCCGAATGGCGGAATTGTTTGCGAGCGGGCATGCGGGGTGTGATGGTGGGTGGGCACATCGGAGAGAAAAAGAGGGAAAAACACCTCATCAGTGCTGTTGAGGGGTATCATTGGACCTTATGAGCATGTCGGGGGAGCAAGAGAGGTGCGGAGCCGGGGGCCTTCAACGGTCAAACGAGGCATCGTGCTCATTCGGGAAAAAACCATGTCTCCGACTGTGCGCTTTGGTAAAAAAACAGCGGTCCAGCAATCTTAAATGAAAGATTCATAAGACGCAGGCGACACCACGTCCTGAAGGATGGTATAAATCGTCGGCATCTTGAAAGCCATGAAAGAGTATGCGCTACGTCTTAAACAGATACTTTTATGGTCAGGAGCGAACACCCGTGGTACAATCTGAACAAATCGCTGAAAGTAATGCCTGCACGACGTCCCCAAGGAGCGATGCTAGCCTATCGCCGTAAAATTCACTTGCAGCGACTAAACAGCAATCAATCTCACTATCTGGACTCAGGCGCGTGCATGGTATTGCTGATCCCCAAAACGTGTCCTGGGGAACAGGGACGGAGATTGACTTTGAATAAGAGCACTCTATTGGTTTAAGACGACAGTAAGAAGGCATCTAAGCAAATAGAAAGCCCGCATTCGGTGCCAGGACCTTGCATTCAGCAGAACGCACTGTTTGTTGCGGCTTAATCCGTTTTTTTTGCCACAGAGCAATCTGCCCACGCGAGATCTTGAAATCTTCTACTGTCTTCTTGCCAGAAGTGCCGAAAAAAAGGAATATCTGATATTGATTTCCAGGCTGTACGGGCACATGTCAGCAATCAGGAGCACCAAGTCAGTACCTGGGGCGCATCTGACTGGTGCAGAGAGTCGGTCCGCGAATCAGTCTCTGATCACGAAGACAAAATTCGGGGATCAGACATAAAGCGGCCTTCCCGGCGTGTGTTGGTGAACCATCCCGGCGTGTGTTGGTGAACCATCCTCTGCATGCCTATCTCATGCTTGACTAAGAAAGAATCTGAGGGCCACGCCAGCGTATGTCGTCTCCTGACGGTGTATCTCTCGCGATATGGCCTGTGCCTTCCGCGCGTGTTCAATCTCGTTGAACAGGGACACCGAAGGACTGAATGACACACTTTTCGATACAAGAAGGTATGGCGCGTCCCAGAAGAATGATCATATCTCAGAAAGTTCCACAGCAAGCTAAAGCATGCCGTCACCGTGCTATGACCGTGCGTTGAGATTAAATTGTATGCTCTGGTCTCCTGGATGGCTCTGTGCGAGGCAATGGTGATCACAGCAATTTTGAAACGACTTGAAACAGGATTTCACGCACTGTGGACAGGCGAGAAGAACTGATGCCGACAGCAAAGAGGTGCGATAAACTGCAGCAACTGCAAACTCAGTCCCGCAGCGCACAAGAAAAACGAAGACACGAAAGAACAGGAGCAAGGTGTGTTTATTTCTACGACCAAGAGATACAGTCCAAAGAACAAGGCGGATGACGGAAGCAAAAGAAAACAAGAAATATGAATGCAAGACGAGAGGAGAAACAGAAGTGATCGGAACAGGGGTGGCGGGGGGGGCGGGGGGGAGCGCGGGGCGGCAGGGGGGCGGGGTGGGGGGGACACGGCGGCCGCAGCCGCCGCGACGGCAGCGTCGGCGGTGGGGGGGGGATGGGGGCTGCGGATCGCGGCGGCGACGTGGTCCGAATCAACGACGCCGGCGTCCGGTCGACATCTGCGTTCTGATCGGCACAAATCGGATCATGTCACCTCGACCGACCCAGAACGGGCCTTTGATCTGGATGGTCGGGCCATCGTTCAGGGATCAAGATAGGTTCGAAAGATCCTGCGATTCCCGATGATTTCGCAATGGACTTACCAGCGGTTCAAAATGGCGCGGAGGACGAAAACTACTGGTGTCTGTCCTGCTCGCACTAGGCTGTCAGAGCGTCTTCACCAACGGCTCCAACTGTCCAAACAGCCAATTGTGGCACCGGTTGTCCGTTTGGACGGTTGGAGTACTGGTGGCTGGGATCCGCTCCAAAACTAGGGTGTGACGGGGCTGAGACGGCCCATAAATAGACAAGCTCACATTTTCTAATCCCTAAATGCATCTCGTGGTCGTCTCGCGGGATCGCCCTTCTTTTGGAGCTTGAACGGCAGCGCCACTCCGAAGAGGCCTGTTTGGAGCCGCCCCGAGTCGTTTGGCCAACCCCTGGTTCCCTGTTCGGAACACGTACGCCAATGGTCTGCGTGACCCGCGGCGTGCAGAATGTATCGGGAGTATCTCCCTTGCTTCGTAGAGCGTTGATCGATTGCGATCGATCGGCGATAAATACCAGCAATAATTATCAATGGTCAGAAACTCCTTAGAATCTGATGTCGATTGATCGCTGTTTAATCGTGCATCCTCCTCTATGCCATGCATCCGTTGGCCGTCGCGGACGCATCCCCGCGTTGTCGATTGTCGTCGTCGCGCCCATCTTCATCGCAGTGACGCGTACCGGCGCGCTAGCGTCTGGACTCAACACCGTCTCCGCCGTGTCCCCCCAGCCGAGATGGTCAAGGGTTGCCAGTGGACTGAGGGGGAGGAGCTGGGGATCACCAAGGGGTGGATTGCGAGGTCTAACAGGGCCGACGTTGGGACGAGCTTGAAGTCGGCTCAGTTTTTCGAGGGCATTCGCATCGATATGCTGGCGGAGCGAACTAACTACCCTGAGACAATGAACGATCCGAGATACTGGGAAGCGCGCAGTGTTGCCGCCGTGCGTACGCGCTGGCTTGACCATATCGCGCCTGACTGCACGCGCCTGAGCGCCTGCCTCGCTTCAATAACTCGATCGCCCCACACTGGGATGACCACCAAGGACCTCACTGATATGGCCATTGAGGCATTCAACAAGCGAGATGATTACAAAGACGGCATTCCCGGGTCCTGTGGTGTCTTTCGCTTTCTTTCATCATGGGAACTCCTGCGTGAATACCCCCGCTTCTCGGACACGTTTCTTATCCCCTCCTCTGGCTCCGCACTGTCGCCTCCGGCTGAGATCGTTAGCCTGGAGATGGAGCACGAGGATTCCTCCATGCCAGTCGCGGCCTGTGCGGGCACTGGGTCCACTTCGGCGGCCCCGGCCGGGGTCGGGTCGAGGCGGGGTGGTTCGTAATCATCCCGCGCAGATGGCCAGCCTGCAGTGCAGGCAATGGGGTCTAAGCGCACTAAGGACCAGGCCGGGCTGCAGGCCGCGACCGCCGCCATGAACAAGCGGGTTAAAGAGCTAACCGAATCTTCGGTTCGCAAAGCAGATACCCTCAAGAATATGGAGCGGGCCGTGCTCTTCCATTCGGCGGCCATGCGCGGCACGCCAGCCGCGCAGGCGTTCCGGGATCGCACTGCGGCTCGGATGGCAGCCGAAGTTGAAGAGAAGGACAAGCACGCTCGAGTTCGTCAGGAAAAGGTCGCTGCAGAGCGTGCTTACAACGCCGCCCAAGCCAGGCGCGTCCCAGTCATCGCAGACTCTTAGGCTGCGGCCTTGGCGCGCCGCGCCACGGCACAAACCGCACGCCTGGCCGCTCGAGCGGCTACGGCAGCTGTAGCTGCCCGTTCTCCCGCGGGGAGAGCGGTGGGCGACGATGATTTGTCTTCCATCGACGAGGAAAGCTTGAAGCGTCGCCCACGACTGCCGGCCTTTCGTGCTGCTGGAGCACGCGGCTCGCATTTTAGCAGTGGTGGGCAGGAGAGGGGTGTCGGATGGCGTGAGGGGAGTGGTGGGCACAGGGGGGAGGGTGGAGGCTGGGAGAGGAGTGGTGGAGGCCGTGGGGAGGGTGGTGGATGCAGAGGGGAGGTTGTGGAGGGCGCGGGAGGGGCGCAACCGCCGTTGGTGAAGGTGCTGATGGTGCACGCGGTGCGGACGTGCCATTACATGGCGGAGGCGGCGCTTCCGCGCCGCATGTCGGTCGTTCGTCTACCAGCAGAGCTCCCGGTCGCGCCATTTCGGGCGGAGGCGGACTGTATCCCACCACGCCACCGCGTGCTGACGCCTGCCTTGTCGCGGAGGAAGAGTCACGTCGGCCTCTAAGTATGATTACTTCCACTGCCGATGGTACCTTGAACGGAGACTTTTCCGAAATGGCTTCTCGGCCCGGACAGGCATTTTTCCAACGCAAATGACAAGAGAGGCTCGGACCAGCGCCACCAACCTTCGACTAGTACAATCACAGGTGGACGGGCGCCGGTGGAGGAAGCGCATGATGGCAAGGAGCCACGAATGACAGCCCCGCGGCGCTGCCCCGACTGCCCGTGCGTTCTGGGCAGACGCCGCCAGTGCCGCCCCCCACCGGCACCGGCGTCAACGACGGCGTCGGTCACCCGTGCCGCTGGGGAACGGACGCCGCGCGGCCGTCGTCGTCGTCGGCCGCCGCCGCCGCCCCAACATTGTCCGCCGGTCGGCGGCAGCGCCGCTGGTGGCGGGCGGCGCCGCGTCTGCGGTGGCCGCGCACGGCGGGGAGGGGGGGAAGTGGGGGGGACCTCGTGCAGGTGTGGCGGGCGGCGTTGCCCGGGGCGGCTGCGGCGGCTGTGGCGCCAAGACTTGGCGGCGGTGGCCGCGGCGGCTGCGCCTGCCCCACCCGCCGCAACGGGGCGGGCGCCACGCGGCCGTCATCGTCGTCGGCCGCCGCCGCCGCCTTAAGATTGGCGGCCGGTCAGCGGCGGCGCCGCTGGTGGCAGGCGGCGCCGCGTCCGCGGTGGCCGCCTCCTCAAGATTGCTGCCGGTTGGCAGCGGCGTCGCTGGCAGCGGGTGGCGCCGTTTCCGCGCCGCTGTAAGCCGGCGTCGCGTTGTCCGCGCCGCTGGTGGTGGGCGGTTCTTTTTTTGATGAGTTCGTCGGCGTGTTTTCTTTTTCTCGTCTGACTCTGTGTTCTGTGACTTGAAGATTCTTGTTTTCTGTCGCTGCTCTCTCTCCGCATTTTTGTCGCACTCGTATCATGGACGGATGGCAAGAGATATCATTGATGCATTTTTTGAGGCACTTTGGCCCCCATCTACGCGTCCGGTCGATGCGCGCAAGCGTGCTCGATGAGGTCCCGCTTCAGGACGAGGTGCTCTGCTCGTCTGGTAACCCGGGCGCGCGCCGCCTGCAGCCGCTGGACTAGCGCCTCCCGCGGGTCGGCTTGCCCTCCTCCGTCTGGCGCGACGTGCCCAAACAATACGCCGGCTCCTGCAGCGGTACCACCGACACCAGGCTGCCCATCTTGCCCCTCCACAATTTCTCCACCACCATCAGCCATCGCGCTGGCCCAGCAGACAGCTCCTGGCCCGAGTCCACCCGTGTCGTCGTGGACCCTTGAGGGCATGGATCCGCGCGCCTCTCTGTGCAACGAATAACAAATCACACCGAGTGGGACGAAGAGAAAAAATCAATCGAGTTCTCGGGCAGTAGCACCGGATGTCAGTAACAGCGAGCTCGGAGGCATACAAATAGGAGCAATAAAAGTAAAGTAGTGCGCAGAATGGACGTGAAGAGGCTCCTGTTACGTTCTTGGTGACAGAGCGTGCTGCTCCTTGCGGCGGTTAACAACGATCATGTTGTGCAGAATGGCACAGCAGGTGCCCACGTCCTTTATCGTCTCCACATCCCGGAAGTGCGACGGCCTGGCCAAGATCTGCCACTCCGTGTACAGGACGGCGTACACGCGCTCCGCGTCTTTATGCCGCCCCTCGTGCCGAGAAGCGAAGAATTTATCCTTTTCCTCGTCGCCCTTCGACGTGTCTATTAGGACGGCATGCTCGGGGTATATGCCGTCGCACAAAAAGTAAGGTAACGTCCGTTCGACGCCGTCAACTGTGTAGGTGATAGGGAGAGGAATAGCATTGGCAATCAGTGACTGAAAAAGAGGAGAAAAAGCCATCACGTTCAAGTCATTCATGGCACCAGGCATCCTAATAAAAAAGTGCCAGAGGTAAAGATCCATGTCCGCCACGGTTTCCATAGCAATAGTTCGCTTCCCAGACTTACCCTGGTATTGTCTGTGCTTGGCAACTGGACAGCTTGCCCACTCCCAGTGGGAGCAGTCGACGCACCCCATGCACCCCGGAAAGCCAGAGTCCTCGTAAGCCTTCATACCGGGCTGTAAATGTGCTCTGGTGGGCGGACGGTGGTACACAGGCTTGAACTTATCGATAACGAAGCGAGAAAAGCGATGCACGGTCTCGGTAACAGTACACTCTGACAAGCGAACGTACTCATCAACGCGGTAAGTGGCCTTGCGGTATGCCAGCACCCTCAATGCCGCCAAAACCTTCACCAAAGTCGACGATTGAGGCTCCCCGGTGGCGTTCAAACGTTGCTGGAAGTACGGCTCGCATAGCGCAGCACGATATCAGCGGTCGAGCACCACACGAGGTACGCGAAAGCGGCGCTCAAAGTCAACTTCGTCATAGATGGGTGGCTGTCCGTTCAAACCAGAGTAGTCGCGCAGGTGAGCTGTCTCCCTCAATAGAAAGCAACGATTCTTGTTAGGGGCCTTTCCAGGATAAAAACCTGGGCGTGGGTTAATCTCTGCCGCCTCGCCCGCGTGCGCAAGCAGGTCGCCAACCTGATGAGCTGCCTGAACAGCGGCCATGCCATCGTCATCATCATCATTCGCAAAGGAAGTGGCAATTGCCAACATGGTGTGCACCTCGTCGAAGTCAGACATCAAATGAGAGACAAAGGGATAAAAGCGTTACCGAGGACAACAGTAGATCGACAGGGAAACACGGTGCGGGAAGAACACGGGCAAACGTCGGTTGGCTCAAGCGATAGCCTCGCTTCCCTCCAGCTCCGCTAAATCGAAGCACATCTGCGGACAGTCAACTCCTTTATGAGTTCTTACGATTCCGAGATCGACCGGGTCCTGGCCGCGCGATTTCGGAGATTTTGGCGCGATCACCATTGGATTTGCCCCTCGATCGATGGAGAACCGAAGCATACCAGCCCGTCCACTGGCGATCACAGCAGAGTGCTCTTCACAGCAAAATCTGTTGGAAGGACAGCTGATGGGCCACAAAACAGTGCCATGGCACTAGTCAGCGCCGCTAGTGTCTATTCTACCAGATGGCTCAATTGAGTGGCAAAGACTCAAATGAGTCGCATTCTGGGAGGTCTCTCCTGGGAAAGTGGCTCATCGCACTTCGATTTTGACGACAGAAAGGGGCTCAGCGGTGGCTGGTTAGTCTAGGGGTAGCCTCTAAAGCCTTAAAGCCAGGCAGATTTCCGGCAAAGACTGGGGAAAGGAGAGTCTTTCCCACTCGGACGGGGTCCGCCGACAGGGGGGTACGACCTCACCTGCGTGTGTCTGGATGCCCACAGCCCTCGAGGATTGCCCGCGAGAGAATGAATGGCACGCAGAGGGGACCGGCACACTCATGCACCCGCGCTTCCCGAGTACTTTGCGCGCGCTGAGGGCGAGCGGCACCGT
>ENA-ORXT01006883-ORXT01006883.1-marine-metagenome-genome-assembly--contig:-NODE-6883-length-10365-cov-15.455774_pt1 | contig 10365 bp, 6 predicted proteins | sample MGYA00237868_ERZ511482 | MGnify/ENA metagenome assembly ERZ511482
AATCGTACCCCGAGCGTAGCCGAGGGGTACATGCAACGAAGCAATTCGGCAACTTTAGACGGATAGCCAAATAATTAGGGTTTCCTCAGAAAGGGTTTAAATTTATGAAAATCAGCTATTTAGAGTTCAATTTCCCTTGTTTAAATGCAGGGTTTTTCGTATATTTAGGAAATAACCTTGCATATGGTACAATATATTTCTCAATATCAACAAAAGATTGAAGAATTTGGTAATCTTTATCAAATGAACTTAAATCCTGCTAATCGGTGGATTCTTTTATCCGAACATTTACCTTGGGATAATTTAGTAAAAATTTATTCTAAGCATTTTTCTGATATAGGAAGATCTGCCATCAACCCACGTATCGTAATAGGAAGTTTGATTATCAAGCACAAACTTAAATTAAGTGATGAAGAAACGGTTCAATCCATTGAGGAAAACCCCTATATGCAATACTTTTTGGGATTTGACGAATTCATTTCTGTTAGCCCTTTTAGTGCCTCTCTATTTGTTGAATGGAGAAAATTATTAGGTAATCAGACATTCAATGAGTTCTCAGATGTGCTATTTAAAGTATGCTTTGCAGATAAAATTAAAAAGCAGCCAATAGCTTCCAGTCATAATGATGCAACTGATTCAAAGCATCCAAACAAAGGTAAGTTAAAACTGGACGCAACCGTAGCAGATCAATATATTACTTATCCCAATGATTTAGGCTTACTTAACGAAGCAAGAAAAAAGACTGAAACAATTGTAGATTTTCTTTATGAAGTATTGCGAGATAAAATATCAGTCAAGCCTCGTACCTATCGAGTAGAAGCCAGAAAAAGGTATTTAGCAGAGTCAAAAAAGCGACAAAAAAACAAAGCCAGTTTGCGTAAAGCAATTCGATACCAACTTAATTGTTTAGACCGTAATATTGGTTATATAAATAAGATGTTAGACGAATTTGAAGTTTGCCCCTTACCACATAAATTGAGACGGAAATTTTGGGTTATTCAAACCATAAATACTCAACAGCGAGAGATGTACGATAATAAAAGCAATCGTTGCGACGACCGTATTGTCAGCGTTAGTCAACCACATGTCCGCCCTATAGTTAGGGGCAAACAAGGTAAAAAGGTCGAGTTTGGAGCAAAATTAGGATTGGCTTTAGCTGATGGGTTTGTCAAAGCACAAACTATTAGTTGGGATGCTTATAATGAAAGTGCCGATCTAATCCCACATGTATTGGCTTATAAAGAACTGTATGGATATCTACCAGAACTTGTCCAAGTGGATAAAATTTATGGTACAAATCAGAATCGAAAATGGTGTAAGGATAATGATATAAGAATGACTGTGACACCTAAAGGAAAACCAAAAGAAAAGACAGTATACCAAAAGCGTAAACACAGAAAGGAGCTTTCAGAACGCAATCAAATTGAAGGTAAAATAGGACAAGCCAAACAAGGATATAAGCTCAATGAAGTGAAAGCAAAACTAAATGATACATCTAATACTTGGATTGGAGCTACTCTTTTTATTACCAATCTTGTCCGATTTGCACAGGAAGTTGGCTTCCATTTCTGAGGAAACCCTAATTATTTGATAAAAGTTGGCGTAAAAACCGTCAATCTCCCCTCTTCTTATTTGACAGATTTCACCCATAAAATTCAATAATTCCTGCTTTAATTAAACATATTAAAAAAATTGGGTTTCTTTGTACTCTAATTGAATATTCCATAAAAATTAACTTATTATGAACATCATAATTCCTATGGCGGGACGTGGTTCTCGCCTCCGCCCTCACACCTTAACCATTCCCAAACCATTGATGCCTGTGGCAGGCAAGCCCATTGTTCAACGTTTGGTAGAAGACCTGATTAAAATGATTGATGAACCAATAGCGAAAATTGGGTTCATTATTAAAGACGATTTTGGCGTTGAAGACGAGCTAAAAGCCATTGCTGCGGAAGCAGGAGCCGAAGGACATATTTTCTATCAGGACGAGCCTCTTGGAACAGCTCACGCTATTATGTGTGCTGGAGATTTGTTGGAAGGCAAGACCGTCATTGCTTTTGCCGACACACTTTTTAAAGCCAATTTCTCTATTGATACGAACACCGATGGAATCATTTATGTACAGCAAGTAGAAAACCCTGCTGCTTTTGGTGTGGTGAAATTGGATGAAAACAAACACATTACAGATTTTGTAGAAAAGCCGACTGAGTTTGTGAGTGATCTTGCTATTATTGGTATTTATTACATCAAAGATGGACCTGGCATTAAACGAGAAATGCAGTATTTGATGGACAACGACATAAAAGATAAAGGCGAATATCAGCTGACCAATGCGCTGGAAAACCTCAAACAAAAAGGAACAAAATTTACAACTGGACAAGTAGAGGAGTGGTTGGATTGTGGTAATAAAAATGCGACGGTTTATACCAATCAACGAGTCTTAGAATTTTTAAAGGACGAAACTTCCATTCCAGCTTCTGTAAAAATGGAAAACAGTGTTGTTGTTCAACCTGTTTTGCTAGGTGAAAATGTAACGTTGCGCAACGCAGTTGTTGGTCCTCACGCAACCATTGGTGAAGGATCTACCATAGAAAATTCGGTTGTTAAAAATGCTTTGATTCAAAATCACACTTCTATCGAAGGAATGGTTTTAGACAATACCATGATTGGCAGCCATGCCAATCTAAAAGGGAAAGCCGACTCTTTGAGTTTGGGAGACTATTCTGAAATGGGTTAAGCTTGTTTTATATTAATTACCATCATCACCAACCAATCTGTCAGGTTTTGAAAACCTGACAGGTTGGTTGGTGATTAATATAAATTTGTTTATTTGTTAAAATTTTCTTAAATTGTAGGCGAGTAACTGATTTTATACAAAATCAACTTCTTCATTTTTATTATTGGTTCACCGCATTTTTTAATAAAATGTTATCCGTACACCAATTAGTGTGTTAAAAACACTTTTATTGAAAGATGCTTAAAATTTCCGCCTATGAAAGTTTTCAAAAAAGTAATGATGGCTCTTGATATGACAGAAGTCGATCGATCTATTATGGGATTTGTTGATGTCATTTCTAAGCACTATAAACCCGAATCGATTTATGCCGTCAATGTTGTTCCAACTTTAGATGAATATGATGTTGATTATGTTCAAGAACATTGGGTGGAATTTTTGGAGAAACGGATGTCGCTTGATGAAGTACTTAAAAAGGAAATCAAAGCCAAGGTTAGTGATTACATTCATCCCGGAGAAAACGATGACTTAACTGTGTCTGTAGAAGTTTTAGAAGGAACACCTATTAAGGAATTGATTCACAGGGCGGACATCAAAAAAATAGATTTACTGGTTGTTGGTAATAAAAAGGAACATTTGGGAACAGGTGTTACCTCAAAAAACGTTGTCCGCCAATTTTCTAATTCGGTCCTTTTTGTTCCTGAGAAAGAACACGAAAATTTGGATAAAATTATTGTTCCAATCGACTTTTCCGAAAATTCTGCTACGGCACTAAAAGAAGCAATTGGTCTTCATAAAAAAGGAAAAACGGTTACAGCACTTCACGTCATTGACAATCAGCCCATTTCTCTACTTCGTTTTACTAAAAACCAAACCTCTGCTGCTTTTCAAGATATGATGAATAAAAGGGTAAATGATGCTTGGAATAAATTCTGTGAAACCAATCAGATAGATCAAGAAGAAATCAAGTTAGATGTGGTCACAAGAAATGAAGAAAACATTGCTGATGTCATTGAATCCTATGCCGAAAATAAAAATGCTGATTTATTGATTATGGGCGCACGTGGACATTCTCGATTAGAGTTGTCGCTCTTTGGAAGTACCACCGAAAAAGTTTTACAGAAAATAAAAAATGTACCTGTGATGATTATAAAATGATTTCGGGAGTTTGGGACACATTGTTCTTTTTAAATAAAATAAAAACAGCAAAGTCCCGATACGACGAACTCTCTTAGTCTCGACATCCTTGTTTCATAGAAAACCCGATAAACCATCACAGTTTACCGAGCCTATATTCTATCAAAATATATGGGTCATAATTAAATTGAGTTCGGGATTATTGAGAGTTTGAGACAAACTATTTTTTCAATAAAATTAGTAAGGTCTCGAAATTCCGAACTCGCTAAGCCCCGACATTAAAAACACACCCGTCAGCTACAGGAATCATGTGCTGACGGGTGTTTGCCTACCTTTTTAGAGAAAAACCTGTCTTGTTGATACTGTTCACCAATGCATTTCTATCTTGCTCTAGCAAAGCCATAATGTCAAAAACCTTCTCGCTAAAACCACTCAAACAGAATACCTGATTTTCAGGAAACTGCAAAGAACCATATCCTTGAAGGTCAAAAGAATATACAAATGGCGATGCATTTGTTCGCCTCTTATAGTCTTCAAAAGCACTTTTGGGAGAATGTCCGCCCATCCATCCTTGCATATCTGACAAGATGATGATTCGATCATAAGCCTTATTGGCTTTCTTGAAAATATCGTGGAAGTTTGTTCCACCTGCCCTAGCACTTCTCACCAAAAGATCGGCAATACTGATGGCTGAATCTCCAAAGTAAGGAGTCAAATAACTTGCACTGCTGGAAAAACGCATCAAATCGGCATCGTTCGATTTATAGAGAACTGCTGCAAAAATTGCTGCAATTTGAATAGGTGTTCTATTTATTTGGCGATTGGATTTATGGGTCATAGAACCAGAATCATCCAATACCACCAAAGTAGAACCATCGAAAGCTGGAACATTGGATAGTGAAATTTCCAAAGCGTTGTGCAAGGCTGTTTCGATTTTCCTACTCACCTTATCAGTCGAAATGTTCGCCCCTTTAATGGCATCAACTGCCGTCAAATACCTAAAAGGCATGACCAACGATTTTTTGATTTGGTGCTCATCGGTCAATTGTTGACAAGCCAAATCTACCAACTGTGGTGCTTGCTCGGCAATGTTTCTCAAATTCCTTAAAAGGGCAAAATAACCCAATCGGTTAGTAGTCAGAAGTTCTTTCCACGCTTCCGCTTTAAGTGCATCCTTTTCAGAAACAGAAGCCGCTTGCTGCCCTGCTTTGGTCAACTTACTCTCCCAAGTATCGGTTGACTTCAATTCCCCTTTAATCAACTTACTTAATGCTTCTGCATTTCTATTGGTAGGAGAAGGGTGAATCAAATTCACCGCATCAACCAACTTTACCGATTTTTGCTCACCTCTATACTTAGCCAATTGATAGCTGTCGAATTTATCAAAAGAAGCCGCAAAACCTTTCTTCATCGCATTGGGCAATTTTGTGTTTCCTTTACCATAGAAATACGCCATGATTTCCAACATATCGTCTGGACGCCTGACTATTTCACGATAGAAATCTTTTGCCCAATCCTTACCAGAAACATGCTTCGCCAATTCTCCAGCAAGTACGTGTGTAATACTTCGCATACCGAATTCATTACGAGCATAAATTGCTGCTTTAGCTGCAAAAAGTGGATCAACTTTTTCCAACAAAGCAATCAGTTCATCAAAGGTTTGTTTACCAGATCTATAAAATTGATCTTGTGCAAAGGAAGTCAACAAGATACTCGCCAATTGCATTTCGGGGCTTTGAATAAAAGCTTCACCTCCTGCTTTATTGACCGTTCGTTTTGTTACCCTTTTCAATTTGTTAAATAGTGCCATTGTGCTATTTATTTTAATGTTGAAATTCTTCTTTATTCACCAGACTTTACATCTGTCAGGTTTTAAAAACCTGACAGGTGTAAAGTCTGGTGAATTAAAAATACAGAGAAAACCAAACAGTGTAATGGAAAAACCAATTTACAGTTGGATCGTTGTTCATACGAAGTAACACTGCTTTCACTACTGTATTTGGAAGTTCGGAAAGGATTCGAACCTTTATCACTTGAATCAAAATCAAGTATCCTAGCCATTGGACGACCGAACTTTTTATATTCACCACACCTGGCAAGTTTTAAAAACCTGACAGGTGTGGTGAATGTAAAAAAATTGCTGCCTGGGTAGGGATCGAACCTACGACTATCGGCTTAACAGGCCGCCACTCTACCACTGAGTTACCAAGCAAAAAAAATAACAGAGAAAAATTGTCGGGCGTATATTACGTTGCTCTACCAATTTGAGCTACGGGACTATCACTGTTTAAATATTGCAGTCCCGACAGGACTCGAACCTGCAACCCACGGATTAAGAATCGAAGTAACGCTGATGACTCACTGCTGTTATTTTTATTTTTTATTTTAAAAAACGGAGAAAAATTGTCTAGAGATTAACTAAGCGTCCTACCAATTAGACTACAGTTCCAGATAAAAAACTTACTGGTGGAACCGACAGGACTTGAACCTGCACCTCTCGAACCTTAATCGAAGTAACTCTTTTGACTCACTACCGTTTTGTACTCCCGACGGGGTTCGAACCCGCATCTTCCGATAGAAAGTCGGAGATCCTAAACCATTAGACGACAGGAGTATTTTATTATATTTTACGGTTACCCGTCTAAAGTTGCCGAATTGCTTCGTTGCATGTACCCCTCGACTACGCTCGGGGTACGATTAGTCCGAACCCCGAGCGTAGTCGAGGGGTGGATTTAGAAAAGTATTCGGCAACTTTAGACGGGTAGCCTATTTTACCACATAATAAAGTTGTTTTATTTCTTGATAATTATTTCTTCATATTCAAACAGACATACCTATCCTATTTAAAAAGCAAGCTTTCAAAAAACACAAACCAGATAAATATGAAGAAGAAACAGACGAACAAAAATGATTGGTGTAGAAGATGGAATTAAACGAGCAAGCTCATTTTACCATAACCTCTCGGGTAATTGCCAAGTGTTCTAATTGAACTACGAAGTAACACCAAAATCGGTATCATCTGTACTTTATGAAGCGGACAAGAATTGACTAGCCTAATAGAATTTCAGTCCTATAACTTGGAAAGTTACGAAGCAAGGCTTTGTCTTGGTACCGCTAACAGCGCTATTTTACTAATTGAATTTAAGGAAACCTAGAGTGTGAGGTGAAGAATCAAATCTGTGGCTGTTCCTAATAACAACCACTATATAATTAAGAAGTGGTTGTTAGATAAGTGGGCTATTATTCTCTATAGACCCAAACATCTGTTCATTTATGCATTCCTTTTGATTAAAAGGTAGCTGAATGTGATCTATATTTAATGATAAATAATACATTGTTTTTACTATTGATTTAATTAAAAATTGTTATTGTGTTTTCAATGCTAGAATTTTGTGTTGCTGCTTCTATATTGATAAAATTATGTTGCTTTTAATTGCTGAATTTTTTAAAAAAATATTGTTGTCTCAAAGTTAAAATTTATGTTGTTATTTTATTATTAAAAAATACTGGTGTTTTGTTGTAAAACATATTGTTACTTGATTATTAAAAAAAATGTATTGTTGTGCGTTCTGATATTGTAAACCAGCAAGGCTTTAAAACAGTTCCCAATCTTAAAAAAAATTAAAAATATTTTTTTCTTTAAACTTTTTACAAAATCAAAAAAAGCCCAATAACCAGCTACAAACTGATCATCGGGCTTTGATTTCTTTACTAAACCATTAAGGAGTTAAGGTACATTAAGCTACAGTTTTAAAATATTCATTAACAAAGGGCTTTAGTGACTTCGTTATATTCTCAGTATGAAAATTTATTAGTAATCCTTGTGGTTTTTTGAGAAGTTTCATATATGTAATTAATTGTGCTTCATGTACAGGCAATACATGCTCAACTGCTTTCAACTCTACTATAATTGTATCATCAACCAACAAATCCAATCTTAGATTAGATTGGATTTCTAAATCATTATAATAAATAGGAACCTTTACTTGTTGGATAACTTTATGATCATTTTGCTCTAATTGATATTTCAAACACTTCTCATAAACACTTTCTAATAAACCTGGTCCAAGTATTTTATGAACTTTAATAGCTGCTCCAACTATATCATAAGAAAGTTGGGTTATTTGTGTCTTTGTCATTGTTCTACGTTTTAAGTAGTCTGACAAAAATAAGTTGACAATTAACTGCCAATTATTTTGAGTGCCTTATGAGGCGTTATTTTACCGCATAGCCTTAGCTACGTGGAAAAATCACAACAATTAAGTCACCAAAAGAATGACAGAGAATTGTTAAGTTATTTTTGTCAGACTACTTATTGTTAAAAATCCTTACAAACTTAGCTTTAAAAAGCCAACATTTCTTTGACATAAATCAAAAAACAACAATAACAAAGCCTTAATGAAACCTTAATTTCCTTAACTCCTTAATGGTTCAAAACAAAAAAGCCCAATAACCAGCTACAAACTGATTATCGGGCTTTGTCATTTTATAAAAACAATTTATTACTTCTTAATAAACGGCTCTACAATTATTTGAGCGTCTTTACTCAAAATCAAGAAATAACTGCCATTGGTCAAATGAGAAACATCTATTTGAACAACACCCGAAATTTCCATATTTACACGTTGAATGACTCTTCCATTGATATCAGAAATCACTACCTCGAATTCACCATTAGAAACATTGTCCAATGACAGATTCAAGAAATCATTTACTGGTACTGGATAAATAGATAGATCAATTTCACCAATAGCTCTCTCCAAAGAAATCACTTGAGAAATCACTTCTATTTTACCATCAAAAGCAATAGCCATTAGACGGTAATAAGAAATACCTGATTTAGCAGAATAGTCTTTAAAAGAATAAGACTGAGCAGTATTTGAGTTTCCTCGGCTATTAATTGTTCCGACTTCTTCATAAGAATAACCATCTATTGAACGCTCAATAATGAACCCATCATTGTCTATTTCACTAGCCAATGACCAGTTAATCAAGTTGTGGTTTTCTTTGACTTCTCCATCAAACTCAACCAACTCAACGGCTGTCGTTATACAATCAACTATTGTTTCACCAACAGAAGTACTACAAACACCACTGTTTGAAGTAATGGTCAAATCATAACCACCGCCCGAAGTAAAAGGTCCCGCAGAAGCTACGGCATCGGAAGTAGTAAATGACGTTCCTGTAGCGTTATCTGTGATGGTATAAGAACCGCCAAATACTGTTGCATCAAAGGTAATCAGAACAGAATAGACTGAATTACCATCGCCACAGATAACATCTATGCTAAAGAATTCAGTAGTACATGGTTCTGCATCGAATTCACAACTGCCATCATCACACAATGCCATCACATCAAAGTTGTTGGCTGTTGCATCGGTACAACCCAACAAAGGAGTACAACTGCCATCGTCTTCTGTCGCTGCTGCATTGAAGTTTGCAGAACAGGGATCGGTACAGCCATCCACAACGACAACATCTACATTCGGGAATGGATTGGCAGCAGTCGCATTCGATGTTTCACCATCTAAAGCATTCGCTCCACTAAATGACCATTCGATAGGATCAAAAGTTGCCGAAGGCTGATCGTCGTTGCTAACAGCCCAACCATCTTGGTAATCCCAAGCTGTTCCAGAACCATCGTTGTCGGTATCACCAAAGACATCACAAACAGAACCATTCGAATACAGCACAACAGCATCGTCGCCATTGACACTAATAACACCATCTACATAATCGGCATCAAAACCAAAGAAGGTATTAAAAGCAGCGTTGTCGGTGGTGATCCAAATACACGTTTCATTAGATAAAGCTACTGCTGGGAAAGTAAACTCTTCTGCTCCATTTGAGCCTCCACCATTGGATACAGACTCAATACCATAAATACTCAAATCAGCAATATCGGCATTGGCACACAATTGCAAACCTTTTGGCAAACCGCCTGGTAAAGAACCATCTACGATTCCTGCTATGTATAAATTACAACTAATAGGCGCAAACTCACAACTGCCATCATCACACAATGCCATAGCATCAAAATTCGTCGCTCCTGCATCGGTACAACCTAATAATGGAGTACAACTGCCGTCGTCTTCTGTTGCTTCTGAGTTATAATTTGCAGAACAAGGATCGGTACAACCTGTTGTTGGGAAGACACAACTGCCATCATCACACAATGCCATCGCATCAAAATTGTTGGCTGTTGCATCGGTACAACCCAATAAAGGAGTACAACTGCCATCGTCCTCTGTCGCTGCTGCATTGAAGTTTGCAGAACAGGGATCGGTACAGCCATCCACCACAACAACATTTACATTCGGGAATGGATTGGCAGCAGTCGCATTCGATGTTTCACCATCTAAAGCATTCGCTCCACTAAAGCCCCATTCAATAGGATCAAAAGTCGCCGAAGGTTGATCGTCGTTGCTAACAGCCCAACCATCTTGGTAATCCCAAGCTGTTCCAGAACCATCGTTGTCGGTATCACCAAA
>ENA-ORXT01006884-ORXT01006884.1-marine-metagenome-genome-assembly--contig:-NODE-6884-length-10364-cov-22.289783_pt1 | contig 10364 bp, 9 predicted proteins | sample MGYA00237868_ERZ511482 | MGnify/ENA metagenome assembly ERZ511482
TTCATTGGCTCAGGGGGCGGTTCATGATGCTGAAGCGGATGTTGCGGATCCAGTTTTTGTGAGAAGCACAATAAAGGCATGCTTACGATCCTTTCCACCCGAGGATGACGCAGGCACGAAGTCCCACGCTATTGAATTGGTCGAAACGCGCGCCCCTCCAAAGACGCATCACAATTATGATGAAAGCTGCCTTGCATGAGCCCGCCATTTCCCTTGGTCGAACTCAGGTTTACGTGGCGCGCTGAGACGTCTTCTTGGTCCGTCATAATTTCTCTGAACCCCATCTTAACCCCACCCTGGCTCCCATACGGAAGGATGCGGGTGCAATCCGATGGGAGATGTGGTTCGCCAATCAGGTTCAATCCCCTCCCATCTTAACCCCACCTTCTCCACGGCCCCGGTTTCAGTGCGGAGGTGAATGAGATGCACGGGCCAGGCGCCGGCACCTCGCGGACGGCAGCAAGGAACTACGTGGCGACAGCCTATGGGGCCAATCAGATCATCCATAGCCTGGAACACCGAGCAGGAAGCCCCCTGCTCAACTCGCACCACAGGTGCGCGCCTTGCACGCGCTTCGCAGTCCAACAGATGGTCGACGTAAAGCGTCTAGCCATACTCCATCAGCAAAGGAAGTAATACCACCTTAAGAGCCTTGCATGGAAGAACCTAGAAAAGCTGTGGAACTCTGAGACAAGTATCAATGTAGTCGGCTGTCATGATGTGGGAAGCAGAATCATTGCTGTGTGTGAGACTCGCACGGGAGACTTGACCCAGTGCTGTTGAGAAAAGCAGAGAACCTGTGTTCGTGAACGAACCTCCTCTTTGTAGGACGGCTCGCGGGAGGGGAAGACGACGCCTTTCCTTCATGGTAGCACCAGGTTGTCAGGCCGCTGCAATACCGAGAGCCTGCCCTGCTGCTGCCTCCATCTCCCACCTGTTGTGCTCCCGCCTGGTGTGCTCACTGTCCCCTTCGCGGCGGCGGTCACCTGCAATCACCCAGTCACCGAGATGGAGGGACCGCCGGTGGTGACGAGCTTGGTCGTCAAGAAGGTGGCTCCAGAGGATGCCCAATTTGGGTACCGCCCCATGTCCGTCCGTTTGGCGGCAGCTACCCTTCAGGACTTGACGGTCAATGACATCGGATCATGGCCCGAGGGGGCACTTGCGGCCTTCTTCTCAACGCGCTCGACGTTCCCGGCGCTCCGGGTTTTGGAACTGGGTTCGACGTACTTCGGGAAAGCCGTCAAAGATGCCGCTGTCGGCGCGGCGATTGCGGCGTCGTGCCCGCTCCTGAAGACGCTGCGCGTGGGGACCAAGATAGATGCGGGGTTTGGCTCGGCTCTGTCCGTAGCCTCTGACGCATTGCCGGAGCTCATCTCTGTGACCTGCTCTCTGCAGGGCGTGGATGACCTAGTGGAGCTGGCGTCGTTGCTTCGCGGCCGCTCCCTCGACGCCATCGAGCTGCATGGGTGGATCCCACATGTAAGCATGGGCTTTCCTGGCATCAACGGCACCGAAGGAGGGCTGTGCGTAGACGCCATTCTGGGGTGTGAGCGTCTACCTGCCAAGCTCGTGTTGGAAACTACCGCCCCTTGTGTCGAGGACTGCTTGCGGCTGCTCGAGGACGCGCGGGCTGCGACGGACGTGCGGCGTCTATGGCTTCCGGCTCTCTTCGATATAGCCGCCGTCCTGCACGAGATGCCACTGCTACCGGCGCTCTCGGAGTTGCACCTCACCATGGGTATGGGGCCCATCGACATGAGTGTTCCTTTTAATCGCCTACACGGGCTCATCCCCGTGTATCGGCACTCGCTCAACACATGGGTGGTCCCTCCGGTATTGACCACCCTGTCGCTGACCGTGGGCAGCCCCATCTCTGCAGGGGAGCAGCCGTTGGTGCCTCCGCCGATGGTGGCGGGTGTACTGGGTGCAGTGGCCGCTTCCCCGGCGATGACGACACTGGCGGACGTGCGGTTGTGGCCGTGGGGGGTGGACGCGGGGCTCGAGGCGGCAGTGGCAGCGCTTGGCAACGCCCCGGCGCTGCGCTCTCTGCGGATCGGTGGGCTGCCGCCAGTGACGTTGATGCTCGAGTCGGGCCGTATCGACCGCATCCGTGAGTCTCTGCCTCAGGTGGAGGTCGTCGTGGTCTCTGCGCTGCAGGAGGCGTACGGCATGTAAGGGGCGGGGAGGGAGGGGCGGTAGAGAGCGCAGTTGCTGGGCCGGAGAAGAGCGTAGGCTGCCGTAGTATGAATACCGACTGCTTGAGTCGACGCTGCAGCGTTGCTGCGCGCCCGCCGGTTGTCGGAGGGCGCGCCGCGCTGGGGCGACCTTGTCAATCTTGCAGGGGTCCCCGTAGAGTAGAATGAAAATCAAGAAACATTGTCCTTGTACAGTGCATTCTCGTTATCAGAGAATCGTTTACAAGAGAATATAGGTTATGAGTCTTCCATTCCAGTCCGTGTACATGTAGGCCACTGTTATTCATATTGAGCTGAATCAGCTGTCTCTTTTCTCGAGAACGCACTGTATTGATTCCTCACTCGTTTTACCCCAGCGCAACCCACGGCTCCGCAACCCGCGACAGTACCTGCCGCGACCACATTCTGTTGCCGGACATGCCCAGCAACGCAACCCCTCCCCCCCCTTCTCTCTTCTGCCACGGCGTCCGGGGGGGTGCACCCTTCTGCCGGGAGAGGGGGTGGCGGCCACCAATGGAGTGAATGGGGGCGGGGAGCGGGCGGGGAAACACAGGTGGCGGGTGGCGGGGGGCGCGAGCTTGGAGGAGCGTCTCTGCAAGCGGGAATTTAGAGGGGCGTGGGAGGGGCAGACGCAGGGGACGCAGCGGGGGCGCGCGCCAGACGGGCGGGGGCGTGACGCGCGGGTCGAAGGATCGGACGGATCTCGCTCTGGCGCCCTCGTCGGACGCCTCGTTGCGCCAGAGCGGGCGGGCCTGCCAGCGGCTGGCGACGAGCCCTACGGGCAGCAATGGCGGCGACCGACGCGGCGACGCCTATACGCTGGAGCCATTGGCGCACGCGTGCACGGGGCATGCCCCCGTATCGTGGGGGCAAACTCACTGGCGTTGCGCTTCTCGTCAGCGTCTTTCTCCCACGGGTCCACGGGGTGTCTTTGTAGTCGTGCATTTTCAATGTTGCCGGGGCACCCACGGCGGCCGAACCCGCCGGCGGCCACCCCGTGGGCAGGCGACGTTTGCCGCCGACGTCGGCTGCTTGCAGCGACGGGCGGAAAGGAGCGGCCGAAGCACCACGCGTCGGCCGCGCGCCCCACGTGGCGCGGCCGTCGGGGCGGCACACGCCACGGCACGGACCGGCAGGCGGGGGCATGGCGGCCACCTCGCCCGCCAGAGTCGGTTTCGAGGGGCATATGACCATTCCCAGGCAGTCCGACGATTGCCTCACAATGGCGAGAAAAAAAAAAAAGAAGACGTACCCCCTGGTGGCCGCGTGGCCCTATTGCCCCTCTCCCCCCTCAAACGGTGTGCAGCTCGGTTTTGCGCACGCTTTCCAACCCCGCCTCACAGCCAACAGCCGAGTAAAACGCGAGCGTGTCGAGCATCCGGTGCATGTCGCCGCCGGCAGGATGGGCGGGCAACGGGATGGAGAATGGGGGTGCCAGCACGACGACCCGAGCCGGCGTTGTCGACCGCACCGTCCCCTACCGACGCGACGCATCCGCGTCCGCCGCGTGCCACCCCACCGACAGCAGCGGCACCGCGGTGCCCGTCACCAGCCCCCCGCCGAGCGCCGCCGCGTGCGCGACCGCCGGCACCCGCCGTGGGGGGGCTCACCACGCGTCGGCATCTGCGGCCGGGTCGTCCAGCGCCACGCGCCGCACGGCGGCGGGCGCGCCGGCGACGAGTTCCCCGGCAAACGGCGTCGGGAGGTCGGCCTTGTACGTGATGGTCAGGCGCCGCTTGGCGCGCGACATGCCGACGTACGCCAGCCGGCAGGCCGCCTCCACCGACGGCCCGAGCCACATCCCACGCATCGTCCTCGTCGCCCCGGTCGTCCGCGTGGGGGTCCTCCGCCTCCTCCCGCCCGCCGTCGGGGACGAGCCAGCGCAGGGGGGCGAGCGCCGTCCGCAGGCGGTGCAGGCAGCCCGCGGCCGGGGTGTCGGTCGCCGTGGCCGCGGTAGCCGCGGCGGCCGTCGCGGCCGTGGCGGCCATGCCAGCGTCGACCGCCGGGGGCGGCGGCAAGAGCCCCGCCGCCGACGGCGCCCGCGTGGCGCAGCGCCGCCGCCACCATGGCGGCGCCGCCGCCCAGAGCGCCGACGCCGCGAACCGCCACAAGGACGCCCAGGAAAGCTAAGGCGCCCACGAAGCCGCGGTCCGGGGCGGCGACCAGGGCAGCGGTCAGCGGCGCCACCCAGTCGCCCCCGTCTCCGCCGTCGCCGCCGACGCCGCCGCCGGCACGACCGCCACCGCCGTCGGCCTCGCCGCTGCCGCCATTGCCACCACCACCACCGGCCGCCGCGCCCGCCGCCGCCGCATCCGCGTCGAGCAGCGCGGCGATGAGGGCGGAGGTCAGCCGTTCCGTCGCCGCCACCGACGCGTCATCGGCGCCCGAGCCCGCCGCCGCCAGCGCGCGGCGCACGACGAGCCGCCGCACCCTTGCCGCCGTCAATGGGGACAGTGGCGCGCCGGGGCGCCGCACCGCCGCCAGCACCGCCTCGGCGGCGACCAGCCGCGCGTGGCCGTCGGGGAGGGGGAGGTCCACCGCCGTGCGTGGGGGGGGCGGGGGAGGGGGAGGGGCTGCCGCAGACGCCGCCGCGTCCGCCCTACTGGCGGCGGTGGCGGAAGCGGCGATGGCGCCGCCACAGCCCCCACCGTCGTCTGTTGCCCGCGGCCCCAAAGCTTCCGCCGCCGTCCTCCGCAGGCCCATCACCCCCGCCGCCGTCCCTCGTACCCCCGTTATCTGCAAAGGGCGCCCGTGCTGCGTCCACCGCTGCCGTCGCCCGGCGCACCCACTATCCCCACCGACCTGTCCCACCAAACCCGCCGCCAGCGCCGCCTTCCGCGGCCGCCCCCGCCCTCCCCACGGCTGCTCCATCCAGTTTCCGACTCTGTGAAGTGGCTGCCGCTGTAGCATCTTGCGAGTCATTGTACGGTGGCAGCCCAACCGCAATTATGGTATTTTGAAAATCCCATCACACAGCTCGAGCTTGTGCGGTTGAGTTGCCCGCTGTAGCACAATTTCTGAAACAAACAATAATAGTTGCGCCAGAACAGCTGTCTTGGCCAATGATATGGCCGGGAACCGGCAGAGGACCACTCAAACAATGTTCTGCTCTGGTTATTTTGCTATCAAGGTCTGCAAATTTTCATGCAACAGCAATACCCAACACAGCAAGTGCGCTAGAGCGAGAGTTGTAGCACAAAGTAGACAAGGCCGGCGGCGACCGAGAAGCGCGTGCTGGTGGCCGCCGTGAGCTGAAGTGGTAATGTCGCCAAGAGTCACCACGCCAGCGTGCCTCTGGTCGCGTTCGCTAGAGGTTGCCACAGCCCGGTGCTGTCCACCGTGCGCAGGGGTCCGCCGCTCCCTGTCTGGAGCTCTGGGCGGTGCCCCGGCCTCCGCGTCAGTTCTGCGTTGCTTCTGAGAGGGTGAGAAACCTGAGGGGAGGGTCGCGCAGGCCGGGTCGGCGGGCGGCGCAGGCAGGCTAGGGGGGAGGGTGCGCGCATCGCTGGCTGGTGAGCGCGCATTGCTGCTGCAGCTTGTTGGGGGTGCTCGGGTGGACGTGGGGGCATGGTTAAAAGGGTTCGGGGTGGGTCGGGGGTGGGGGGCGGGGTGTGGGGTAGTGGCGTTCTTGGAAGTGCGGCCGAGGTTGGGCTGGACGTGGGACTGTGAATGCCTGCTTTAACGTTCATGCCTTGGGGAGCCAGTGCACGGTTCTGCAGTCAGCCTGCCTTCTGAGCTGTCAACGTTTCCACGCTCACAACTGCCTGCAGTGCTCTCAGTGGCATGGGCCTGCCCCTCAAGTGTACAAACACGCACTCAGAAGTGCGTAGATGTCGGTCACTGCCCTCTATTGACCCGTTCTGGCACAGCCTTGGGCTTTTTGGGGACAGCACGGCCCTGAGACTGGGCGTGCCAGCTCCTTTGAAGCCGCCCTAGTCAGCGTAAGGTGGGATGCATACAGTAGAGAGGGACGCGTAAATGGATCTTGGGCCACTCGTTTGCACAAGCGGCAGCCCGCGATGGCTGCACGTGACCGTTCGACCGGCATGACTCAGCCTCGAAGTCCTTGCACAACCTGAGGGGGTGCGACCGCAACACACGTCACGCACTCGTGCGGATTCGATCCATATTGGTACCGAAAGGCATACACGTGTCTCGCTAGATTGCCTTGATTTGGGCGGTTCGGGCTCCGTTCACACGCTTTCCGTGACATGTTCGGCACGTATTCGACGGACGCCTCTTCATTTCGATACTGGCGACGACGCTGATACGTGTCCTCCGTTGGCAACCACGAAGTGCGGCCAACAACGTCGAGGCCAACGGCGCTCAGATCTTCGAAAGGTAGCCCACTCTGTTTCACCCATTACATTGCCCGTTGGCAACGCGTTGGCCCGTTGGCAACTGACCACTCGCAGGGCCACACGTAGCGGTTTCATTTCACCGTTTCAGACCGTTGGCCCGACATTGCTGGGAATGCTCTAAGGTACACATGCACAGCGCAGAAGCCGATATGGAACCTCCGATTACACAGGGACCACACAAAGCACTGCGCTCGAAATTGACAACCAGCATTTGCGGAGCCAATATGCAGCCAAAAGCATCTTCGGCTGTGCAGGACCGGCAGACCTGACGATACCGAAAGCAACAGCAACTAAAGCAGAAGTGGTGTACACAAAGTATGCAGTACAGCGAAGCAGATCGAGAAGCCCGGGAACTGGAAGGGAATCGGGGGTCAATACTATGTATCAAGAAGAAAAGAAACGGTGGAGCCGTGAAGCAATTATCGGAGCCGGAAGAAGTTATAGGGATCCGTCACAATGGTGGGGGGGGGGACATACATGCTGGAAAGGTCATCAATGGTGAGGGGAACAGAATTGGGTGGTGGCGGCAGGAATGGCGCGGGTGGGCAACGTTTCAATGAGGCGGGGCGCCATGCGGAACGGAGACAACACTGACAGCCAGCGGAAACCCCGTCTTGACGGTAGCCACGCTGTCAAATCGCTTTCTTCGGACGTCGTCGACTTCGCCACTTTCGTGACGCGTACGACGCGTGTGCGCAAAGACATCGGCGTTAAAAAGGCGATCTGCCGCCTGCGCGGGGACGAGTTGCTCTGGAGCACCAAAATCGTTACGTTGCCAGTCGATGTGTGAAAGGACGTGGAGCACACGTTTTATAGATGCAAGGCTACATGAAGGGTTGTTTTCTACAACGACGCGACGGCTATGTGCACGAGCACGCGCGAACACAACAAGCCTGGGGTGGACAAGGTCTTGCTGAAAAGAATGATGGCGATTCGGCACCTGGACGATTTCACCGAGCATGTCTCTTTTGAGCTGGTTTTGGGCAAGAAGGTTGAGTTTGGACGGCATTTCGAGCTCGATACGTTTCGTGCCAGCAGGGGTTAATTGCGCGGCTTCCTCGCCTGAAAGGGGCTGGCGTTGACGCTGCTGCACCAAAGAGCTGGCGCGGTGGACAACGTGAATGTCGCACGCGAGCTTGAGGCAATGAGAGAAAAGCCTGGGGCGTGTCAGGCGAAGGACATCTTCCACATGGATGAGACTGGCCTGCATTACCGCTGGCTGCCGGCACATTCTTTCGCATCAAATGATGAGCGGCGCGAGGCGTGTTGTGCAAAGACCATGACGGTTAACGTCCGCGTCACAGTCGTTCGTGGTTGCACCGATACCCTCAGGGAGAAGCTATCCGCTGCGATCAGTAGGTCTTCCATAGTGCCGATCTGCTTGAAGGTACCCCACGGGGCCTCGGCTTTTTCCTACATGTCCAAATCCTGCGCCTAGAAGGACGGCACGTCCTCCAAGAAATGGTTTCACGTGGTGTCCGTACCAGGGGTTGTGATGCACGACCACTGCAGGCTGGTGCAGGTCATGGACATTGCGTCATCTCATGGCATCTAGTTCGGTCATTCATAAGAAGAACTGATCTTTCTGAGACTTCGTTGCGCGGCTCGCAACCAGCCGATGGATGCGGGCTTCATGGCTGCCGTCAAGCGCGGCTACCGGCAGCGGAACCCTAAACGGTTGTGAATGGCCTCGGCGCGTTGGTAAAGTGCTTCTCGGCTGCGCGACGCCGGCTGGACGAGGCGGCACATCCGCCGCATGCCGCGCCGGCAGCTACCTCCTCGTAGCGGATTTTGCGAGGTGGTTGTTTGTCACTGTATGGGTCAAGTATGACGCACATTAAGGAGGAGTGCGCTTTAATAACTCTGACATACATCATGCACTACTGGGCCGAGGCGAACGTGCTGGGCACAGTGCGTGCGCACGACCTTCTTCTCGATCACGGGGAGTGCCGGCAATCAATTTGGGTGGTGACCGATGATGCGGACGAGGTGCTCCCGATGCGGCGAGGCACAATGCTGGGGGACGACACGCTCGGTGGGTTGACCGCGAAGGTGCTGAGGTCGGAAGTGGGAGAGTGGCTTGATGTAGATATTCCGCATGCGGGGATGATGAAAGCGGTCGATGGGTGCTCGGAGGAGGCGAGCACCACCGCACCCCCGCTGGTCAACACTGATGAGCACTGAGCGGGGACGAATTTGTTAGGGCAGGAATTGACTGAAAGGGGATCAAACTGTCAGTGCCTCCGCCTGACTCTGCTGCTCCGTCGTGCTCGATACGGAATAAAAGTGTGTCCCACGAGTACTCGTCCTGCCATGTCGACATCTATTGGGTTCATCAGTGTGCATACAGGGCACCGGGTGGAAAACAAGCAGCCGTGCTATGATGCTATCTGCGTGTTGGCTGGTTCCGTTGTCAAAGACAGTCCTGAACAGGACCTAGCGTGATGGTCCCGCACCCCCCCGGGTCCCCCTCCTTCCCTTGGCGCGTGCACACAACGACGTCAGATGAAAATATACAAAAACTGGATTGCCATCTGTCCCCTTTGCACCACCATGTCGACTCAATCCGCCCTGGGATTGCTCTATTTTCCGCCGACACGACCGATTGACGCCAGTGGCCTGATAAGAGAATCCAAGATGAAGAAAAAGCGGGCGGTGGCTGAAAGGAGAGAAAGAAAAGTCATGACTGACGAAGACAGGAGGAGGCGGGAAAGTGGGGGGGGGCGAAAGCAACCTGGACCAATGCAAGGGATGAAAAAGGCGTCTATCATGGACTTTCCGAACATTCAGCAAGAGGCGACGCGTTGGAGGGTGCTGTGCTGGAAACGAGGCGGCTCCTATGTGGCAGAGGGGACGTACAGCGACTGGGAGCCTCCGTGCTGGCAGCCATGGTACGCTGGGCACCCTGCCAACGCCAAGTATTGGAACCGACAGGCGGCATGACGCCGTCGAAGGCGCACGCAACATTTGATCGTCATTAATACAGGACACTCGATCAGGGGAAATGCGCCGCCTTGCAGGGAGCCACCTCATTTCGAACGGTCGATCGTGTCTATTTAAAGCAATCAGCCGGCCTCAGGCAGCGGAAATGTTTCGGACACTGGGTGATTCATGGACGGTGACTGACTGTATACGGAGCCGAATCTGGCTAATCCTCGGCCGTGGAGGTGAACGTCGAACGAACAGTCGCCAGTTTCATGATCAGCACGTGTCTTGGGGCAAATTCTGTGTAGCGCGGCGGTCAGAACAATGACACGTTCCCCCTGATTTTATCTCTGAAGCACTGGCACGGGCTGCAGTTGTCGCGTACTTCTCTGTCATCCACTCAAACAGCAGGGGGCTTCCTAATGGAGTGAGATACAGTGCGACCCCTCACTTGCCCCAGGGTAGACCAAAGAGGTGGCCCTCCTAAAAGTGTCCGGGGCCATATTGCCAAACGGATCTTGGCCCACGTAAATAGGTTGGAGGAGACAGGCTGGCGGTGTTCTGGGGACAGTCTGGCTGGATCACGACAAAGCACTTGACGGTAAATATGCAATCGCCACGCAACGATGCATGCTGGACCCACCCAACCGCAGCCGTGGAGAGAGGCCGGCGCCATCTGCCGACCGACACTGGACCGGGTCCCGACTCGGTTCAGTCACCCGTCATTCTCCTCGCGGGGGCCACGCGCTGGATCTTACGGGTGGCACCCGCTCCCTTCCTCACCCCGAGTCACCGCGGCGGGTGCCATCGGACGGCACGCCGCTAACACCCGCCCGCCCCAGCCTCCCCCCCCCCTATCCCACCCCCTCCCCCTCTCCCCCCC
>ENA-ORXT01006885-ORXT01006885.1-marine-metagenome-genome-assembly--contig:-NODE-6885-length-10364-cov-8.497230_pt1 | contig 10364 bp, 16 predicted proteins | sample MGYA00237868_ERZ511482 | MGnify/ENA metagenome assembly ERZ511482
GGGGGGGGGGGGGGGGGAGCGCCCCCGCCGCCCCCGCCGCCCCCGCCGCCCCCGCCGGCGGGCCGCCCGCGCCGGCGGCCGCGCCGGCGGCCGCGCCGGCGCCCCGCGCGCGCGCCCAAAACGCGGCGAGCAGCGCGTCAAAAACCTCTGGCGTCCCATGGAACCCGTGAACGACGACGAGGAGGTGCGTCGCGGCCGCCCTCCCGTGGGCGCCCCCGCCCGCCCCGTCGGCGCCCGCCGTGCCGACCACGTGCTCGTCAACGTAGATGCCGGTGACGACGGCGTCGCGGGAGTTGGGCACCAGCGTCGTGCCGGGCGCGCCGGCGGGGGGGGGGAGTCCCGCGCCCGACATGGTCGGTCCCGCGCGCCAACGGCGGCGGGGGGAGGCAGGGGAGGGGGGGGGACGGCGACGGCGACGGGGGGCTCCGCTGCCCAGCGCCGCCCACCCATAACTCGGGAAGAGGCGACCGTTGCGGTGGGTGACCCGCGGGACGCAGCGGCCCCCACCGCAGCGGCAGCGGCGCGGCGGCGCCAAATACGACGACGGTTGTGATCGAGGCGGCGGCCGCAGCGGGTGGGAGCGGCTGGCCAGCCGCGGATGGCAATAACCGTAGCGGTACCGCTGGAGGAAAGGAGGCGCGGGACGGGCACGGCGCCAGGCGCGGATGACCGCCGCGACCGTCGGCAAGCATGCCACCACCGCCAGTGCTTCCGAGGGCGACAGCCACCGAGCAGAGTGCGACGGTCGGGCAGACAACGAGGTGGCGGGTGGAAGGTGGGACCGGTGGCGACCACTGGCTGCCTGGTTGGGTGGCTTCTGTATTGGGCGGCCGCGGCGGCGTGTGAGGACATGACAGCACGAAGAGATCGCCTGCCTTCCGCAGATATTTCCAATGAAGCGATTTGACCTGCATGTTGGAGTCGCTCGCTGTCGACTGAGCGCCAACCGAATGGATCTCCCGGTCGCGGTCCATTGCGACGTGACCAAAGAGCATTCTCTGGATGGTGTGATCCTACAGAAGGGTGCGTTGCTTTCCTGCTTCTCTGTGCGTGGACGCAATGAAGCCGATGCCGCTGTCGCGGCTCAGGCCAATCCCACCGAGCGTTTCTGGGAACACACGGGCATGCGAGAATATCTGATCAGCGCAGGCGTCTTGGCCGTCGTGCGTTTACCCATCCCTGCGTGGTCCGGAGGCCTCCATCAGCATCACTCCTTGCTGCACAAGACAAGCAGTAAGTGAGGAGATCGACCGCTTGTGGACTTTCGCTGTTTTTTCGCATGCTGAGCAGGTGACGATGGAGCGGGGAGGGCTAGGAGGTCTCTCGGTGGGGATACCCGGCGACTGGAGGGATGGGGCTCGTTTGTTTTGTCGCCTGACGGGCAGCGGGGCTCTGAGCGGTACCAACGTCTTACCCCACCAGAGCGCGCCTGTGGTTTTGACCTTCCCGCACCCCCTCCCTTCCTTATTTTTTGTGCCACCGCTTCCACACTCACGCTACTCACATTGGCTGGGCCCTCCTTGTTCATTTAGCTTGCCCACGCGCTCCACAGCATCTTCGGCATGGCGTGCCGCTGCGCCGATTGCGGTGCAGTTGCAGCACCGCTGTTGCGGTCGGGGGAAAACGGTGTTCCGGCTCGGTGCAACCTGTGTGCCTCGCGGCGGCGTTCTGTGGCGCCATCGGGTGCTGGCACAACGGCCACGCTCGGGAAGCGGCGGCATGGAGGTGCCGCCTCTGCAGGGCCGTCGACGTCGGCCCCCTCCGCTGGAAAGATGAGCAAGGTGGCGACAAGTGCGCCTCCCGGGTTGACGCATCCTAGCCCGACGCCCCCCCCTTCGGACACCACCATGAGCGGGCATTCTTCTGGGGATTCCTCGGGATCGTCTCGTTCGGGCGGCTCTGAAGCACCGAGAGCGCCGTCGAGCCCCGACTTGCAGTTGGAGCCGTGTGCACGCGACGAGACCGGCAACACGACTGGCACAGTGCGCCCCGCGTCGGCGCCCGTGGGCATCACGACGGGCGACACGACGGCGGTGGAGACAGCCGGGACTACTGGCCACGCGTCGGCCACAGTGGGTGCCGCGTCGACGCCGACGGGTCACACGACGGGCGGCAGGACGGGAACGCTCGGCGTCGCATCTGTACCTGGGGGTGACGTCACGGGCAATGCGACAGATGACTTGACGGGCACCAAAACGGCCAATTTGCGCACCACCACGTCAACGGCGCCTGGCCGCGCGACGCTCAGCGCGGCGTGCACCGCGTCGGGCAGGCTAGGCGCCTCCTCGACGCCCTCGGGCGACGCGACCAGCGCCAGGACGGGCAAGCCGGGCGCCGCGTCCGAGGCCGGGGGCGTCGTCATTGGCAACACATTGGGGAGCACAGCAGGCGACGTGCGCGTCGTCTCGTCGGCGGCGGCCTCACGTGGTGGGACGCACAACACAACGGGGAATACGACGGAAAACGCGAAGGGCACGTTGGGGGCCACGGCGTCGGCGGCGCCCAGCCTTGGGACCAGTAACAGGGTCCTCAACGCGACGGGCACGATGAGCCCGTCGTCGGCGCCTGTGGCCAGGAACGGGTCGGGAGAGTCGACGCCAGCTCGAGGTCCTTCTTTCGCAGAGCGCGCAGCTGCCGGCATCGCTCTCTCCCGTCGAGCGCTTCTTGGCGGGCGAGTGCTCCCTCCTTCCGGTTCGTCGCGTGTCCCAGAGTCATTGCGTGCAGCGGTTGGCCCACGACACCAGCATCAACCTCTCGGGTCTCTCATCCCACCGGCGCCTCTGTCTGAGTCCCCCTCGCCTCCACGTTGTGCTCCTCGGCCTCTGCAGAAGTCCAGTGGCGCCCCTCCGTTACGCGGCCCGGACCAGCCTCCTCATCCTCTTCCCGTCGAGCGCGACGATTGTGAAGACGTCCCTGACCCCGAGGAGTTTCGCAGCTTCTCTCCGCATCAGGTCGGTGCAGCGGTTGCTACTTTTGCGGGGGCCTTCCTCTCCCCCGTGCGGCAGATGGAGCTGTATAGTGCCTTCACGTTGGGCGCCGTCGACGGTAACATTGTCGGCGTTGTTGCTGCACAGGAAGACATCCATCGCGTTGCAGATACGGTCATGTTATTTTACCGCCGCGCAAACGACGGCTGCGTGCCATACGGCACCGAGTGTCGGGTGTTGCGCTTCCTGCGCCGTATGCGCTAGCAAGCGTGTGTTGTGTTTATGACATTGCCGTCCTTTATTCTATGCTTGGAGCGGGTGGAGTATGGCGAATGGCGGTCGCCACGGTCGTGTCAATGCGAGTTTTCCCAGGGCGTGCTCCGAGAGAGAAACGTCGAAAGATGTACTGTTTGCGAGTTGCGAATTAGTTCCGCACTCGTCCGAGAGGCTTCGACTTTACCGCTGCCCGAAGCATGTGCCTTGTCCCTCTTGTGCTCTCGTCCGGTGCAAGCGGGTGCCCCGCGTCACAAATCGTTCACATCGCGGCGTGGTGAGAAAGAAACAACGCCCCGGCTGCCCCAAACAGGTCAGACACAAGTGTCTCGTGACACGAGGGCACGAGGTTTCAGCACGCACACGTCCATGGTTGATTTTGTCAGCTCCTCCTTTCACGATCTAAATCCAACTGGACCCCCCAGTCACCCGCGTGTTCGATTTCGCCACAGGCTGGTGATCGCAGCGACTTGGAAGGACTTGCCCGTGTCGGGCTTGTCTTCCACAGGTGCGCAATGCACGCCGTCAATGGAAGAGACTGTCAATGCGCGCCATGAGCCAGGGTTCAAGACTACCCAGGTTGAGTGTGCCTTCCTTCAGGTGGCCACAATGACTCAGTGGAATCCGTGGCAAGCCTGCGAGCGGCACTATGACATCGACTGCCGGTCATGAACGGCTTCTGTGTGACTGCTGGCTGAGCGCGCTACGTACGGCCGCTATTTTTCGAGTGCCCGATCGCGGCCACTTTGAAAGACGGGCTAATCTTTGTCCCCGGTTGAAGAACCTCTCTGACTTGCGTCCTGAGTCCGCGATCCTGCGCCACATGTCCTTCCCATCAGGACCTAAGGCGGTTGGGTCAGTGCCGAGTGCAACATCAGGGACCTCAAGAGCCTCACTCGCGTTGACCGAGTGCAGAATGACGGAGAGTGCAACCCTGTTGGGGCAAATCGAAACGAAGAGGAGCAAATCGATTCCTGATGCGCAGCGCGAGGGCCCTGTCACTGCCGACGGCGGTCAGTCTGGTGGTTGGCCGAGGATCATCGCCAACGTGTCTACAATCGACTGTATGGTTTGACGATCTCGACGTGCTGGTGCTTTTGCCCTCGACCAATACAGGTGATGGAGGGCTGGTGGACGGCGACGCTAGGATCGCCTGGGTGAGACGGGATCGCGGCGACGCGGTGGATTTCGACAACAATGAGGTTGTCAACGGGGTGCTCCTTGTCGCTGGATCCACATCAGATGTTGCAAGGGACGCTGAGCGTGTTGGTAGCGCCAAGGCTGCCCTCCACGGCCGACTGAGCGACCGGCGCCTTCCGCCCTCGTGCGGACACCTGGTGTGGGACGACGCGATGGGACCGTCAGCGGGCGCGCGTGTCGACGCCGTGTCTTCGTGGGTGCGTTCCACCGCGGTCTAGCCGCCTTCAGACCAGAATGAGGTTTGGAGAGAGAGGTTTGGAGAGAACGGTGCGGGAGCGCTTTGGGGCTGATGGTGTCGGGATGCGCATGCTGTGGCTCTGAAGTTGTGGCAAAGACTGAACCGTGCGTGATGGCGATGTGAAACATCTCTTTTTTTTGTGCTGGGTCGTCCTCTGCCCTGAGCGCTCCACTATCAAGCATCATCCCCCCTAGATCAACGCTCGTGCTTCTGTGACGATTCAGAGCGCCCAGGTGCGGCCAAGGGGGCCGCACATGCACAGAGGAAAAAGCCTTCTTGGCACTGTTGTGGCGGCCGGTGAGTTATGAACGTGTGCCGCAGCAGACGAGAGGAGTACGGGAGCAACGGCTCGTACGTGCCTGCGTACTCGCATTACAAAGTTCATAAAAGAGGCAACACAAGAAAGCGTTGCTTGCGCCTGGTGGACCAATGCCAGCTTCTCACATATTGCGTCACTCCCATCCCAGCACTCCACCGTCGCCTCGCCCAACCTTCTCACCCTCCATCAAGAGTCCCACCACTCCACCGTCGCCTCGGTGAACCTTCCCACCCGCCATCGAGCATCCCCTCGTAGCCCCCTAACCCATCCACTGTTTTCGTCCTTCCATCCATTCCGATGAGCCTTGCCGCAAGTGAAGCCTGCATTGCGCATGACGAAGTAGGCCGACGGCCCTTTCCGCGTTCATCACTATCGAACCGGCCTCACATCTGCCGCCCAGCGCGCTATTTGTCTCCTGCCAACATTATGCGTTCCAGTTGTGCACGGTGAGCCGGGAGGCGTGGAGCTCTGCGACTAGTAATCCCACTGCTCTTGGGGCCGAAGATGACCGCCAAGAGCACGATGATCAGAGGAGGAACAACGGATAATCTTAATAGACAATCGGGAACCAAGGCGAAGAAAAAATGCGCCCTCCTCCTCTCTGGCACCCGTTGGCGTTTCATGATGGGGAGCGGACACGACTCATGGATGCAACGTACGGCATCAAAGGAAACACGCGCAGTGAAATACACACTTGGTGGACCAATGCAAGCGGCAACGACGGTGGGAGGCGGGACGACAACAGGGGGTGGGGCGACAACCGTGCGCTGACACAACGATGAGCGGCCGAGCAACGACGATGGGCAGCGAAAATATGGGTGGCGGGACGACAACGGTCGGCCGCGACGAGCGATAGCGAGATGACGACGGTGGGAAGCGACGACGGTCGGCAGGGGACGACGACGGTGGGCGACGACGACAGTCGGTGGCACGACGACGACGGTGGGTTGGGACGACGGTCGGTGGCGGGACGACGACAGTGTGCGGCGACGACGATTAGCGGTGGGGCAACGGCGGTTGAGGACGACGACAGTCGGTGGCACGACGGCGACGGTGGGTGGAGACGACGGCAGGTGGCGGGACGGTGACGGTGGGTGGCGACGCCGGTTGGTGGCGGAACGATGACGGTGGGTGGGTGGCGACGACGGCCGGTGGCGGGGCGACGACGGTGGACGGTGACGACGGTCGGTCGCGGAACGATGACGGTCGGTGGCGGGACGACGAAGGTCGGTGGGCGGCGACAACGGCCGGTGGCGGGGCGACGACAGTGGGCGGTGACGACGGCCGGGGGCGGGACGACGACGGTGGGCGGCGACGACGGTCGGTCGCGGAACGATGACGGTGGGTGGGCGGCGCCGACGGCCGGTGGCGGTGGCGGCGCGACGACTGTCAGTCGGGGCCTGCTGAGATCGGGACCGTGATCTGGGCCGCCCAGGACGGCGCTTCCAGATCGTCATGAACGTGCGGCGCAGAACGAGCACCACGGTGGAGATTTTCGGACGACTCATGCTTCCTGTGTCGACGCTGCAGACGACCCGATTGCATTTTCGGTCCAAATGCGAGACCGTCATCCCACCTCGCCTTGAAACGGCGTTGGGTAAGCTGAATTGGGCTTCAAGGGCCCCCTTCGTTTCGCTTGAACGAAAAAACGCAATTGACATTCCACTTGGCAGGCAACCCAGGGGGCTTTCTGGATTAGGTGCATGGTTAGTCATTTTTGCTGACCCTGCGACAGGCGACTGCCACGAGGACACCAATTATGGCCCCCACTCTCATGGCCGAGACGTTGGTGGCAGCCACTGCGGGAGTGTTGAGTAGCCACTGGGCTGCAGAAGCTGTATCGGCTCTATGAGGGCGTCGCCAGAGCCGCCCGATCGCACTTGCGACGCTCTGAGCTGCCAGTCGTCGTGGATAGAGGCGGCGCCTCGCTGCTCAGCTGCCGACAACCACGCCTGCAACCCAATAAGGGTACCTCGGTGAGACACAGAATGGAGACGTCAGAGACGATTACTTCGTCGGGCGATGCATGAATCAGAGATCCTTGACACACTTTTACAGCCGACGGCGCTCGGCGTCGACAGGTGATGCTCTTCATCGGACCGACGTGCCGCTTCATTTAGTTCGTATACTGTCGTCACAGACCATTCAAAGGGCTGCTGTCTTGGTGCGCATCAGACTGGTGCCCTCTTGTCGCCAAAGACGTCAGTCTGTGAAAAAAGGAACAGAGAGCCCAAGGATCGCCGCGCACACGACCAAGTCGGATGCAATACTGGCACCTCCAACAACTTCACTCCAACTGCCAGTGTGGTGGGGCTGCGCGTCGCGGCTCTCCGGTGGCCCTTCGGGGGCTACCGTGAGCTTGAGGGGGGGCCTCTTGCTGAGTGGAGGCGTCGAACGCCAACCTGGAGATACAAGGCACACGCGTGGCAGGAGCCCCACTACCTTCTTTCCTGCATTGTGTGGTGGACCAGTCCTGATGGGGCTCTTCCACCCTGTCACACCTTGTGCGGCTGTGCCGGGTCATCGACCCTTCGGGCGCGGCCTCTGTCCAGTGGCCTTGGCGGCACGAAGGCCGCAGGTGCTCGGCCGTGGCTCGTGTCTTTCCCTTCCCCGCCTCCTTGCATTGTGTGCATGCACGTGGTCCGGCCGCAACGGGTGCTGCCCCACCGAGCCTCTCGCCGTGCTCTGCGGTCACGCCAACTGAGCCTTTCGTCGACACACGCGGCGCGGACGTCCATGCGACGACCGGCTGTATCGACGCCGACGCCAGGGACGCAAACACGGTGACGGCCTACATCGCCGCTGACGACGAGTACCGCGACGCGACTGCAGGAGGCATCTACACCGACGGCGCCATCGTTGACGCTGAGACCGTCTGCATCGACGCAGGCGGCACGGGCGCGGACAAGCGGACCACCTGCATCAACACCGACGCGGGGTCCGCCGACGGTGTGTTCACGGACGTTGCGTGGACCGAGAGGAGGACCGCTTGCACCGACGCGTTCGACTTGAGCATGCGCACGGCGACCGTCTGCGTCGACATTGGCCAGGGAGCCGACAGCGTCATCTTTATCCACGTGGGCGGGGACCGTGAACAAGGCTCACACCGACAGCCCCATGTTTTCCGAAGAGCAGCGCCTCCGAGCACTCCACTTTTGCGATGAGGGGTACGCCATCGAGGACGTCGCCATCTTCATCGGCTGCTCAACTCATTCTATCGACCGCTGGCGGCGCGCTCTCGCAGCCACGGGCTCGGTGTGGCAAGACGCTGCCATGCGGAATGCGCATGCCGACGCCGCGGTGCGAAACGAGGACCTCGTGCGCGCTGTGAAGATGCTGGTGGAGGCGGAGCCAGTCGCCTTTTTACGCGATCATGTCGACCTTCTCGTGACTCTGAGCACGTACTACCCAGATGTAGACCACCGCTATGTGAGCTCAGCCACCGTCCACCGCATCTTACGTCAACTGGGTTACACCCGCAAGCGGGTGGAACGCCTCTTCCTTGAGCGCTCGGAGCAGGATCAGCGGGAGTTTGCCGTCATGATCAACGAGCTGCCACTACGCTGCCTCGTCAGCGTCGACGAGACGCATACGGACGGCGGAGACGTTTATCGCAAGTACGGTCGTACATTGCGCGGAGCGCGGTGCGAGCTCTTGGACCGCGATCCGCGGACGGTGCCAAAGACGAGCACCATGTTGGCAGTGTCTATGACGCAAGGGGTGGTGTGGTCCCAGACTGTTGTGCTTGGTCCGGCTCAGACGGCGGATGACTGGCGCCTCTTCCTTCAATGCCTCGACACAAGAATGAACAAGTACGTGCCGGGCTTGCCTTGGGCTTTGCAGCCCGATGCATGCGTTGTCTTGTATGACAACGCTGATATCCATGACGAGTCCGGCGACGCCTTTATGCAAGAGAATGGCATTCATCACGTCCGCCTGCCCCCGTACTCGCCCAACCTCATGCCCGTTGAGGGTGTGTTTGCCGAGCTCAAGATGCACGTCCAAGATCTTGTCTACTCAAACGGGCAGTACTTGGACAAGCCCATGCAGCTGATGGCTGCGGCAGTGGCGCGTTTGACTCTGCCTCAGATTGCCGGCCAGTTCCACCGCATGGCGGAAAAGGTGGCGGAGCTCTTGTGAGGAATGCGTGCTCGTATGGTTACTTTCCTTGATCGCGAGTGTCACTCTTTTCCGCGCTCTGCCTGACCGACTCTTCTTTTGTTGTCCTGTTACTCGTCATACTTTCCAGCACAACGTGGGTATGGATCACCTGTTATTGCTTGTCGAGGTCGTGTTTTGCCACACATGTGCGCCCCACATGCAGGAGTGAGCGCCGCGGAAGGTGGCAGGCCGCACACAACGAGCATTGTCCGTGGCGGCTTCCACGGCCGGCACACGCCTCGCTTGGTTGGCCGACGGCTGGCGGCTGCCCGGCGCGTGGCGGACACCGCCGCCGCCGCCGTCGCCGCCATCCCTCAGCCCCGGAGCCGCTCCAAAGACGCGCGCGCTGCGCGTGGTGGCGAGGCGACGGCGGCCGCACTGGAGTACAGCGGAGAGAGGGACGGTAGTCGGCCCCTGCCGCGACGCGTGCCGTCGTCCAGCCGCTGGTGCCTTCGGAGAGCGCGGGGCGCAGCGCCCGCTTGCATTCAGACGCCGCGTGGCCGTCGGTGTCGGGCGGCCGCTCGCCGCCACCCCCCCCATCGACGCCCTTCTCCCCACCCCCAATGCAGCGACAGGATGGCCGCGATGGCGGCGGCGGTGGCGGCGGCACCGCCCGTCGCCGCGGCGGCGTGCCAACATCCGCAGTCGCGGCGCGACTGTGGTGTCCGTGTCGCGCTGCTGCCGCGACACGGGCATGTGGGCGTGCGGCGGTTGACACCGACGCGCCGCCGCTCTAGCCGCCACTGCTGCCACGCGGGCTCTGTCGACCGCAGGCGGGCGACGTCCGCTCCCTGTGGAAGCGGCACCACGATGCCTGGCGGCATTGCCGCGGCGGCGACGGGTGGCGACCGCGGGACAGCTGTCAACCCGCACGGCCTACTGCACACGACGGTTTTGGTGCGGCGTAGGGGGCTGGGGAAGCAGGGGGGGTCAGGCGGCACTGGGGTGGAGTCGGTCGGCGGCTTGCCCCTCGTGTGGACGGCGTGGACTGGGTTGGAAAGGCAGTGGGCACCTGGAAGGGGCCGTTGGTGGTGTTGCTCATTTTGGCTTGATTGTTTCTCCGTGGGACAGCCCTGGTTGTGAATGGTTTCGGTTGACGTCCTCTGACGATGTTCCCTGCGTTCTGGGTCTTCTGTGATGTGCGCCGCTGATCAGCGGCGCGGCGTGACACACCATCCCCCCCCACCATCCCCCAATGCCCCCGTCGCGTCCTGGTGCACCGTCCGTCCCCCCCCCCGCCCCCCCC
>ENA-ORXT01006886-ORXT01006886.1-marine-metagenome-genome-assembly--contig:-NODE-6886-length-10361-cov-6.014683_pt1 | contig 10361 bp, 8 predicted proteins | sample MGYA00237868_ERZ511482 | MGnify/ENA metagenome assembly ERZ511482
GGAGGCGATGCGGCGAGTATCAGACGAATTTAGGCCGGCCCACCGAGCGCTATCGAAAGAACTCTTAATCATCTCACGTCAAACAGACACCGGTTCGGTTGAACAAGCGATGGCTTCGTTTGCTGAACGCATCGACATGCCAGAAATTGGGGGGTGGGCAGCGCTGATGTCGCAAAGCCAACGTCTGGGTGGAAAGATGGCCGGTTCGCTGCTGGAGTGTGCTGACCGAATGCGCCAGAATCGGAAAATGCGCGCAGAGCGGTCCGGGAATACGGCTTCGATCAAACTCCTGCTCCCCACGGTATTGTGTCTTACTCCGCCGGTGTTCATTCTCTTAATCGGTCCCGCCGCGCTTGACTTTAGAGATTTCATCAACCGCGAACGCGATGAAAGCATTGAGTTAGTAGAGCAGGCCAACACGAATCCGATGCTCGACGGCCGGTTAGGGTCTCCATCGTCAGCCCCGTCCAGCTACGGCAGTCCTTAGTTGGTCAGCGCCACATATGAATTAAAGCACTGGTTATAAACGTGGCAACGAAACTGTGAGCGGCAAGGCGTTAGCCCAATGGCACTTGCTTTAAATTGATGCAACGCATCGACCCACCAGTCGCCACGCGATAGCGTCCGGTCCTAAGCGCGTAGGACCGGACGCTATCGCGTGGCGACTGATAAAATCATCCCACGTTTCGTCTAAAGTAAGTGTCATTCGGCGCTTGCCGCCGGTTCTGCTCGTAACCGGCGACTAGCGCCTTGCCGCTCACAAAAGTGGCGTTGCCCAATGAGAGTAGCGTGTTTAAGCCCGCACCGATGGCTCAACATCGGTGAAACCAGATTAACTTACGCAGGCTGTAAAATCCCATGTTTTTATATGTCAAGTTACTTCTAGCTTACAAAGCCCGATTAATAGACGGAGAGAGTTAAGTTTCATCGATCATGCGGAGCGGACGCAATGGATTCCCGAAATTTCACTTTGGCAGCAGCCCAAAGATTCTTACGCGACGACGAAGGATTCATTATCACGATCGAGTTGATCTTAATCGCGACCATCGTCGGTGTTGGCTCAATCGTCGGGCTGACAACCTTGCGTAACGCAATTAACAGCGAACTGGCAGACGTTTCTGACGCGATTGAAAGTATGGAGTGGGGAGTAGATACTCCTTTGACGCCTTCTTCGTCTCCCACGGCAGCTAATAGTTGTATCAGCTACTCAGTTCCGCCGACCGATGAAGTTTAGAACGCGCAGCATAGCAATCTCCTTTGAGCGCACTTGGTAGGGTAAACCTCAGTGGAGCGAAGAAAGATCGGTAGGTTTCATCCTACAGGTTGTATTGTGATAAAAAAAGTAGCTCGCGTCCCATCATATGTTCGGTGTTTTAGCGCGGCGTATGCGAACCATCGCCGGGAACAAAATTTATTTGGCGGGCAGATAAAGAAGTGAAAACATCGCGAGTTGGCAGAAGACGATTCTTTTTGATCGAATCGGCTGCTCAGTTCAGAATCGGTCATCTCCCAGAATTGATCTGATATTTTGATCTACTGTGTTTTGCCGTTGTCTACGCTGTTGTGCGCGTTCTTTTTCTTGCCAGATACAGCGATGAAATTGTGATCGGTGATTTTGGTGACTTTGTTGTCATCTACAGTGTTGTTGTCTGCGGACAACAGAACGAATCGTGGTTTCATTTTTGCGATCAGACCGCTTATCGAATCGTCATCCACGTCGGGACAACCCGTGGCGAAATTCTGATTTGAACCGCTTTAAGTTAGTCTGTGGCCAACAATTTGCGAGCGTCCAGATCCGCTTGTATTTCCGCAAGTCGGCGCCGATTCAAAGGATAAAGCAGGATTACTATCGCTGCTGCGCCGGTTGCGATCGCAGGGAAGACACTCATCATCGCGATGATTCCATTGATCGTGACGAGCGATTGTTGTTGGGTCACGCCGTCGATGGGGCTGACAAAACCGTAGCTGGCCAAGCACCAACCCGGTATCGCTCCGCCGATTGCGCTGCCCATTTTCTGTGAGAACGTAGCTGCGGCGAAGATCAACCCCGTCGCTCTCCGGCCCGTTTTCCACTCGGAATAGTCGGCGATGTCCGCGTAGGAGGCGAACAACAACACGGTCAAAGGTCCGCCGACCAGCGAACTTAGAATTTGAAGCGTGTACATCGCAACAATTTGATCAGGCCCAATAAACCAAAACCCTGCGGTGATGATGGCCGATAGGAAGGTCGCAATCGCCATAAGATTTTTAGCGCCCAGCCAGTTGCGTAGCGGCTTGGCAAACAGAATGCCAACGATCGTTGCGACGCTGCCAGCGACCATGAAGTATCCGAAGGTAGCGTTGACGTAGTAGGTGAAGTAGTAGGCCGTCGCGCTGCCTTGCATCCAACCGGCCAACAGTCGGAGCATGGCGAAAGCGAACATCACCATCCAAGGGCCGTTGGAAAGTAGATCTTTAATATCGCGGGACCACAGCGATGAACGGGAAGAGACTGGCTGGACTCTCTCCTTGGTGGACAAAAATGTAATTACAAACAAGATTGCTGCTGTGATCGCATAACAGACCGTTGTCCAGAAAAACCCTGATTGTTTATCAAGGACAACGGTCGTTTGGACGTCGTCAATCATTCGAATTTCACTGCCGCCGAAATATGCGACCAGTGGTTCAGTCAAAAGTTGCACGATAATAGCGCCAACAAACGCTAGGACAAACCGGTAGGTGGAAACGCTGGTCCTTTCGACAGGGTCGGATGAGATCACACCCATCAAAGCGCCATAGGGAATATTCACAAACGTGTAGGCCATGAACACGGTGGTGTAAGTAATATACGCGTAGACCAACTTTCCAGTCGGCGAAAAGTCGGGTGTATAAAACGTGAAGATGCCAGTGACCGCGAACGGAACAGCGCCCCATAAAAGAAACGGCCGGAATCGTCCCCAAGCAGTCACCGTTCGGTCAGAAACTAAACCCACCATCGGATCGGTGACGGCGTCAAACATTTTGGTGACGAAGAACATTGTCCCCGCTGCCGCCGCCGAAATTCCAAAAACGTCGGTGTAGAAAATCAGCTGGAAAAACTCAAACAGTTTCCAGTAGAGATTTGAGGCAGTGTCGCCTAGGCCGTACCCGATCTTTTCACCAACTGATAAACGTTGGTTTGATTTGGCCGCCGACGATACGTCCGGCGACGAAGGATCGATTGGTTGTGGGTTGGGATTATCTGGCACGGTACCGGTACGATTTAAAAATGGTAAACAGGATGAAACCGGTTTCTGGCCAAGCCTGCTTAAGAACTTTTAGTAGTGTTTTGGAATGTTCTTGAGTATTATCTGCAATTTCGTCAACGCAATCCGGAAGTAAATTATTGGAGGCACGGAATCGAAGATTGTGCTAATATTCGGTTACAAATAGTAAAGGAACTGGCAATCAGCCAAAACAAGTGAAAACAGCTGTTGGTTGCAGTCGGCCAAGGGAAATCAATTGAAGCCAAAAAAATCTACGATCGACGACATCGCCAAACTGGCCAATGTTTCTAAGAGTACAGTTTCGCGAGTCCTCAACGATACCACTCCTGTCCACGAAGAGAAACGTCTGGCAGTTGAAGCCGCGATGAAGGAGCTTGATTTTAGGCCCAACGTATTCGCACGCTCACTGGCAGGTGGCCAATCGAAAACGATTGGCGTGTTATCGCAACACCTGGGCAGTTCTTTTTACGACACCATCTCCGAAGGCATTATCAGCCATTTTGGCGGCTCGGGTTATTGGCCGATGTTCGCCGATTGCAATGATGAGCCCAGCATTGCAGATGAAGCGGTAGAGAATTTTTTGGATCGAAAGATTGACGGTTTGATCTTCATCGGAGGCATGCTCGCCGAAGAAAAATTGATGGAAATTAACGACCGCGTTCCCACCTTTGTTGTTGGGATGGAGTTAGAGACCGCAGCAAAACAATGTATCTGCGTTAATAATGAGCTGGCCGGTTTCAATGCGGTCAAGCACTTGATCGAACTTGGACACCGTTCGATTGTTCACGTCAAAGGAATTCAAGACCACCGGGATGCGATTCACCGATTTGAAGGTTACCGACGCGCGCTGGAAGAATCTGGAATCCCGATTGATCCGGAACTGATTTGCGAAGGCCAGTTTGATTGCCAGTCAGGATATGATGCCACGATGGATCTATTAAAACGGGGTAAGAAGTTCACCGCTGTGTTCGCGGCCAACGATCAATGTGCGATGGGTGTCAAGTTGGCGTTACATCGACATTCGGTTTCGGTGCCTGAGGATGTTTCGGTGATTGGATTTGACGATCAAGCCGAAGTTTCGTTTGCGGTGCCACCTATGACGACCGTACGACAGCCGGCGTTTGAAATGGGTGTTGCGGCTGCCACTGCGATCATCGCCATCATCAACAAAAAGCCTTATTCACTGCCCAAGCTGCCTGCTGAAGTTACCGTCCGCGAATCGACGGCGAGGGTTAAGACTTCTTAGGTCGGAATGAATCGGGCGCAACCTCATGGTTAAGATGTTCTTAGGCATCACCCTTGAGCGTGCAATTGACGGCAATTAGAGAATTCTGCAGCAGTATCGTTTGATTCCGCCAGTAGCCAAATTTCCCACTTGACAGTTTTCGACCGATCGAACATATTTCGCGGTTCCAAACACCGAGGAAAAACAATGAAAATACGTACTGGCGATTCAATTCAAGTCATCAGCGGTCGCGACAAGACCGTTACCGGAAAAGTTATTTCGGTCAACCACAAGACAGACACACTGTTGGTCGAAGGCGTTAACATGGTTTACCGCCATGTTAAACCGAGCCAGCGGAACCCTCAGGGCGGCCGTTTGCACAAGGAAATGCCGATTCGTTCGAGTAAAGTCATGGCGATTTGTCCCAAGACTAGTAAGCCAACACGTATAGGATACCGTTTCCTAGATAACGGTAGCAAAGAAAGATTCGCGCGGGTCAGCGGTGCTTCGATGGGCGAAGTCTCGCCAGCAAAAGCAAGCTACGCGAAGAAGTAGGCGACCAACCACGCTTAACGCCTAATAACTGAAACATTCGAGGCCAAATTTTTTGAAATTTGGCCTCTCTTTAATTATCTACCCATCGTTGGGAAGATGGCTCCCTTTTCTTGAGTGTTTTGTTAGCGTATTCGATCCCCCCCGAAAGGATTCGGCGGCTGCCTGAATCTCATCTTTAGACGCGTATTCTTTTGGAATTTGCGGCTCGGGGAACATCAAAGGCGTTGCGGTTAGTTTAATAACTATTAATATGGAAACCGCTTTCATGGCTACTGTTTTGAGGAGTTTTCGATGCGATTTAATTTTGTGCTTGCGGCGTTTCTTGTCCAAGTCCTTTCCTCTTCGGTTGCCACTGTTAAGGCTCAAACAGTAACTCCTGACCAACCTGCCGCTGCTGCTGACGTTAAGACAGCCGCCGGTGAAATCAATCCCGAAATTTGGCCACAAACAAGAGGGCCGACTGCCGTTGATCCTGCGCTTGAGAAGCGTATCGATGGTCTTCTGGAAAAAATGACGCTCCGGCAAAAAGTCGGGCAAGTGATTCAGGGGGACATCGGATCGGTCACTCCTGAAGACGTTAAGAAATATCCGCTTGGATCGATTCTCAACGGTGGCAACTCAGCTCCTGGTGGTGACAATCGCTCCGGACCTGAGAAGTGGGTGGCGTTGGCTGACGAGTTCTACAAAGCGAGTATGCAATGCGATCTTGGCGGTGGCCCTTTTATTCCGATGCTTTGGGGAACCGATGCCGTCCACGGCCACAACAATATTCCCGGTGCCACGTTTTTTCCTCACAACATCGGGCTGGGTTGTGCTCGCAATCCGGAGCTAATGGGAAAGATCGGAGCAATCACGGCACTCGAAACAAGAGTAACCGGTTTGGAATGGACGTTTGCGCCGACGGTGGCGATCGTTCGAGACGACCGTTGGGGCCGAACTTATGAAGGCTACTCCGAGGCACCTGAAGTTACCGTCAGCTACGTAGCTGAATTGGTCAAAGGAATTCAGGGCGACGCAGGTTCGAATGATTTTCTTAAAGGCGCGCACGTTATTTCGACCGCGAAGCATTTCTGCGGTGACGGTGGAACCACCGGCGGTAAAGACCAGGGCGACAACCAAATGTCAGAATACGATCTGATGACTTTGCAGGCCGCCCCTTATCCCGTTGCTGTCGAAGCAGGTGTGCAGTGCGTGATGGCTTCGTTTTCTAGTTGGCAAGGCAAGAAATTACATGGCCACAAAGGCCTTTTAACCGACGTGCTCAAAGGACGGATGAACTTCGACGGATTTGTTGTCGGAGACTGGGAAGGGCATGGCCAATTGCCAGGCAGTAGCAACACCGATTGCTTGGCCGCATTACATGCCGGTTTGGATATGCACATGGCCGCCGGCAGTTGGAAGGGCTTGTTTGAAACAACCCTTAAACATGCGGAGAACGGTGAAGTCAATATGGACCGCTTAGACGATGCGGTGCGGCGAATTCTCAGAGTTAAGATACGTTCGGGCTTAATGGAAGCTGGCCTGCCGTCGACTCGTCCTTACGCAGGTCAATACGATCAGCTGGGCAAGCCCGAGCATCGTGCTGTCGCGCGACAAGCGGTACGAGAGTCATTGGTTTTGCTGAAAAACAATGGCGGCGTTTTACCGCTTTCACCGTCATCGACGATTTTGATCGCTGGCGACGGCGCCGACGATATTGGAAAGCAAAGCGGTGGATGGTCGTTGACGTGGCAAGGAACGGGAAACACGAAAAAGGACTTCCCGGGCGGATCATCGGTTTACGATGGCATCAAGCAACAGGTCGAAGCCGCAGGCGGCAAAGCAGTGTTGGCTGTGGATGGGAAAACCGAAGAGAAGGTTGACGTTGCTGTCGTTGTCTTTGGCGAAGATCCCTACGCGGAATTTCAAGGCGACGTCGAAACGTTGGCTTATAGTCCCACCGATGATACAGACTACAAACTGTTGAAGAAGTTCAAGGACGCTGGCATTCCAACGGTCGCCGTGTTCATTAGTGGCCGGCCAATGTGGGTCAATCGCGAACTCAATGCTTGCGATGCTTTTGTAGCGGCTTGGTTGCCGGGTTCAGAGGGTGTTGGAATTGCCGATGTGATCCTCAAATCTGCTGACGGCAATGTACAGAACGATTTCAAAGGCAAGCTGTCCTATTCTTGGCCTAAGCTGCCAACCCAAACTCCGCTTAATGTAGGCAGTCGTGATTACGATCCACTGTTTGAATACGGATTTGGTTTGACCTACGCCGATCAAACCGATTTGGCCTTGCTTTTTGAAGATCCAGGTTCCGACTATGTCGGGGCCAACGAGCAAAACTTCTTTGCGGCCGGTAAAGCCGTCGCGCCGTGGCGAATCTATTTGGCCGACGGTGTTTCATCGGCCTTGGTGGAAGGTGCCAAGGGAAGCTCGCCTAACATGATTCTCGAGCTTATTTCCGAAGACGATCAGGCTCAAGAAGATGTTAAAACGATTAAGTTTTCCGGGCCGTCTTCGTTCGCCATCTCCTCATCGGCGGTTGATCTCTCCCGTCAATCAACTGGTGATATGGCGTTGTACATGCGGTATCGAATCAACGAAGCGCCTGAAGGCAAGTTAAGTCTTGCGATGGACGGTCCAGAAGGTGGACTGGGCAGCCAGTCACTCGCCGGAGAAGTCGCGGCCGCCGAAATCGGTCAGTGGAAAGAACTGTCAGTGAAGCTGTCGTGTTTCTGCGATGCCGCTAATCTCAAGTCGGTCACTTCGCCGGTCGTGATCCACTCTTCAGGCAAAGCATCGATTAGCATTTCTGACATTCGCTTGACGGTCAACGAAGGCCAAGCCAAATGCCTACAACCGTAGCATCGCGTTTACGCAGTTCGGATCTTTGATCCGAAAGGCATTTCCTAAGCAATTGTCATGTGAAAGGAAATACCTAGCGAGCGATTCTAATCTTTGGTTCGATACCGGGGCCGCATCTTTTAATTAGCGAACTAGGTTGGCGTTGGGCGATTGAGCCATACGTTCATCGACTTGTCGATCAAGGTAGATCAGTGGTTCACATTGAGCTAAAGCGCTTTCCATGTTGGCTTGCATGGCGATGCGATTTCCATCAGGTGAAACGGTGTAAGCGGTCTGAGAAGTGACCGCCTGGCCATTTTCGTTTTGCTGGGTTACTTGGACGACGACTTGATTGCCTTGAGCGTTTATCACGCTCCAGCGCGCAACCGTTTGTCCTTGGATCGGCTGAGCCCCCATGGGCGTAACCTCGACGGCTGTTTCCATGCTGCCATCAGTCGCTAATTGCATTGCCATTTGCGTCGACACGAACGTTTGAGCTTCTTTCAACAGCGTCTGTTGCTGCGGCTGCGGCAACTGAGCCAGCAGATTCCCAAGCGTGTCTTCGTTGATGGCGGCCTTTCCCAGCCACAGACCTGCCAGCAGTTGCTGAGCTTCTTCGGCAGAGCGAAATTGAAACTTACTCGTCTCGTTAACCGGAGCCTGAGCAGGAGTTTCAGTTGCTGGAACAACTTTGGGTTTCCCGCAGCCAACGCAGACAACAGTGGCCAAAGAAATGCAGATCGCAGTTTGAAGCAGGCGGGAAAAGGTCGAAGAAGCAAACATTGCAAAATCCTTTTTGCAGTAAACACGAAAAGAAACTGACGATCTGGTCGTCTACTGTTTCTTAAAATTTATTTTCATCTTTTGCCCTGACATATTCGGTGGCGTGAGGCGAATCGTTTGATCGTCGATCCACTTCACTTCCAACTGTCGGGCTTGGTCACTCTGTTCATCTAAAAAGCACTCAATGTTCATCGTTGACGGAGGATCAAAATTGACCATCCGCCATCGCCCGTTTTTCGCGCTGTTGATCTTCCCCAACTTTGTCGTCGTCACCAATTGGCCGCTATTGCGAAAATCTAACGTCATCATCGGTAGCTCAGCTTCAACGGCGGCCGGTTGGGCTGAAGTCGTTTCCAAGCTCTCCGCTGAACCATCCTCTGATGATTCTGGCGCTTCGTTGACCCGCTGAGCAAGTCTATCGGCTTTTATCATCGTCCAGCTTCCGACGATTTTTTGACGATTTTCGTTTACGCAACCTGATAGCAACAAAAGTGATATCGCTGCAATCATCGGTACCCGGATCGGCAATCCGCCAAGACAGAAGCGATCGGAGGTTTTTAGGTTAGCAAAAATGAGTTCAAGCATGGCGGTGTACGAAACGAGAGAAGGTTTGATTAAGTAATCGAGTTAAATTTTGTGGTTTCTGCAATTTGAATTGATTGGGCCGAGTCTTTTGACGATGAAATTCATAACTGAAGAGTTTCTTCAGCCGATTCTGTCGACGCACTGCCAAATTTCTGGCTTTGTATGTCAGCGATTTTAATCTACCTGCGGTATTACCGGCGGAGCAAAAGATGGTTCGTATTGCATTTTTAGTTTTTGGCGTACTCGCGATGGCGACCAGCGGTTGTTGCGGCCCAAGAGGCTGTGGCATCGGTTGCGGTACAGGCTGCGGTGACTGCGGAACAACCAGCGTTAGTTCATGCGGGTGCGGCAGTGGTTCATGCGGCGCAGCACGTGGCGGTCCATTAACGGCGCTGCGAAACGCGCGTCGCGGCATGATCTGCGGCAGCGGTTGCGGCGAAGCCTATATCGGAGAATGGATCAGCACTCCGCCCGATTGCAACGATCCTTGTTGCGACGATCAGTTCGTTGGCGGTGCGGTGAAGGCACGACCTTTCTGCCGTCAGCGCGGTTGTCTGTTGCGTGGACTTTATGGAAGAAGAGACTGCTCGGGCAGCGAAAGTTCTGTTTCTTGCGGATGTGGTGAAGTCTCGTGCGGCGGCGGTTGCGATGCAGGTAGCTACACCACAACCGAACACGTCGTTGGCGACTATACCGAAGTTGTTCCCGCAGGCGTTCAAGAAGGAAGTTGTGGTTGTGCATCATGCACCGCGGCTTCACCGATGGCAACACGATTAGCCAGCATGGGTCGAGGTCCCGCCGGAAGTTCGATTACAGCATCAGCGCGATCGAAACATCTGACTGCTCGGGCGCAACGCATTCGTCAGTAGTCGAGTGTAAAAGTCGCTTTTCGCGGAGAGGCTGTGAATTTATGATTGCGAGTTGAAGCAAAGTCGTATTTCACTCCGTGAAATTACGTGTTGCGGAGCGTTATTTCACGGAGTGAAATACGACTTTGAAAAATCACAGCCTCGGAGCGAAAGGCTACATTGGGCGTCTCCGCTAACAGAAACCATTTACCACTATCTAAATTTCAACATGCATCACGCCGTCGACTTCGTCGAAGTGACCGATCTTCAATAGCCGACCGTTGGAACCTG
>ENA-ORXT01006887-ORXT01006887.1-marine-metagenome-genome-assembly--contig:-NODE-6887-length-10360-cov-12.481280_pt1 | contig 10360 bp, 3 predicted proteins | sample MGYA00237868_ERZ511482 | MGnify/ENA metagenome assembly ERZ511482
GGACGAGGCATTTGCAAAAAAAGATTATTATGCGGCCCTCTATTATCTAGATATTATTCAAGAAATAGACAGCACCATAATTGATTTACAATATAAGCAAGCAGAAGCGGCTAGAAACTTTAATGCTTATGTTCTTGCGAAGAAGCGGTACGAACAAGTTTTAGCTAGTAAGCAGGCTCAGGACTTTCCTTTGTCCTCTTATTGGTTGGGGCATATCTACAAAAATCTCGGCCAATATCAGAACGCCCAAAATAGTTTCCAGCATTATATAGATAGTGTCCAGATAAAGGATACCGTCTTTATAGTTGATGCAAAAAACGAACTCGAGTCTTGTCAATGGGCATTAGAAATCCAAGGACAATATGATGAAGATGTTCAGATTACTCAATTGGGAGCAGAGGTGAATACGCCTTATTCCGAATTTGGCCCTTATGAGAAAGATGGAAAACTCTATTTTTCTTCCCTTCGATTTCCAGAAAGCAAAACCAAGACAGACCCACCTAAGTTATATTCCAAGGTTCTTCAATCTCCTAATAATGGTCCTAATGAAATGGTAGATTTGGGTGCAGACAATCGAGTCCACACTGCCCATAATGCCTTTTCTAGATCGGGTGATAGGCTATATTTTAATATTTGTACCTATACAGACGGCAATGTTATTAGCTGTGAATTATATTTTAAAGAGGTAACTGATAATGTGTTTGGTTCTACTAAAAAACTCTCTGCAAATATCAATGTACCAGGCTATACTGTAACACAACCAAGTATTGGGTACAATCAAGAATCTGGAAAAGAAACCCTCTATTTTGTCTCTGATAGACCGGGGGGAAAAGGAGGCTTGGATATATGGTATTGCGATATTGATGAAGACGGCGTACTAGGAGCAGCCAAAAATTTCGAATTAGTTAATACAGATAAAGATGAAGCGTCTCCGTTTTTCCATACCAATACTAGAGTTTTTTATTTTAGTTCCAAAGGTAGAGAGAACTTGGGCGGTTTTGATTTATTTAGGTTGTATATTGATGATGGTATCACTTGGGAAAACGTAGAACATGTAGAAATGCCTTTGAATACCAGCTATGATGATATATATTTCACGCTAACAGATTATGGGGATGAAGGGTATTTTGCTTCCAACCGAGAAGGTTCTCTCATCCTAGAAAAAGAAATTTCTGCTTGTTGTAATGATATATTCAAACTTAAATTGCTAGCCTACCACTTAGATTTAACAGCACTAACCTTTAATGGGGAAAAGGATAATACAGGCAGTAACAACCCTTTGACCGATGTAGAAGTTACCCTTTATGATATGTCCTCTGGTTCTCCAATTGAAGTACCTTTTAAGCGACTGCCCAATGGTCATAAACACTATTATCGGGTAAAGAGTGGCAAAGATTATATGCTTATTGGCAAGAAGGATGATTTCCTTGCAGACACGGTTCTATTTAATACAACTGATATAGCTCCGGGAGAAAAAATAAGTAAAAAATTATTTTTAAATCCCTTGGGCTTAGATGTATTTGTTTATACTGCCGAAGAGGAAACCCTATTGAAAAAAGCAAAAGTTCAAGTATATGAACTAGATGATAAAGGAAATAAAATAAAAGAACTTGCTAGGGCCTCTTCAAAAGCCTATCAATATAGAATGCAGGAAAACAAAAGGTATAAAATTTATGCCGATGCGATTGGCTATCAGCCCGATAGTTTAGTTTTTGATACCTACACTTGGGTAGGTGGTCCTGTATTAGTAAAGAAACTCTATTTACCATTAGATCCTCCTGATGAAGTCGTGATGGGACCAGCTGAAGAATTTCCTTTATTCTTTGACAATGATAGCCCAGACCCTCGTACACTTGCAACTACCACTAAAAAGACCTACCCGATTACTTTAGAAGCTTATGAACGAAAAAAGGATCAGTATAAAAAAGGCTACACTAGAGGACTGACAGGTGAAGATCGTATAGTGGCAGAATGGGAAGTAGAAAAGTTCTTTGAAACGGAAGTGAAGAAAAGTTATCAGGACTTTGAGCGTTTCACCCAACAAGTATTAGAAAGATTATTGCTAGGGAATAGATATACGATTACCGTAAAAGCCTACTCTAGTCCTTTAGCGAAAGCGGATTATAATTTTCGTTTGAGTAAAAGGAGGATTAGTAGTATGGAAAATTACTATCGCCAGTATCGGGGTGGTATAATGGCCAAATTTGTCGATAATGGAGCTATTAAATTTAAACTAGAAGCTTATGGAGAAGATGAAGCTCCTTCTTCCATTAGTGATAATCCACGAGATAGAAAAAATTCCGTATATAGTCCAACTGCTTCCAGAGAAAGAAGAGTCGTTATTATTGGCGTTGAAAGAGAAACGTCAGACAATGGGGCTTCTCGCATAGAAGTTTCTTCTGATGCCAACTAATGATTAAATCATTTGTTATTAATTAGGAGAGGAATAGATTTTTTTGTAGGTAGTGAATTTGATTTGTTTTTTTGCAAAAAAACAAATCAAATTCACTACCTACAAAAAAGCTTTCTGCCAAATATACTTTTTACCCACTATTATAGATAAGTACTTAAAAAAAGAGGATTAAAAAATTTCTCTTAACACGCCTAATTCCCAAGGAGTAAATCAATCCACAAATAAGAGCTAAGTAAGTAAACAAAACCGTGCAATTACTTCCATGAAAGTATAGGGTAAAATTGTTTATTTGTTTAGGGTATTTATTTGTTTATAAACCATACTCATGGTCGATTAAACAAATAAACACTCTAAACAAATAAACAATTGTATGCTATGCAACAATTGTATCCAAAAAATGATTACTTTACGCTTACGAAGATTCCTGCTAGGACTAACTTTGTTGCTCTTAGCCATGCCTAATCTATCCGCCACCCACATCATAGGTGGCGAAATGAATTATACCTGCCTCGGCAATAATCAATATGAAATTTCCTTAACGGTATATCGAGATTGTTTTTTAGGAGAAGCCTTAATGGATGATACCGCTTATGTGGCAATCTATGATCCAATAGGTATTTTAATAACAACTATTCCGATGTTATTAGGAAATGTTGATACCGTATTTCAAATAGAGGATTGTTTATTAGCACCCGAAAATATTTGTGTAGAAACAACGGTGTATAAAGATATTGTCGAATTAGCCCCCATCTCAGGTGGCTACCATATTTCCTATCAACGTTGTTGTCGAAATGCTACCATCCTCAATATAAGAGACCCACTTAATACAGGGGCAACCTACGATATTATCTTAACAGAAGCAGCGATGGCTGCTTGTAATGCTAGTCCCAAAATAAAAGCCTGGCCTCCTACCTTTATTTGTGTTAATCGCCCTCTAAATTTTAACCATTCTGCATCGGATAGAGAAGGAGATTCTTTGGTCTATAAATTATGTACGCCTTTTGAAGGGGGTATTTCTTTAATCAATCCTCGTCCTAGACCCGCAGTGGCACCACCTTATGATACAATTGTTTGGGTAGCTCCTACTTATAGTTTAGAGAATTTACTAGGTGGCACTCCTCTAAAGATTGATGCTCAAACAGGTATTTTAACAGGAACGCCTGCTACTATTGGGCAATTCGTTGTAGGCGTATGTGTAGAGGAATATAGAAATGGCCAATTACTTTCGGAAACTAGAAGAGACTTTCAATACAATGTAATTCCTTGTCAAGACATTACTGCCGACTTTAGTATTCCCGAAAAGCAATGCGATGATTTAACCTTAACGGTAGAAAATAAAAGTCTTGGAGGAACTAACTATTTATGGAAATTCCTGCAAGAAGATAGCCTTATAGGCACTTCTACTACGCAGAATCCTTCCTTTGTTTTTCTACAAACTGGTGAATACACTGTTCGTTTAATTATTGAGCCAAATACTTCTTGCATTGATTCTATTGAAAAAAATATTACCTTATTTTCTAATACAGTAAGTGTTGACTTTAGTAATGAATTGATAGGTTGTGAAGATAGTTTATTCCTTCAATTAAATGATAGGAGCATTAGTGAGCAAGATATGATTATTAGTAGATTATGGACCCTTACTAGCCCTATCACTCAATTTTCCTCCACTGAAATTGCACCTAGATTTAATATAAAGCAAAGTCAAATATTTACGGTCTCTTTAGAAGTATTTACAGAGAATGGTTGTTCGGTAATACTACAAAAAGAAATAGAGACCGTTGTTATCTCTGGTGCTATCGCAGTAAGTACCCCTGATACAATTTTTACTTGTGAACAAGTCCCTATAGCCTTAAATCCAAGTGCTGATCCCAACTTAAATTATATGTGGGGACCATCAGAAGGATTAGATGCTCCTAACAGTGCCAATCCCCAAGCCACTATTACTACCTCTACATCGTATACAGTTACGGTGAGTGATGCAGCCAATAATTGTTTTTTTGAACGAAGTATACATGTTGAAATCGTTAAAATCGAAAATGATTTTGATTTTGGTATTCAATACCTGTCTTGTACGGAGGACCTAGTTATTGAAATCATTCCAGATGCTATTAAAGATGTTCATACCCTATATTGGACACTAAACAATGGTATAGATACTATTTATTCGGATGCAGATCAGTCTATTTTTGATGTAGTTGCTAATTCTAATTCCAGTATTACGGGAAGGATAGAAAATGAATTAGGTTGCATTATTGAATTAACCAAAGCTATAGATACAAGACCTATACCCGCTCCAAATTTAGTGGATACTGTAACGATTTGTAAAGGAGAGGCTATTCAATTATCTGCTACTGCTGCCTTAGCTAATTACCAATATGCATGGTTTCCTGACGAAGCTATTAACAATGTCAGCAGTGCTACCCCTATTGTTAATCCTATAGAAACTACTACTTATAAACTACAATTAAAGGATGCCCTAAGACAGTGTTATATAGAAGACTCAACGACGGTGGTAGTGTTAGAAGCAGTACAAGATTTTGAAGCCCCTCCTTCTTATAATTGTATGGATAATCTGGTCACTTTTACTCCTAACCAATTAGGTACTTTATCTTGGGATTTTGGTGACAACACGCCGATATTAAGTACTATTAACGAATCTAGTATTAGCCATATATACGAAGCAGAAGGGGACTATGTGGTACAAGTAACTACTAGTAATCAAGGTCTATGTTCTAATGTTATCATGATTCCAGTAACTGTTGAGAATAAAAATATAGTTCCCGCTTTTGACTGGGACACTAAAAGTTGTACAACTGATGGAATAGAACTTCTACTAGAAGATAAATCTATTATAAATAATGGCCAAATTACCGCTTGGGATTGGACTTTAAGCAATGGTGCTACCTCTATGGAGCAAAATCCTACTTTTTTTATAAAAGATCTAGACAGTTTGATTGTTAGGCTATCCATCGTCATTGATAATAATTCAGAATGCTCCTATTCAATTGAGGAGCTAATCAAGTATCAACAACCAATCTTTCCTGATTTGCCCAATATACTAAGCGCATGCTATCAAACAGATTTTGCGATAAATGAAAACCCAGACACCAATTTTATATACGAATGGTTTCCTAGAAATTTAATCAATTCAAATAGCCCTAATCCAATCGTAAACTTATCAGATACCAGTGAAATTTCTGTTAACTTGATAGATAAGAACGGTTGTACACAGACCCAACAAATCATCATAAATGTGCCGCCGCCTATCGAAATAAATACGACACCAATTGTTTCAATTTGTGAAGCTGGCCTTCCTACTGAAATCTCCGCTTATAGCCCACAGGCAAGCCAACAATTTTGGTTAAATGAAATAGGAGATACAATAGGCTTTGAGGCAGAGTTGCCCATCACCGTGGAGCAATCCAGTCAATTTACCAGTGTAATCATTGATAAATTTGGTTGCTTACAGCAGCAAGTAGTTACGGTTCAATTAGCTCCTATCTCCCTAGAATACAATAACAGACATACGCTATGTATAGGAGATACTTTAGAGTTAGTGCTTGAAAGTATGCAAACTATGCAAGAAATAGTATATAACTGGGAAAGCAATACAAGTATAATTGGGGATCGAAATACTAGTACTCTATCGGTATATCCAGAGGTAACTACTTCCTATATATTTACAGCTATCAATCAATCGGGTTGCGAAATTAGGGATACCATATTAGTAGAAGTCTTACAAAATAAGCCAATTGTAAATATCTCCGCAGCATCTACCAGTATTATCAATGGAGATGCTATAGAACTCCAAGCTACCCAAAACCCAAACTTTACCTATAGTTGGTTCCCAAATAATACACTTAGTAATCTAACTATCTATAATCCGATTGCCACCCCAACAGAAGATACGAACTATGAATTATTGGTAATAGATGAAAATGGCTGTTCCGCTACTGCTGCTATACAAATACAAGTACAAACGGCTATCTGTAACACACCTTATATTTTTGTTCCAAGTGCGTTTACACCCAATAACGACGGAGAAAATGACATCTTATATGTAAGAGGAGATATAATAGAAAGATTAGAATTTATTATTTATGATCGCTGGGGTCAAAAGATTTTTGAAAGTACCAATCAAAATATAGGATGGGAAGGAACGAATAAAGGTAAGAAAATGCCTTCTGGCGTTTTTGGATATTATCTATATGCTCGTTGTCTGGGCGGTGAAGATTATTACAAACAAGGAAACGTTACTTTGATTAGATAATATTTCTATAAAAAAATATACTTATGTATATAATCCATTTTTTTGCCGACTGTGTTGCCTATTTGTCGTAAAAATCAGGCTTTCAGTATTTAAAATGCATCAAAAGTAGTTTTTAAAACTCTTTTTCGGTGATTAAAATAAAAATGCCTAAACCTCAAATCCTTAGTCTTATTCTTATAATTGGGGTTGAAATATCTTACTTTACCGAAAAAATATAATTAAAATACAACAAATGTGACAGTACATATTTAACAAAATTTAAAAAACATCCAAACCTAATTAAATTAATAAAACTTTATTGTGCAAATACATTTTGTTAACAACTGTTAAACAAAGAAAAAATGACATTTAACAGTATATTTTATTTTTAAATTAATTAACATATAAATAAGTATAATAAAATTAATTAAGTTATAATTAAATACCTGTGACAGGTATTACGATTTATATTTTAACATTTATTGTTAACATCTATTAACTTTTTGTTAAAAAATATTTACTTTTGGACTGTAATGGTATGAAGCCTATACAATTTTATAATATTGTTAATATACGCAATATAATTTTCTTACAAATTATTACCTTCTACAAAAAAAGAATTGCTTTTTAGCAATTTCAAAATATAACAGTCGGGTGATTTCTTACAAGAGCGAAGCAATTCAATTGAAACTTCGCTCTTTTGTTTTGCCCCCTATTAAAATAATCTTCCCTATTCATTTTGGAAATCGTAAAACTCCTTCCCCTTTATATGTCATTTATTACAAATAGGTAGTACTTTTACAAACCACTAACCAATCTCACCAAATTATTCAAAATAAGTAAATACTTAGAAATCAGATGTCCAACATCAGGTATCAGAAAAATAGTATTAAAAAAGAAAGAATATTCTATATGCAAAGAATACTTCTTCCGTTTTTGTGTGTTATGCTAACGCCTTAGTAGTTACCACAATAACAATTAATAAATAATCAACCAATATGGCTGGAAAAACACTTTTTGACAAAATTTGGGATGCTCACGTAATAGATGAAATTAAAGATGGTCCATCTGTTTTATACATTGATCGTCATTTAATCCATGAAGTAACAAGCCCTCAAGCTTTTACGGGTCTTGAAAATAGAGGCTTACCGGTAGCCAGACCCAAGCAGACCATTGCTACGCCTGATCATAATGTACCTACCATTGATCAAGACAAGGAAATTAAGGATAAACTATCCCGTTACCAAGTGGATACACTTACTCGTAACTGTGAAAAGCACGGTATTGATTTGTATGGTTTGAACAGTGACTACCAAGGCATCGTACATGTTATCGGTCCACAATTAGGCGTTACACAACCGGGAATGACCATCGTATGTGGCGATAGCCATACTTCTACTCATGGTGCATTTGGCTGCGTTGCTTTTGGTATCGGTACCAGCGAAGTGGAAATGGTCTTAGCAACCCAATGTATTTTGCAACCTAAGCCTAAGAAAATGCGCATTAACATAGAGGGTGACCTAAAGTTTGGCGTAACTGCTAAAGACATCATTTTATATGTCATTGCTAAACTAACTGCTGGCGGTGGAACTGGTTATTTCGTAGAGTATGCAGGTTCCGCTATTCGGAAGCTGTCCATGCAAGGTCGAATGACCATTTGCAATATGAGTATCGAAATGGGTGCTAGAGGAGGGCTTATTGCACCTGACGAAAAAACGTTTGACTTCGTAAAAGGCAAAAAATATGCGCCAAAAGGAGCTGATTATGATGCTGCTTTGGCTAAATGGAAGCAATTATACTCTGATGAGGATGCTGTATTTGATAGAGAAGTAACCTACAACGCAGCAGATATTGAGCCAATGATTACCTTTGGAACAAATCCGGGTATGGGTGTGAAAATTACGGGTAATATTCCTACTTTAGGAGAAATTGCACAGAGTGAGACAAAATCCTTCCAAAAGTCTATGGGCTATATGGGTTTTAATGCTGGAGAGGGTATGATTGGTAAACAAATCGATTATGTCTTTATTGGAAGTTGTACTAATGGCCGTATTGAAGATTTGCGTGTAGTCGCAGACTTTGTTAAGGGCAGACAAAAAGCAGCACATGTTACTGCATGGATAGTTCCGGGTTCTAAAGAAGTCGAAAGACAAGCCAATGAGGAAGGCATTACGGCAACTTTAGAAGCAGCAGGCTTTAAGTTAAGACAACCCGGTTGTTCTGCTTGTTTAGCAATGAATGATGATAAAATCCCAAAAGGGAAATACGCTGTTTCTACCTCTAATAGAAACTTCGAAGGTCGTCAAGGTCCTGGTGCTAGAACCATGTTAGCAAGTCCATTAACAGCTGCGGCTGTGGCTGTGGCAGGCAAAGTGGTAGACCCAAGAACTTATCTTACGGAAGCAACTGCTTAAATGGTCTTTAGCTATTGGTCTTTAGTCTTCGGTACGCTTATGCTTGGCAGTAGGAATTAACTAAATACTTTCTTTATACTTGGCAGGCTGCCACTAAAAACCAATGGCTAAAATCCAGTTAAAATAAGGAACAGGTCAGCCTGATGTATCAGCGGTCAGCCGATTATACTCGGAAAGAAAATTTCCACTTAAACGAATAGATCTTTCGTTTTCCCTACGCTTAGGTGACGCTGACCTATTAAAAAAACTGTGGTGCGTTCAATCAGTTTGACTGTTCGATATCCACCGTCAATCAAATTAACAAATGCCAGTAAATAAATTCGAAAAATTAGAATCTAGGGCAGTACCAATGCCTATAGAAAATGTAGATACGGACCAAATTATACCTGCTCGTTTTTTAAAAGCCACAACACGAGATGGTTTTGGCGAAAATCTTTTTAGAGATTGGAGATATGATGGCAATAATCAACCCATCAAGGATTTTGTATTAAATAATCCAACCTATGAGGGGAAAATTTTAGTGGCAGGAAAAAATTTCGGCTGTGGTTCTAGTAGAGAACATGCTGCTTGGGCTGTTGGAGATTATGGCTTTAAAGTGGTTGTTTCAAGCTTCTTTGCAGATATTTTCAGTAACAATTCCTTAAACAATGGCATCTTACCTATAACGGTAACTCCTGAATTTTTGGATAATATCTTTTCGGCAATAGAGGTAGATCCTTCTACGGAATTGAGTGTAGATTTAGAAAAGCAATTACTTACGATTATGGATACCGGAGAAAGTACTTCTTTTGACATCAATGGCTACAAAAAGAACTGTTTATTAAATGGTTATGATGATATTGACTATTTATTAAACTTAAAAGATAAGATTACTGCCTTTGAAGCTAGTAATAATTAAAAACTGGACTTTAGCCATTGGTCTTTAGTCTTTAGTGGCAGCCTGCTGGTGCTAAGGTGCTATCGTAATACTAGTTTACCCTCGTCTTTTTTATTCGAGTGTAAAGAAAGTATTTAGCTAATTACTACTGTCAAGCATAAGCGTACCAAAGACTAAAGACAAATGGCTAAAGTCCAACTTAATAGGCTGACATGAAAATTGAAATAAAACCGATGTCGTGTTTTTGTTTTTAATTTTCATTTTTAGTAACTGTTCAAAATAGAGCGCATAGAAGTGAGAAAAGATAGCAGATTTGTTCTTAAAGTATGGCTTAGTATTGATTAAAAAATATTTAGTCTTTTTGTTTTTGAATTGACCTTTTTTCTCATAGGTTTTCAACCCATTAG
>ENA-ORXT01006888-ORXT01006888.1-marine-metagenome-genome-assembly--contig:-NODE-6888-length-10358-cov-6.457251_pt1 | contig 10358 bp, 8 predicted proteins | sample MGYA00237868_ERZ511482 | MGnify/ENA metagenome assembly ERZ511482
GGCGCTGATCGAGGAGGGAAGCGAATTCCGCTGCTGCTTCGCCATCCGCTCCGGCTGGGCCATCTCCTACCGCGTGACGATGTCGGGGCGGCGTCAGATCCTGTCGGTGCACCTGCCGGGCGACTTCATCGGGCTGCACATCAATTTCCATCGCCGCGCGATCTACACGGTGGCTGCGCTCACCAATGTCGAGGTGGCGATGATCGAGCCGATGCGCCTGATCGAGATTCACCAGAAATACCCGGTGCTTGCCGCCGGGCTGGACTGGTCGGCGGTGCGCGCGTCCAATATCCTGAGCGAGCACAACATCTCGCTCGGCGCACGGACGGCGGAGGAGCGCATCCTCCATTTCTACCTCGAAATCTGGTGCCGCCTGATGCTGGTGGGCGAGGCGTCGAGCGAGGGATTCGACATGCGCATGACGCAGGAGCAGGTGGCCAACGCCCTGGGCCTGTCGATCGTGCATGTGAACAAGAAGCTCAAGTCCTTGTGCAAGCAGGGATTGCTGGAGATCAAGGGCCGGCGCGTCGCGGTGCCGGACGTGGGCAAGGCGATCCGCATGGCCGATTTCGATGCCGCGTTCCTCGACACGTTCCGCGTCGCCAACGACGCGTCGAACCGCAAGGGCGAGACCCGAGACCTGCTGAAGACCATCGACGAACTGACCGACGAGATGGCCGAGCGGCGGCGCGGGAACGAGGAACCGGCCAGCACGGGCTTCCGGAGCGAGACGGTGGGATAAGGCAGGCAGGCTCCGCGATGCGCGAAGCCTGCCTCGTGTACGGCCTCGTCGGGCCTGTATCGTCGGGCCGTTCGCCCGGGCGCGTCAGCCTTTGAGGACGAAGGTGATCTTCATGCGCACGACGTAGGACGTGACCTTGCCGTCCTCGCAGGTCAGCTTCTGATCCTCGATCCAGGCACCCTTCACGTTCTTGAGGGTCTTGTGGGCGCGGTCGATGCCCTTCTTGACGGCATGGTCGAAGCTCTTGGACGAGCTGGCGGTGATTTCGGTAACGCGGGCGACGGACATGGGTTTTCCCTCCTGTTTCGAGGCGGCTATCCTTCGCGCCCCATTGTGTCGAAAGCGTGGGGGTTCATCGTTAACGCCGCGTTAAGGATGTGGAATACGGGCCGCCCGGTCGCCCGGCGGATGCGCGCCGCGTAGGGTGGCAGATTGGCACATTCGAGCACGATCGCGCCGGTCTCCGGGGTTTCGGCGACCAGCGCGCGAGCCGCCGCCTCCACGATGCCGCCGATCTCCTCCGCGTCCAGCACCCGCGCCTGCGCCGCCTTCGGAGCGAGGATCAGCCATCGCCACGCCGCCTCCCCCTCCAGTCCGACGATGCGCAGATCGCGCGGGTCGAGACCGCACGCGTGCAGCAAGGCAGGGGTCAGCGCGCGGGAATCGGCGGTGAGGATACCCAAGGGCCGCCCCCCCGTCATCGCGCGCGCCATCGGGCCGAGCGACAGGGCGGAGGCCACGACCGGAATGCGCACGGCCTCCGACAGCGCCACCTGCGCATGGCCGAGAAACCCGCAACTGGTGACGATTCCCCATGCGCCCGCCGCCTCCAGCGCCCGCGCCCCGGCGACGAACTCGGCCACCAGCGCCGGGGACGGCGGCGCGTCGCGCACCACCTGCATGACGTCGGCGCCCTTGACGACGTGGAGGCGGACGGGGAAATCGTAGGAAGCCGGGTTCCCCACATCGCCGACGATGCGCGGAAAGGCGGTGTCGAGCATCAGCACGCCGAGGAAACCCTTCCCGGCACGCGCCGTCACTCGTCCTCCTCGCCCAGCCCCGCGATGGAGAGCGGCTGCGCCCGGATACCCTGCGTCCCGCACCAGTGGCACAGCGCATCCTCGCGCCCGTGCGTGACCCACACGTCCTCGGCCCCCGTGGCAACGATCGTCTCGCACAGTTCATCCCAGTCCGCATGGTCGGACAGGATCAGCGGCAATTCGACGTTGCGCTGCTTGACCCGCTGGCGCACGCTCATCCACCCGCTCGCCATAGAGGTCAGCGCGTCGGGCAGGCGGCGCGACCAGCGGTCGGCCATGGCCGAGGGCGGGGCCAGCGTGATGCCGCCGCGAAACCGGTCCTTGTCGCCCTTCGCCGTCGCGTCGTCGAGCGTGCCCATCGCGATCCCGTGCCGCTCGTAGAGTTCGCACAGGCGTCGCAGCGCGCCATGGATATGGATCGGCTCGTCATACCCGGCGGCGCGCAGTTCCGCGATCAGCCGCTGCGCCTTGCCCAGCGCGTAGACGCCGACGACGTGGCTGCGATGGGGGAACAGCTTGAGCGAGGCGAGCAGCTTGTCGATCTCGACCCGCGCATCGGGATGGCGGAAGACGGGCAGGCCGAAGGTCGCCTCCGTCACGAACAGGTCGCAGGGCACCAGCTCGAAATCGGCGCAGCTCTGGTCGGGGCGGCACTTGTAATCGCCCGAGACGACCGCGCGGCGGCCCTTGTGCTCGATCAGGACCTGCGCCGACCCCAGCACATGCCCGGCGGGAAAGAACGTCACGTCGACATCACCGACCCGCAGCACCTCGCCATAGGCCAGCCCCTGCGTCGTCTCGAACGCCTCCTCGCCATAGCGAGTGAGCGCGATCTCCACCGTCTCGTGCGTAGCGAGCAGCGCCTTCGACCCGCCCCGGCAATGGTCCGCATGCCCATGCGTCACCACCGCCCGCTCGGCGGGCAGATGCGGGTCGATATGAAAACCGCCCTGAGGGCAGTAGAGGCCCTCGTCGGTCAGGGTGAGGAGGTCGGTTGCGTTCATGGGGGTTGAGGTAGGGCGCTATGCAGCGGTACCCATCAATTCGAGAATCTTGTTCGCCGTCAGCAGCAGAGCAAAAGTACCTGCAATGGTCAGGATCATCAGCCGTCCGATCCAGAACTTATCCGGCAGACGGTCGATTTTCCGGTCCAGAGAACCAAAACGCTGGTCTGTAGAATCGAGCCGCGTCTCGATCCGCGCCAGCGCTACCAGAATCTGCGTATGTTGATCTTCAAGTTTTGAAACACGCTTTTCCATGTCACCATCTTGTGGAGGACCACCGCCGGTTTCAAGTGTAGGAGAGTTGCGACTAGTAAAATTATGTATTTCAGCCATTAAGAGAAATACCTGTCTGCTTCGCAATCCACTTGGAAAATGGCCTTGCTAAAAATTCTTCCGAATATCCGCAGTTGTCACAGAAAAAAGCTAGTCTTGAACTCCCTATAAACTCAATGAAACTTTCGAAGTTTCCCCCTTTTCTCTGCCACAATACACGATCTCTGTCTTTTGAACCAACATCCCAAAGATTACTTTTACATCTAGGACACCCAGAATACATTCCTGCGCCACATACTTCCAAAAAATCGTTGACTTGGCCTTGAGTTATTACAAAAAACTCTGTTTCAGTATCATCAATCAAGTCCTTGCCTCCATTACATATCCTTATCATATAAGGAAAAACTACCCCGCATCCACCGTCAGCAGCGGCGCATCGGCATACCCCACCCGGCCCCGGCCCGAGATGCCCGGATACTTCATGAAGAACTCGTGGCAGTCGAAGCCGTCCGGTCCGTCATCCTCGTGGGTATAGGTGCCGTCGGCGTTCATGACCCAGGTATTGGCCTCGTCGCGCAGGTTGGCGGCCATGACCTGTTGCAGGATCTGGCGCTTTACCGTCGGGTTCTCGATGGGGCAGAGCGTCTCGACGCGGCGGTTGAGGTTGCGGTCCATCCAGTCGGCGGAGGAGATGAAGACGCTGGCATTGTCGCCCGGCAATCCCTCGCCCCGGCCGAAGCAGACGATGCGCGAATGCTCCAGATACCGCCCGATGACGCTCTTCACACGGATATTCTCGGACAGGCCCTTCACGCCGGGCCGCACGCCGCAGATACCGCGCACGATCAGGTCGATGCGCACCCCCGCCGTGCTGGCGGCGTAGAGCGCGTCGATGATCTCGACCTCCATGAGCGAGTTGAGCTTGGCCCAGACCTGCGCCGGGCGACCCGCGCGGGCGTGTTCGGCTTCCTCCTCCAGCAGGGAGAGGATGCGCGATTTCATGCCGATGGGGGAGATGGAGACCTTCTCAAGGTCGCGCGGCTCGGCGTATCCCGTGACGTAGTTGAAGACCCGGCCCGCATCGCGCGCCAGCGTCTTGTCGGCGGTGAAGAACGACAGGTCGGTGTAGAATTTCGCGGTGATGGGGTGGTAGTTGCCGGTCCCGAAATGCGTATACGTCACCAGCTTGCCACCCTCGCGCCGCACGACGGATGACATCTTGGCATGCGTCTTCCAGTCGATGAAGCCGTAGACGACCTGCGCCCCCGCCCGCTCCAGTTGCCGCGCCTGCACGATATTGGCCGCCTCGTCGAAGCGGGCCTTGAGTTCGACCAGCGCCGTCACCTGCTTACCGAGTTCCGCCGCCTCGCAGAGCGCCTCGACGATTGGGCTTTGCGCGGAGGTGCGGTAGAGCGTCTGCTTGATGGCCAGCACGTCGGGGTCGCGCGCGGCCTGGCGCAGGTAGGCGACCACGACGTCGAAGGTCTCGTAGGGGTGGTGCAGCAGGAAATCCTTGTGACGGATCGCGGCGAAGCAGTCGTTGTTGAAATCGTTCAGCCGCTCGGGACGGCGGGGGGTGTAGTTGCGCCAGCGCAAGTCGGGCCGGTCGTCCACGATCATCTGTTCGAGGTCGGAGACCCCGACCATCGCGTCGGCATAGGTCACTTCGGTATCGCGCACCTTCAGTTCGCGGCAGATCCAGTCGCGCAGCAATTCGGGGGTGTCGGACCCCATCTTGAGGCGGATCACCTCGCCGCGCCGCCGACGCTTGAGCGCAGTCTCGAACTCGCGCACGAGATCCTCGGCCTCCTCCTCGATCTCCATGTCCGAATCGCGCAGCACCCGGAACAGGCCCGACCCTATCACGTCGTAGCCGGGGAAGATGCGGTCGAGCGACAGGGCGATCATGTCTTCCAGCGCGACGAAGCGGATGCGGGGGGTGCCTTCGGTTTCCTCTTCAGGCAGGCGCGTGAACCGCGCGATCTGCGGTGGCACGATCAGGAGGGCGTCGATCTCCGCGTCCCCGCCCCGCTGCACGAGTTGCAGCGCGAGCGACAGCGCCTTGCTCGGCACGAAGGGGAAGGGATGCGCGGGGTCGATGGCCAGCGGGGAGAGGACGGGAAAGACGTCGTCCATGAACTTCTCGTCGAGCCACGCCCGGTCTTCCGCCGTCAGGTCGTCCTTGGAGACGAGGAAGATGCCCTCCTCCTCCATCTCGCCCCGCAGGCTGGCCCAGCGCGCCTGCTGGCCCATCATCAGGACGTGGCAATCGGCGTTGATCCTGTCGAGCTGCTGCGCGGGGGTGAGGCCGTCGACGCTGGTCCGCGTGACCCCGGCATTGACCAGCTCGCGCAGACCCGCGACGCGCACGGTGTAGAACTCGTCGAGGTTGGAGCCGGAAATCGCCACGAAGCGCAGGCGCTCCAGCAGCGGATGGCGCACGTCCTCGGCCTCGCGCAGGACGCGGTCATTGAAGGCGAGCCACGACAATTCGCGGTTGATGAAGCGGTCGGGACTGTCCGCCGCGATCTCCAGATCGACGGGGGCGCCGGGCCGGGTGTTGAGGAAATCGGCGCGCATCGGCGGGGCGGGCGCCAGCGTGTCCTCCTCCACCGCGTCGCTCATGCTGTCACCCGAATCAAACGTCACCATCCGAATACTTCCTTGGCCAGGCCCACCGTCACCGGGCGTTTCGTCTCGACGCTGTAGCGGTCGAGCGCCTCCACCATGTCATGCGCGGCGCGAAAGCTGCGCTCGGTCCGCAAGGCGAGGAAGGAGGCGACGCGGGGATCGAGGGCGATATTGCGATCGTCGAACAGTTTGACGAACAAGTGCGACAGGAGCGTGTCATCGGGCCGTCCGACGCGAAAGACCGCCGGAAGCGTCAATCGCGAGGCGAGATCGGGCAGACGCACGGCCCAGCGCCCCGGCGGCTCGCGCCCGCTGAAGAGGATGCGCCCGCCCCCCTCGCCCATCAGGTTGAACAGGTGCATCAGCGCCTCTTCCGCCCGCGCCCGGCGGGGGGCGGCGACGAGGCGGCGGTCCACATCCTCGACCACGACCGCGCCCAGCGCCGCGACATCGCGGATATTACCCGGCTCCAGCGCGGCGGCGTCGATGAAGCGCGCGCCGGAATCGGCGGCCCAGATCGCGGCCAGATGAGTCTTGCCGCATCCCTCGTCGCCGCATACCACCAGCCGCCCATCGCGCCACGCCTCCCGGTCCCCGACCGCCGCCAGCGCCTCGGCATTGCACGGCCCGGCGACGAAATCGGCACGGGCCATCGTCCGCTTGCGCGGCCAGTCGAGGTCGAGCGGCAGTTGCCTCGGCTCGTCGGAGACCATCGCGCTCCCCTTCACCTGCCCGGCTTTCCCGTAGCGGGCTTCCTCGCGGCCGTCTTTCCGGAAGACGGTTTCGCCGCCGTCGGCTTCCCCGGGGCGGGTTTCGGCTCGGCAGCCTTCGCCGGGGCGGGTTTCCTCGGAGCGGGTTTCACCGCGACGGTCCTCGCCGTGGCCGGTTTTTTCGGGGCGCGTTTCCCGGCGGCGGGGGCGTCGTCCTCCGCGTAGAGCGTACTGTCCTGATAGCGGCCCACGGCGTAGCGGGTCAGCACCCCGATCACGGCGGCGGCGGGCACCGCGAGCAGCAGGCCCGCGAACCCGAACAGCGACCCGAACGCGGCGAGCGAGAAGATCAGCCAGACGGGGTGCAGCCCCACGCTGTTGCCCACCAGCCAGGGCGACAGGATATTGCCCTCCACCGCCTGCCCGGCGACGAAGATGCCCAGCACCATGGCGATGCTCGCCCAGTCGCCCCAGAACTGCGTGAAGGCCAGTCCCATGGACAGCGTCAGCCCGAGGATCGCACCGACATAGGGGATGAAGCTCGCCATCCCCGAGATCATCCCGACGATCAGCGCGAAATCGAGGCCGATCAGCGACAGGGCGATGGCGTAGAACGTGCCCTGGATGATGCAGACGAGGAACTGCCCGCGCATGAACCCGGCCAGCACGTCGTCGATATCGCGTGCCAGCGACCGCATCTCGCCCAGATGACGGCGGGGGATCAGGTCGTCGACGCTCGCCACCAGACGGTCCCAGTCGAGCAGCAGGTAGAAGGCGACCACGGGGGTGACGACGACGATGGCCAGCGCGCTGACGAAGGCGACCCCGCCGGACCAGATGCTCTGGAGCAGCTTTCCGCCGATGCCCGTCGCCGCATCGCGCAGTTGCTCCGTCGCGGGTTTGGTGGCGGGGGCCGCTTCCTCGGTCGGGACGGCGGATTCGATGGTGCCCACCAGCCCCTCGATCCGCCCGCGCAGGGTGTCGAGGTAATCGGGCATATTGCGCACCAGCGCCGCGAACTGGTCGAGCATCAGCGGCAGGACCGCGACGGCCAGCAGGGCGAAGATCAGAACGGCGATGATCAGCACCACCACCGTCGCCAGTATCCGCGACAACCCGCGCCGCTCCAGCCAGTCGGCCACGGGATCGCAGAAATAGGCGATGGCCGCGCCGAAGATGAAGGGGGGCAGTATTTCGGAGAACACGAGCAGGAAGGCGACCAGCGCCACCAGCGCCGCACCCCAGATCAGCAATTTCCGCCGTTGTGTCATCCCTGCGCCCCAATGCGTGAACCCCTCGCATACCTAGCGCGAAAGGGCGGGCGGGCACACCGAAAAGGCCATGCCGGGTTGGGGCATGGCCTCTGCTCCGTCGTGCGGCGGGGTGCGGGGCGGTTACTTCACCGAGCGCAGATTGCTGATGGCGATGGCGGTTTCGAAGAAGCCGTTGGCGCTCTCCCATTGCTGAGCGTCGCGCGCGCCCGCCGCCTTCTCGGCGAAATGCTCGCGCAGGCGCGCGACGCCCGCCCGCGCCGCCGCGTTGTCGGATTGCAGGGCCAGCGCCTCGCGATAGGCATCGTAGGCATTGTCGCCCTTCGGGGCGATGTACCGGCGCTTCTCGAAATGCGCGTCGCCCGCCTCGACCATCCTGTCGACCTCCTCGGCCAGCTGGGCGGGGGTCATGCCGTTGCGCGACACGCGGTCGCGCAGGCCCGCCACCTGATCGGACGCGGCGGCGAGGATGCCGCCGACCTTGCCGTTGTCGATGCTGCGCTCACCGCTTCCGAGGGCGCGATCGACCAGATCGAGCGCGCCCTTCACCGTGCCCGCCGCCATGCCGGGAATGGGCAGGACGCCTTTCGGATCCTCCGTGCCGGTCGTGTCCGCGACCCCGTCACCGGGCGCGGATGCCGATGCCGATGCGTCCTGAGTATCCATTACGACCTTCGCGCCCCACCCCCCGGTGGTGGCCGGGCGGCGGTCCTCGCCGGTCTTTGCGGCGGTCTCCCCGGACGGCGAGCGCGCGTCGAGGGGGGCGGTCTTCTCCGGCTGCGCCAGCGCGCCGCCGATGGCCGCGACGACGGGAGGGACCGCAGCATAGCCGAGGCCGACCACCACGAGCGCGCTTGCGGCGACGCCCGCCATCTTCAGTCTTTTCTCGCGCGCACCCACCACCCTGGTCTTCGGGCCGCGCCGGGCGGGCGCAGGGGTCGCCGCACCGGCAGTCGGTTTGCGCTTGCGGCCCGCACCCACGAGCTTTGCGGGCCTGTCGCCCATGGACCGCAACCCCAGACGGGTCAGGAGGGCCGCGCCTCCCCTGCGCACCGAAGACTTCGTGCCCGTAGATGCCGGCGTGTCGGAATCGTCGAACTCGTCATCGTCGTCGAAATCGTCGTCCTCGCCATCGTCGCCTTCGAGCGCGCGCTCGAAGGCGGCATGGTCGAAATCGACATCGCCGCCATCATCATCCAGCGAAGCATCATCGGCGTCGTCGGCATCGTCGAGACGCGCGGCCTCCGGCACATCGGCCCCCGCCATCACCTCGTGATCCTCGCTGTAGAGCGAGGCGTCCGCTGCGGGCGTCGTGTCCTCGCCGCGCAGGGGAGGCGATACGCGGTCGGACGACCCGTCGCGCAGGATCGACGAATCGGGGGCATCGGTCGAGTAGACGGTCTGCACGTCGGAGAATTCGGGCGGCGCGGGCTTGCGTTCCTCGCCCGACAGGTCGGCTTCGGAGAAGAGACCCGTCACCGCCTCGGCCTCGGCGGTCTCGCTCGCGAAGGGGTTCTCGACGGGCGAGAGCATCAGCGCGTCGGCGGCTTCCTGCACCATCTTCGCATCGATCGAGCGGCCCGGGTTCTCGGCGGCGAAGAGCATGGTATGCGAGCAGATCATGCCGATGAGGCGCGGGCTGCCCCCCGTGAAGCGGCCCATCTCCTCGATCCCGCCTTCGGTGATCGGCTCGTCGGTCATGCGGGCGATGGGGGCGAGGCGTTTCTTGAGGAACTGTTCCAGTTCCGAGCGGGTGAAGAAGCGCAGGGTATGGTCGACCTCGATCTTGGCGCGCACCTCGTCGTATTCGGAATCGGCCATGATCTCGCGCAGGTCCTCGTTCGCGATCAGCACGAATTGCAGGCCCACGATGCGCCCGTCCTCCAGCGTGTCGAACCGCGCCAGCTTGGGCAGCATCTTGAGCACGTCCGGCTCGAGGTTGTGCGCCTCGTCGATGAAGACCACGCCCGTCTCGCCGCGCTTTGCCTGCACGTACAGGAACTCGCGCAGGGCGACCGCCTTGTTCGGCGCGTCGAGGATCTCGTCCTCCACGCGCAGGGACGAATGGAGGAAATTGATGAATTCGCGGAAGTTGAGGCTGGCATATTGCAGGAAGAGCGCGGGCGCCTCCTCCGGCAGTCCTTCGGAGATGGCGCGCATGATCATGGTCTTGCCCGACCCCGTCGGACCGGTCAGCAGCATCATGCCCGCCCGCTCGCGCACGCCTTCGAGCATGCCGTCCACCGCCCGCCAGTGGGAGGTGTTGAAGTAGAACGGGCTGTTCGTCTCGACCTCGACCGAATCGTCCCGGGAATCTGATGCCGACATGCTCACGGTCTCCGTCTTTCGGGGCGCGCATGGATGGCCCCTTCAAGGGAGCCGCGCGCGAAATCATGGTGGTGAGCGCTGAGGGAGCCGGGTCTTCCGACCGTCCCGCACCGTGTCATCCGCCCGCGACGTTAAGCATGAAAGCTGAACGAAGGGTTTTTAGGACGCGGGACCGGAAAGAAGGGCGCGGAATTCGCGGGGGGCGCCTGCCCCGGCCTCCACGGTACATGGCGGAGCGGGACGGGCGCGAACGGCGGAGAACCGGGGGGCGAGGTAAAGCGAGGGTGGCGCTCAGGCGTCCTTTTCCCGCCACGTCTTCTGCTTGCGATAGATCGTGGCGGGGGAGACGCCGAGGAAGA
>ENA-ORXT01006889-ORXT01006889.1-marine-metagenome-genome-assembly--contig:-NODE-6889-length-10357-cov-39.909144_pt1 | contig 10357 bp, 10 predicted proteins | sample MGYA00237868_ERZ511482 | MGnify/ENA metagenome assembly ERZ511482
ACAACTTGACTTATGACATCATAGAATGAAATTAAGATATGACAATCATTCCGGAAGTATTATTAGAGAGGGCACTCAGTCGAGATAACGATACGGATAATCAATCTATAATACTGCGATAACCCTCAGAAAAAATATCTCTGCCGATAATCAGTTTCATAATCTCCGAAGCACCACCGTATATTCTGGATACTCTCGCATCGGTATACATTCTGCTGATTTCGTACTCAGACATGTACCCTGCTCCACCATGTAACTGAACCCCGAGATCCGTCATACGTCCTTCGAGTTCTGTGGCGAGCAGCTTGACTTTGGCACCTGCGTTTGCGGTTAGCTCGCTTCTATTATTGAGTTCTACACAGTGATCTATGTAGACTTCTAACATATCGAGTTCTGCATCCATCTGCGCCATGGTAAATTGTGTATTCTGTAATGCACTGATCGTCTTCCCGAATGCTTTTCTTTCCATGACAAACTCCCGTGTCAGGTTAAATGCTTTTCTGGCATTCACAGCTGACTGGACGGCGATGATGAGTCTCTCCTCTGCGAGGCCAGTCATAAGATATGAGAATCCTTTGCCAGGTTCCCCTAATATATTCTCCTTTGGGATTTTTACATTATCAAAAAACAACTCCGCTGTATCTTGTCCCTTAAGCCCCATCTTCGCTAAATTAGCTCCTCGCTTAAATCCTTCCATACCTCCCTCTACGACACATAAGGTCATAGCATGTCGGCTTTCTATTCCTACTGTTTTCGCTGCTACTACGATTGCATCTCCATTGATACCGTTAGAGATATAAGTTTTGTTTCCATTCAGCAAGAAGTGATCTCCTTTATCTTCCAGAGTCGATCTCATACTGGAGAGGTCGCTACCTGCATCTGGCTCTGACATAGCTACAGCGAGTATGATATCTCCGCTTGCTGCTCCTGTCAGGAATTTTTCTTTCTGCGCATCAGTACCCAACTTATCGAAGTAAGGACCTACCAATCGACTGTGCAAAGTATTAAACCAATCGAGACATCCTGCCCTGCAGGTCTCTTCCATAATAATCTGCTCATACTTAAAATCTCTATCACCTAATCCTCCGTATTTCTCATCTGGCCAGATCATCAGAAAACCCATATCGCCCGCTTTCTTAAAAGCACTACGATCGACGATTCCATCCTTTCTCCATTGCTCCATATGTGGCACTATCTCATCCGCAAGGAATACTCTGTATGCTTCTCTAAACATCATCTGATCCTCAGTGAAATTTCTTTTATTCTTTTGTTTTGATGCTGTCGCTTCCATCTCTATAATTTGTAATGACAAAGTAACCAAAAATGATATGATATGATCTTATAAAGAATTAATTAATAGAATTGTTTTCTATATCTATAAGTTTGCTTGTAGATCGATGGCATTACTTACATTTACAAAATCAATAAATAGATCCTAATGGAAGATCGTATCACTATAGAAATTATAGACCATGTTGCAGATGTCAAACTTAATAGACCTGACAAGCTTAATGCACTGGACAAAGCTATGTTTGCAGCGATAATAGATACTGCGACTCAGCTTAATCATAATGCAGATGTCAGAGCAGTGGTACTATCTGGCAGTGGGAAAGGTTTCTGTGCTGGGATCGATATTACATCATTTGTCCTGAGTGGAGAAGGTGGTCTCGGGCAGCAAGATCTGGCAACTCGAACACATGGGATCGCCAACAAATGGCAAAAAGCCGCTTATGCATGGCGAGAACTTTCTGTGCCTGTAATCGCAGCAGTGCATGGTATATGTTACGGCGGTGGTCTACAAATTATGTCTGGCGCTGATATCAAATATGTGAGCAAAGATGCACGACTTTCTATCATGGAAGGCCGATGGGGAATCATACCAGATATGTCTGGCTCTCAACTGATGAGGCACAACGTAAGAGATGATATCCTCAGAGAGTTGACCTATACATACAGAATATTCTCAGGAGAGGAAGCGGTGACATATGGATTCGCCACTCATACTGCAGAAGATCCTTATGTGGCTGCTATGCAATTAGCAAAAGAAATTGCCAGTAATAATCCGACCTCTATAGTCAATGCCAAACAACTTTATAATCAAGCTAATTATCTTAACGACACCGATGGTCTACAATTAGAATCTGAACTGCAATCAAAGACAATGTCTCATCCTAATCAAATGGAATCTGTATATGCAGCTATGCAGAAAAGAAAAGGCGATTACAAGAATTATAGATCTGAAGGGTAATGGAATAAAATTCTACGATTTAGCGCATAGAAAAATGACCTCCAAGTAGGTCATTTTTTATATATCAATTATGGAGCTTAGATTATTAACTATTACCTAACTTATCCATTACATTCTTAAGTGTATCTGCCTTAAGGTCATCTACATGAGCGACTATACCTATAGAGTAGCGTAAGTAACTAATTCTGGTACGAGCACTTTTACATGTACGAAAAAGGTTAGTTAGTCTTTCCATAGTCGTGTATAGACTTACCGGCAGCAGAAAGATCTCTTAAGCTCTGAGGAACTGTAAATCTTACGCCATACTTCTCGGTGTACAGATCACAGTCTGCAATAAATTTCTCCATTCCGTAATAGTCTATGTAGGATAATGACCCTCCAGTGTAGATCGGGAACCCCCATCCGAGTACAGACCCTAAGTCTCCATCCATGACTGATCTAAGTACCCCCTCTTCGAGACATCTATAACTTTCTAATGCTTGGAAGTGTAGGAGTCGATTTGTAATCGTCTGCTGATCTATAGCATCTACATTAGAATTATATTTTTCTTTGAGTCCAGGCCATATCTTTTTCTTACCGCCTTGTGGATAATCATAGAATCCTGCACCAGATTTCTTGCCTTTGCGACCCAGAGAAATGAGATCTTTCACAATCTTATATCCCCTCTCTTGGTACGGTTCTTTCTTATCAGGATTACTCTCATAGACATGCTCACTTAGTGACAGTGATACCTCGTCATGCACTGCAAGTGGCCCTACTGCCATTCCTACTCTCTTGCCGATATTCTCTATCATGATCGCAGGGACACCTTCTTCTAATAAGAACATGCCCTCTGACACATAAGTACTGAAGCAACGAGATGTATAGAAACCTCTGCTGTCATTGACCACGATAGGAACCTTACCGATTGCTACTGTGTAATCTACAGCTGCTGCAATTGCTTTATCTGATGACTTCTCCCCTACTATAATTTCTACGAGAGGCATCTTATCCACTGGAGAGAAGAAATGTATTCCTATGAAGTTCTCTGGCCTTGCAGATGATTCAGCTAATAATGATATCGGAATCGTAGATGTATTAGAACCATACACTTTATCTGACGCTAGTACAGCTTCTGTTTCTTTAGTAACTCTATCTTTTAATTTAGGATCTTCGAATACAGCTTCTATCACAAGATCACATCCCTCCATAGCGTTAGGATCATCTGTCGGGTGTATTCTACTGAGAAGTGCTTCCGCTTTCTCTGGTGTTGACCGCTTTCGAGATATCGCTTTATCTAAGATTTTCTTAGAGTATGCTTTCCCTTTTTCTGCCCCTTCTACGCTGATATCTTTAAGGACTACTTCCATACCTACCTTGGCCGATACATACGCTATCCCTGCGCCCATCATTCCTGCACCTAATATTCCTAATTTCTTGACTTCGTACTTAGGTTCATTTTTTGGTCTCGCCTTCCCTTTCTTAGCGGCCTGCATTCCCATGAATGCGGTCCGTATAATATTCTTAGCTTCTGGTGAGGCAACAACTTTAGTGAAGTACTTCGCTTCTATCTCCAATGCTCTATCTATCGGGATCTGTAGACTATCATGTACCACACCTAGTATATACTTCTGAGCAGGATAATTACCATGTGTCAATTTAGTCACATTACCTGCAGCACCCATCAGCGTCTGTACACCGTTAGGTGTCCACACGCCTCCTCCTGGTATTCTATGTTTCTTATTATCCCAAGGCTGCACAGGATTGGGATTAGACTCGATCCATGCCTTAGCTTTAGCCATCATATCTTCTGGGCTGTCTGCTAACTCACTGATCATACCTGCCTTAAGTGCTCCTTCTGGTCGATCTTCTTTTCCTTGTAATAAATATGTTAGGGCCGTCTGGATACCTGACAGGTATGGCAACTTAGCTGTACCGCCCCCTCCTGGTAGTAATCCAACTTTAGCTTCTGGTAGTCCTATTTTTATTTTTGTGCTATTGATTGCTATTCTGTGGTGACATGTCAGTGCTAACTCTAATCCACCACCGAGGCAAGTACCATTAATTGCTGCTACGAATGGCTTTCCGCCTTTCTCTATCTCTCTCATTCTGGTATGAATGCCGACAATTGTATCGTAGAATAACTTAGGATCATCGACTGGCTTAGACAACATACGTAGATCTCCACCTGCCATAAATACTTTCTGAGAAGAGGTCACGATAACTCCTTTTACCTCTGTATCTGCGATGGCCTTAGTTGCTGCCTCATAATATGCATCTATGAAATCTAAGCTGTATAAGTTAGTGGGTTCGTTAACTTGGTTAATTGTAATGGTAGCGATTCCACCTTCTACTTTATATTCTAAAAAATCGTTTTTCATGTTCTTGTTTTATTAAATAAGAAAAAAGAGTGGCACTTATACTCTCTCAATAATACTTGCAATTCCCATACCGCCACCGATACATAATGTGATCAGTCCAGTAGATAGACCTTGCCTTTCTAACTCATCCATTAAGGTTCCTGTTATCATACAACCAGTAGAACCAAGCGGGTGACCCATTGCTATTGCTCCTCCATTTACATTGACCTTAGAATGATCCACATTTAATTTCTCCATGAATAGCATAGCTACTGATGCAAATGCTTCATTCACTTCAAATAAATCAATATCACTTACTGACATCCCCGCTTGCTTAAGTGCTTTCTCAGATGCCGGTGCAGGACCAGTAAGCATAATTGTAGGATCTGTCCCATATACGGATGCGGCTTTGACTTTAAATCTTGGCTTGAGTCCTAATTTTTCTCCTGCTTCCTTACTTCCTATTAATGCACAAGAGGCACCGTCTACTATTGCCGATGAGTTACCAGCATGGTGTACATGATCGATCGCTTCTATCTCAGGATACTTGTCTATTGCCACTTGGTCAAAACCACCCATGGCTCCCATCATCTCAAATGATGGATTAAGTTTCTTAAGACCTTCTGCGGTTGTCGATGGTCTGATATTCTCATCTGTACTTAATACTTCTATACCATTAATATCCTTAACAGGAATTCTCGATACGAATCTATTGTCTGCCTCCGCAGCACTTGCTCGCTTCTGAGATTCTGCTGCAAATGCATCTACATCTTCTCTGGAATAACCATACTTAGTAGCTATTAAATCTGCAGATATTCCTTGAGGAACCATATTAGCTGATACAGCCTGTGCTGGATCCATCAAGAATCCACCACCATCAGAACCCATAGATACCCGAGACATACTCTCTACTCCACCTGCGATCACTAAGTCTCTAAATCCAGACTTAATATATGCTGCCGCTTGATTAATGGCTTCTAATCCAGAACCACAAAATCTGTTCAACGATACACCACAGAGGTGATCTCCGTAACCAGATTGCTGAGCTGCCGACTTAGCGATATTAGCTGCTTGATCTTTAGCTTGCGTCACGCAACCAAAAATAACGTCCTCTACCAGAGTCGTATCGAATTGATGCTTTTCTCTAAGTGCAATCAGGATCTGAGATGCCAAATCTGTTGCGGTTATACCTATCAGAGCCCCTTTCTTATTGCCCTTACCTCTGACGGTTCTTAGTGCATCATATATATATGCTTCCATTGTTATAGTTTATTTCTTTATTAAATTAAGCATTGTGTTGTCACAATACTAAAATGAAATACTACTTAATTAGTTTAATTGACTAAGAGCGTAATTCCATTTATTAAGCGACTACTTAATAATACGAAAATACAAATTTATACCATATAATCAAGCAAATGCTACCATATTAAGCCATTCAGCTTATATCATAGTGGGGTTCGTCATTCCAAAGAGAAATCACTTGGATACTTAGATCCTTAGATAATCCTTTTATTTATATTTAAATCTATAGTTTTATTAAGTAAGTATTTAATTAACTTACTTTTGCCTTAAGAAGAGAACATCACACAGTGAGACAAGTCGAAGAAAAGATAACTAAAAGAAAAAGAGGTCGCCCGACCGAAGCTAAGAGCATCGACAAAGATCAGTTGCTTAGCACTGCTCTGATTGCCTTCTCAGAGGGAGGATTTGATGGAACCAGTGTAAAAACTATTGCCGAGAGATTGGGAATAGACGGCTCTCTGATCTACTATCACTACAAAACAAAAATAAATTTGTGGTATGCAGCTGTCACCCACATCACGGAAATCTATAATGCTAAAGCCAAGGACACGATTAAGTTAGGTAAAGATCTAAGTACAATAGACCTGGGCAAAGCTCTGACCCGCCAGATGATATATTTCATAGCAGAGCACGTAGAGTTGTATAAGATTCTGATGCATGAGATGACGCAGCAATCAGAAAGATCTGACTGGATCATAGATACACTGATGAAACCACATAGTGATAATACCATCGCAGTCCTTAAGGCTTATGAGAAAGATGGATACATTGTAGATATGCCTATCTGCAATTACACTTCATTAAAGTTCAGCATTATCACACAGTTCTTCCTCATGGACAATGTAAGCAAGAGACTTTACGGAATCGATGTGTACGATAAAGTAGAAATAGAACGTCATGCAGATATTGCGATTCAGATCATCTACAATACTTTATTTAAGAAGAAAAAGTAAGGCCGTCAGGTCAATCTAAAATGGCATCGGGTGATCCTTGATTACTGCAGATATTTCTTTCAGGACTTCTGGACTGAGCTCCATATCAAATGCTTTTATATTATCTTTCAATTGATCCATCTTGGTTGCTCCGATAATTGTGGAAGTCACCCATTTTTGATGATTGACCCATGCCAAACTTAATTGACTGGTTGTGATATTATTAGCTTCTGCGATTGCCTTGTATTTTTTGACTGCCTCATTTACATTATCAGTATCTCTAAATATTCCGTTACGCTGCAACATCGTCCATCGACTACCGTCAGGTCTATTCTTATCTATATATTTCCCAGACAAAGCCCCAGATGCTAAGGGCGACCATGGCAGATAGCCCATATCTTCATAGGCACATGCTTCTGTGACTGAAGGCCAATCACTACTCTTCAAAAGACTGAACTCGTTCTGCGTAGAGATCATCCTGGGGAGATTATGTAATCTACTTAGCTCTGCATATTTAGCGATTCCCCATGCCGTCTCATTAGATACGCCTATATGTCTAATTTTTCCAGCCTTGATATTCTCGGCAAGCACTTCCAGAATTGCAATCATTTCTTCTTCTATCGGTCTATAATCTCCATCAGCATAAGAAATTGCATCATGCCAGTGCCGCCCAAAATGTGGATGTGGTCGATTAGGCCAATGCAACTGATATACATCTATGTAGTCTGTTCCTAATCGAGATAAGGATTCTTCTATGGTTTTATTAATGTACGAAGCCTTAATGACATCTGCATTTCTGATGTATGATAATCCACGGCCAGTAATCTTAGTCATGACGATCAGATCAGATCGCTTTTCTTTGTTGCGGCTCAGGTAATCTCCGATTATTCTTTCTGTATCTCCCACTAAGTCCTTACCCGGAGGTATAGGATACAGCTCAGCCGTATCGATAAAATTAACGCCTTCCCCTATCGCGTAATCTAATTGTGTATCTGCATCTGCTTGAGTATTCTGCACTCCAAAGGTCATAGTACCTAGACAAACACGAGAAACATTCAAGTCCGAGCTTCCTAATTTATTATACTTCATTATCTATATTTCTTTACTTCTTTTATTAAATAAAATTAATCTTGTCACTTATCCATTTCCCTACAGCTACTGGACGCTCCATAGGTAATAGATGACCTGCATCAGAGAAGTTCTCACATCGTTCTTCACCTAACTGCTGCCTTAGTTTTTTCCAAATTCTATCTGAGATAACATCTGTACGCTCTCCTCTCATAACATGAATAGGTATGGAGCTATTCTTGATCTCGGACAATACATTAGTTACTGTAGCATACATATGTGCCTCCCATTCTTTAGTGAACCTTAAGGTTATACCTCCACTCTCATCGCTCACCGTTCCTGCAGCTATCCAGTCTTTTAACGACTCATCAGACAATCTTCTGAATACTTTTTTGTTGCGATAAGAATCAAATAATTCTCGCCTATCTTCCCAGTGATCCTTTCTTGCTAGCGCTATCTTGCATACTGGCACATACTTCTTTCTAAGCCACATGGGAAGCAGATGATTGATGGTTGTCATAGCCTTAGGAAATATAACTGGCTCTATCAAAAACAACTGCTTAAATAAATCAGGTCTTTTATGTGATGCTAAGACAGAAACCACAGCACCAAGAGAATGCCCTACTCCTACAATCTGAGACATATTGTTCTCATCTAAAAAGCGAATCATATCATCTGCCAAAGAGTGCCACGTCTTAATATCTGAGAAATTGTCATTACCCCACAACGGTTTCTGAAGCATGCCGACCACCTGATGATCAGTGGATAATACTTCTGCTAACTGTCTGTAAGATTCTGGTGGATATCCGTTAGCGTGAGCGAAGTGTACAAGTTGCCCTTCCCCACCAAAATCTATATATGGTATGCGTTCAATTTTTTCAATTAACTCCACCTCTGTATTTCATAATTTTTGGATTGGACAAATGTAGCTAATCTAAGCAAGTGAGTGGGCTAATTGATCAGATTACCTTTTCTCACCCCTCCTATCTCTTAGGAACAAAAAGATATATTTAATCTGATCTCCAATGTTAATAATTGTCTTTATTGATTTGGCATTCACTATCCTCAATATTTAATGGATAGATATTCCGAATTTCTTCTTGGATCTGTCTTGTATTCCAATTATATTCTTTGCCATATTGCACCATAGAATATTTATCTCTCCTTTCTATGATACACCCATAAATTAACGAATAAGTAATGATAAAGTTACCATAGGTCAAATCATCACTATACACTAAATTAAAGTGATAATCTGACGAATCATCTATTATGCTGTCTATTCCTTCTTGAAACTCCTTTTTAGATTTTGAAATGCCTTCTAAATAATAGTCGCTATTTCTAATAGTAATATCTATAATTCTCCTTCCGTTTAACCTGTTAGGGAATAAGCTATCAATGAATTCATAGTTAAAGACATTTGCAGGGATTATATACCTTTTGTGTCTATATTGACCTATATCCTTAATTCCCTCTGGAAAGACAGAATATCCTAATTTAAAGATTTTTGACTTTTCTATAGAATCTTTAAGTTCGTTTACGAATTTCATCGGTATGGATTCGTCAATATTGAGTTGAAATCTTAGCTGCGGAATGTGATGATCTTGAAGTCCTGACTTCCACTGATTAACCACTGAATCAATGTGATTCAATTCAATCTCCAAACCTCGCTCATACATTAGTTTAGGGTCTTGAGAACTGTCTTTTTTTGGTTTGCCCAAATATAATTGCCGCGTTGTATAGTACTCTCTTGCGTACGTGTATGATTTTGACTGAGGTTTATTAATTATCATTTTATGATAGGGATTCTTTGAAAGAACTCTTTGATTTAAAGAAATATAATCAATAAAATTAATGCTGCCCAGAGCAAATGTTAGTATAACAAAACACATGGTTGCCGGAAAAAAAAGTTTGGTTGATAAAGATTTGAATTGCCTTCTAAAGTTTGTCCATTGCTGTAAGTATAAGACAACTACGAATAGTATAAACAAAAACCAATATTCTGAATATAAACTGAATTCGTAAAATAGCTGTGAAGCAACAAAAAAATATCAAATACAGAACCTAACTCAGTAGCCCACATCACAAAAGTCCAATTTAGCACTCTTGAATCATTAAGTGTTTGTGTTCTTTCCCTAATTGAGCCATTCAAATAATTCGGTCTATTTGATATAAATGAACTTGTTGACCCTAAGGCATTAATTAATGAGGTTGCAGCAAAGAATCTGTTGTAGAATTTCACTTCGTCTGAAGTCAAGATCCAAATATCATATTCGTAAGTGATAGAAAAGTATCGTATGCATTCTCTCGACATATAGAAGAAAGCATAAAAGTTGACTGAAGTGAAGACAAATATAAATATGACAAGAATTAAATCCAGTCGACTAATATTTAATATGTTTTTTGTCCTCTTCACATTCTTTATTCGTTATGAATTATTGCAGGCATGAATCGATCCACTCTAT
>ENA-ORXT01006890-ORXT01006890.1-marine-metagenome-genome-assembly--contig:-NODE-6890-length-10357-cov-8.146595_pt1 | contig 10357 bp, 5 predicted proteins | sample MGYA00237868_ERZ511482 | MGnify/ENA metagenome assembly ERZ511482
CCCCAAACGCAAAAAATCCTTGTAAGTCATTGACCTACAAGGATTTATATATTAAAAATAGTGACCCCGGCAGGGTTAAAACAATTTGTTTGTTATGCGTTATTATTCTTCGTACTGCTTGATTGTCAGTATTTAATACATATAGGATATTAATACAAAGTAGCCAAAAGTAGCAAAATACGCTAATTGTTTACCCCAATGTTTACCCCATTTTCAACAAAAAATTGTATATTGTGAGTACAAGAAAGCAGCACAAAACAATACAAAATGGCATCTGTAAAAGTTGTGTTCCGGAAGGACAAACTTAATAAAAACGGGAAGGCTCCCATTCATTTCCGGATCATCAAGCACCGTAGAATCCGCTATATCTCCGCCAATATCATGCTGGCTGAAAAATACTGGAGTGCCCGCAAAAATGCGGTCAAACCCAGTCATCCAAACAGTAATAGAATGAACTCTTTACTGGCCAACAAAGTAGCCAAATTACAAGACGACGTTTTCAAATTTGCCACCCAGAGAAGAAACCTCAATACCGCTGCTCTGAAAGAAGAATTGATGGGCAAAAAACCGGTAGACTTTTTCGAATTTGCCGAAGAGATCCTGGCCGGCTACGAACGCAACGGACAAATCGGTTCACACGACAAGAATAAATCCACCTTGACGAAATTGAAAAAATACCAGAATGGAAAACGCCTGGACTTCCAGGATATGGACGTTCGTTTTTTAGTAAAATACGAGCAGTATCTGCGAGAGAAAAAAAAGAACAAGACGGCCACGGTAAACAATAGTCTCAAGTTTTTCAGAAAAGTATATAACGAAGCCGTCCGCCAAAAACTGGTAGACCGAGACATCAATCCTTTCGAAGGCCACAAAATGAAATCTGAAAAATCCGTTCGTACCTATTTAACGGAAGACGAAATCATGAGCATCGAGAATGTCAAACTGAGGCTTGGCTCCAGAATGGAGTTACACCGAGATATGTTTGTGTTTGCCAGTTACGCGGCCGGCCTGCGAGTTTCAGACGTTCTGATGCTCAAATGGGATAGCTTCGACGGAGAATATCTACACGTCACCATCAGAAAGACCGGTAAACAAATAGTGATTAAATGCCCCACCAAAGTTTTGGAAATAATCCAACGCTACAAAGACCTGGGAAAAAATCCTGTTTTTATTTTCCCACAAATTTCCGAAGGCACGGATTTAACGGACCTTAAACTAGTCGATCGTAGAATTACTAGTGCGACTGCTTACATAAATAGTAGTTTGAAAGATATTGCTAAATTGGCGAAAATTACAAAGAATGTAAGCTTCCATGTTAGTCGGCATACGTGGGCAACGAGGGCCTTGACGAGGGGGATGTCGATTGATAAGGTGTCGAAGTTGATGGGGCATGCGACGATTAAGGAGACGCAGGTGTATGCGAAAATTGTGGGGAAGAGTTTGGATGATGCGATGGGGTTGTTTGGGTGAGGGGGGATTAATATTTGTAATCAATAAGCATTCTCAATTTAAAATTTTTATCTTCTCATTCTACTCATATCGCGAACATGACTACTATGAAGATGGAAAATTTCTTTAGAAAAGAGTTAGATGGTATGATGTAGGAGAATAAAATTACCTATATCTACCATAGGTAAATATTTGCCGGTGAATAAGAAGATGATTCAAAAATTAAATATACCTTAGCGTAAAGTAGTGTGAAAGCATAAATGGAGATTTCAACCTCAGCAGTTGCTACAAAAGTGAGCTAAGAGGATTTAAAATAAGAGTTATGGGTATTCAATTTTTAAAAACAATTTTTATTTTCCTGACCGGTGGAATATCCACCTTCATCATCTGTAAGTTCTCGTTACAACTAAATTTTCCTCCCTTTTTCTTTAGTCTATTTCATGTATTAATTTATGTGAATTTAATCTACTTAACGTTGAGTATTCCTAAAGTTGTGTTCTCTGGTTTTTCCAAGAATATACTTCATTATACCTTTGGAGCCATTTTTCCAATTCTTATTTTATACAAAAATAATAATGGATTGTTTTACTTTAAGGATGTTCAGTTTTTTAGAAATGATATAATAGTCTTTATCTTATATGCTATTATTTATAGTCTGGCTGATAGTGCTACTTTAAATAGAAAAGGAATAAAGCGTTTTTTTTCATTAAAATCCTCGCTTGGTTTATTTTTTATAGTTTATCTTTTATTTAGAATTATTCAACAAATACTACTTTCTATGGAGACGCCTAATGAAGAACGATCTTTAATAATAGGAGGTCTTGAAATTCATCATTTTGTAACAGGGTACGTAATCGTGTACATAGGAATAATTTTAAAAGAAATAATTGATAGAAAGTATTATAATTTTTTTGTAGATTTACTGATACTACTTGGGATAGGAAATATTATCGATCAAATTGGCTATATACATTTTATTAGCTTAAATGATGATAATTATTTCAGTGTTTTTTCTTTTGTTAGTCCAATAATATTTATTTCTTTTTTCTTGATTTTCACTACAAAATATGGACAGAATTTTAACAAATAATTATGTAATGTTTTTCGTTTTTGTTCTGGCATTGTGTGCTGTTGCACAATGGATTTTTATGCTTGTTTTTTTGAGAAATAATAAGCAAGAGATAGATCAGAAGCTGGCTATCTTGGAAGATAAAGAAAATGGCCTGAAGATTATCCCTTACTCCAACGATAATTTTTTCAAAGTCTGGAATATTCTACCAATAGCCATGAATATAGTTTTGTTTTACATTTTTTACAATTACTATTTTATTTGGAAACTGGATATTCAAGAGAACTTGATTAAAGCATCAAATATTGGTACACATATCGACAATGATTATTCCATTCCTTTTGTAATATTTTTTGTGGTAGTATCTTTTTTAATGGCATGCTATTCTTTTCGTTTTCAATTGAAAAAGCAGCAGAATATAATAGATGGGGAATTTAAGGAAATTTACTGGTGGGATGACAGGGTCAACAAAACGGTATTTAAAGTTCGTAGGTGGGCACTGCCTCCGAATCTGTTCAATATTTTATTTTGTATGTTAATTTCAACTTTGATTCTTGTTGAAATAATCAACATGATTGATACAGATTCTTTCAGGTTTATTTTGTTTCATGCTGATCAGAAGGGAGGATTTGCATCTTTAGAAAAGCTAATACTTTCTGCTACTTTGATAATACTTATGTGGATAAGTAACGGAATATTTGCATTGACAGATCACTCCAAACAAGGTGCTGAACACATGGCGTCAAATTTATTGGGGATAATATTAGGGATCACATTGGGTATATCATGCTTGTTTTATATCAATCAAGATTTAAAAAATAATCTAGAAGACACCCATGAGCAGTTAATATGTAGCATGAAAAATAATAGGATTTTTGAAAAAGATGAGTGCATATTGAAAGACAGTACTAGAAACCAAATTATTGAACGAAAAGTATACAAATCAAGAGATAGTATAATTGTAAACCTTGAAATGATTAAAAAAAATGAAGAAGTAATAGCAGAAATCAAGAAAATAGAACAATTTAATCTTTTTAGCTACAAAACCATACTCTTATTTCTTTCTGCTTTTTGGCCTTTGGGAATTACTATTTACTTGAAGATTAAAGCTCGTAAGTTATCGTTTGAGCAAGACTGATTTAGCATCTTCAGAGAAAACGACATCTATCAAATTATTTGTTGACAACTCATAATATTCGTCATTATTCTTCAAACCAAAAATCCATATTTTGAATCTCAGAGACTTCAATTCCTTTAAGTAATCCTGGGTAATAAATTTTCTTTCGATACAAACACCACCACCAGACTTAACTAGAATATCCGAAATTTTTTGAGGTACTGTTCTCGTTACCACTACTCGTTGATAACCCAATACATGTTCAGGGTGATCATCTAGCGAATATTTTATCCCGGTTAAATGATAATAGGTTGGTTTGGCAATAAATGAGAATTTTGGAAAAAAATTGAAGAGTTGTGTCAAGATAATATTATTGGTGGGATAATAGGAGAAATAAATATTCTTGACCTTGAGTTCATCTAATTTGAAAATTGATTTAGGTATCCAGGTTATATAAAAAACTTCTGAAGAAAAATTGTATTCTTTGAGTATTTCTAAAATTTGTTCTTCGCAACCATAATCCTTTATATCAATACACAATCTAGTAGTAATATTTCCAGATTCTTTCCAGATTCTAATAAATTCTCGAAGGGTGAGAATACCTTGTTTTGATAGTTCTTCCGATGATGTTTTATGCAGGTAATTTTTTTGGCTATCTATTTTGTAATATGGGTCATGGTAGATATGTATTTTTCTGTCTTTTGAAAGTCTTACGTCTATTTCAATAAATGGTAAGTTATTATAGTTTAGAGCATCTGTAAGATTAGATAAAGAGTTTTCTGTCTCTGGGATATTTCCAAAGCCCTTTATACGATGACTCAATAATTTTTGGTTTTGCATATCACTATTTAATAGAGGTTTGGTTGATAGTAACCATCTAAGATATTTTATTTTGATAAAGGTAACTATTTAAATTACTTCTCATATAAATTTTTAATAGAGTTTAATGCTGAAAATTTAAAACAAAAAAAGCCCTCTCCAAAACATGAAGAGGGCTTCTCAGAAATCAAAATAACCTTTTAGTTTAACACAATCATCTTCCGACTAGCGGTGTGCTTTCCAGTAGATAACTGGTAATAGAAAACACCCGCTGCTCCCAAGTCGCTCTTATCGATCATGACTTGGTGTGTACCGGCTTCGTAAGATTCGTTTTGCGTCCAGACTGCTCGACCAGATACATCGAAAATGGTCAATGTTGCGTCGGTCGCTTCGGGTAATTGAAATCCAATCATGGTCTGTTGACTAAATGGATTCGGCTGGTTCTGTAGTAAGACAAAAGTCTTGTTATCATTCGTTGCTGTTCCAAAGTCTAGCATCACATCTTTTCGTAGATCTGCCTGGTAGGCTTCGTTGGCCGTGACCGAAGAATTGATTCTGAGTACTTCGCTCAGCTGAACGGTTTCTAATGCGGTAAAGCGGATCTGGAATAGGGTAGCGTCGTCTGCCATCGTGACCGCTTTAGTTTCGTTCCAACTGACGGTGATCTTTCCCTGGTTAGCTTTGGTAAATCCAAAATTATCGGTGGACATACTTCTGAGTTCACTGGTTTTGTAATCTACTACTTCCAGCATATCGGTGGCAAAATCCAGGGTGAACTGGAATCCTTCAACGTCTTTAAAATCACTGGCCTTGAATGCCAGATCATATTCCTGACCTCTTTGTAGCAATTGATCTTCCAGTTTGATTTTTAAAGTTCCATCTGAAGATCGTGTATCTCCAACCTGTAAAGATTTTGTATTCGCACTCGTATTTAAATCTGCCAATTTTACCCCAATAAAATCTATAATTTCATTATTACTTAAATTAACAAGATTGTGAACAGTCGGATACGTTGTAGCAAATGGATTTGTTGGATTGGGGAAAATATAGGCAGCATCCACGAAGGTCCAGGATTTTCCGGAGCTAAATTCATCGTCGATGCCTAGAATTAAGCGGCGTACTTGAAGAACATCCAGGATGGTAATACTTCCTGATTCGTCAACATCGGCAGCAATCATTTTATAAGGAGAATCAAGGGGCTGAAGTTCTAATAAATGCCGTCCAAGTAACACCAAGTCGTAGGTAGAGACTCCGTTTGATGGATTATCATTTCTACTTGGTACCACGCTATAGTTTCGAGTAGCTGGTAATTCAAATTGATAGTAACCATCCGTGCCAGTTATCATTTGCTCATCCAAAAAACCTTCTATGGCCACATTTGCTAACCACACCATTTCATTCTCCTCCGTATATATGTTTCCAGAAACGATTGCTGTGAAAGGCTCGCCGATTCCGTCGTCAATAATTCGATAGAAAGTGGTTAGCATGCTGGAATTACCACAGTTATCCGTCGTAATAAAATGTACTTCCGTGGTGGCAAGTCCATTGAGGCAATTCACATTGGCCATCGATGGTTCGTATACTAAACTAACTTCCTCAGAGGAACATTCGTCGGTAGCTGAAATGCTATCTAATTGGTTGGTAGCCCAATCCGTATACCCCTGTTGTAAATTTCCATCGCTACAATTCGCCAAACCAATAGAAACACTACCGTTGATTATCGGACCATTGGAATCTACGACGGTAAAGGTGGCGGTGGTAGCGGCGGTTCTACCACACTCGTCGGTAGCGGTAAAGGTTACGATTGCGGAACCGGTAGCGCCGCAGTCATCCGATAATGAAGTAAAGTTATTGGAGAAAGTTACATCACTACAATCATCACTGGCTATTGCACCACCATTGTTTGCTAACCAGATGCTCAGCATATTACTGGCGCTGTCACATGGAGCAGTCATGTCCATGGCTGGCACATCAAAAAGCGGATCGTTATTATCTACGACGGTAAAGGTGGCGGTGGTAGCGGCGGTTCTTCCACAATCATCAGTAGCGGTAAAAGTTACGATTGCGGAACCGGTAGCGCCACAATCATCCGATAATGAAGTAAAGTTATTGGAGAAAGTTACATCACTACAATCGTCACTTGTTATGGCACCACCATTGTTTGCTAACCAGATGCTCAGCATATTACTGGCGCTGTCACACGGAGCGGTCATGTCCGTGGCCGGCATATCAAAAACCGGATCGTTGTTATCTACGACGGTAAAGGTGGCGGTGGTAGCGGCGGTTCTTCCGCAATCATCAGTAGCGGTAAAAGTTATGATTGCGGAACCGGTAGTGCCGCAGTCATCCGACAACGAAGTAAAGTTATTAGAGAAAGTTACGTCACTACAGTCGTCGTTTGCCGTAGCGCCTCCATGATTGGTAAGCCAAGTGTTAAGAATATTACTCGCGCTGTCACATCCCACGATTATATCTATAGCCTCGGTGTCTAATACTGGATCGTTGTTATCTATGAAAATATAATCGATTAAACAAGTAAATGCCTGGCCAACCGCTGGATCCGTAATAGTAAAAATACGTGTCACTGTTCGTGGAGTTCCCACACACCCCGCTGCATTATCATCCGCATCAGCAACGGAGTAATTTAAGGCTGGTGTCGGAGAACAACTTTCCGTAATGGAACCACCGGCTGCCATAAATGCTGCTTCCGCATCCGTGGCATCTGGCAGCTCGGAGATACAAGATAGATTAACTGTTGTTAATGGACAAGATGCGTTTAGTATGCATGGTCCTACAACCCTTAGTAATTTGGAGTTGGTACTTATCGACTGACAAGCGCTGGATACCAGTAAATCAGATAGGGTAGTACCGATCAGGTTATCGAGAGAAAACGGAGTTGGTGGCGTAGCAGTTCCCGTATAATAAGTCAAGCCATACAATTTATAATCACCATCCAGAAGACTACTAAAATCTGAAGTAGCAGAGACTGCTTCAATAATATCAGAAGCCGTATTGACGGCTATGTAGGTATAATCATAATCCGCCGGTAGAATAACACCATCAAATATAATTGCTCCGGGAGGAGTGTCAAATGATATATTATAGCTTTGTGGTAAAGTAGGAAGAGTATTGCTAAATCCACTATACACGAGGGTGTAGACTTGCCCCGCTGTTAAAATCGCCGAAACACTAACAAGTCTTGAAATTCCCCCCGTACATACTGTCCTGATGGCGCTACTGGCGATATGATTATTACAATTTGTACCGGTAAAGGGACTACTATAGAGATTCAGGACCGAGCCAAAAATATCCATTGTAAATGTATAAGTACCCGTCTGATCAGGGCTAAAAGTATAAGCATCGAAAACCGTTGCATTACTGGGCCCAACACAACCAACGTCAGGGCAACTTTCAAAAACCAGATTGCCGGGAGTATCCGTACTGGTCAGATCGCCGTTAAAAGCAGTGACTGGACTACCAATATTAATACTTAAACCAAGGTTTGCCAGCATGGGATCTGCTTCTGGTAACGACAGGGTAGTGGCAGGGCTAATTTCAGCCTCTGGAGCCAGACAATCAGAGATGATATTAAAATTTAAATCAGAGATATCATAAAAGCGAACACAAGAATTATCCCCGCAAACTATCCTCATTCTGGCGGTAGTGGTATTTATGATATTAGCTGGAATAATTATATTGGTAAAGCCATCATTTGTTTCTCCGGTCGCCAGTGTGAAATAATTAAAACCGCCATCTGTTGATAATTCAATATCAACCATATCACAAAATGCAGTAGTATTATTGGTCCATCTAACCAAAGTTGAGATACCGGCGATTAAGGTCTCATTTCCGTTTGGTGCAATAACTTCGAAGGCCCCCTGACTGGCATCTACATTGATCAAAAGTTCGGAGCAATCCAAACCACCCCCCAGGGGATTATTATCCCGTACATTCAATCGAAAGTTCAAGGTTCTGCTAACGGTGGGTAGTACTTCGAAATCACCGGAAACACCATTTACTACATCACCAAGCGTAGGAAAATAACGGGTAGGAGAAGTAGTGGGCGGATAATTTCTAAAGAGGGGAGCAATTGGACTCGCACCGGCAATGGCACCGATAAAGCCCTGGGTAGGAGTACCTTCACCATCTTCATCATATTGTTCCCAGTTGTACGTTAAAGAATCTCTGTCCAGATCATCTGCCGTTCCGGTCAAATAAAAAGGCGTGCCGGGCGGAATTGTAAAGTTTTCCTCGCAAGGATTGGCGTCGGCGGTTGGCGGAGTATTTCCCGAAGGAATACCAACGCAATTTCCATTACCATTGATATAATTGATCATCCTTTCTAAACTATTGGCGTGGAAATAATTATTTTCTGGCAGTGGTGAAGAAATATTATTATCTGTCTGGCAGATACCCCGATAAGACATAATAGTCGTACCACTCCCAATTTCATAAGAATTACGTGAAGAGATATTGTTATCACAGTTGCTGCCTTCTCCGTTAAAAGTATGGGGTGCGCCAAACATATGACCAATTTCGTGGGCAACCAGCCCATACCAACCATTTGATGTGTTATTAAAAGAGCCACTCCATCCACGCGATTTATTATAGCCAATATTAGGATCGAAATTTCCAGACCCCGGTTGAGGACAGCTTCCACTAATTTGGCTCTCTCTACAAACTACTCCCAGCCCGGCGACACCACCGCCTCCCCATCCATCTCCTGAGCTATGCTTATGAAATACATGTCCAATATCATACTGAGCAGGAGCAAAATGGATGGCTACTGCATTGGCAGCCTGAACAGTACGACCACATCCTCCCAGACTTGGTGTAGCGTTATTCGGAACAAAAGGATCCGTTTCCGGATCCAGATAAAAAACGGGGGTGAGTAAATTAAACCGAATGGCCAGATCACCGTCATAAATCGCTTGAACATTGTTGACGGTGGCGGTAGCTACCATCGCTGCCGCGGCGGCGGTTCCACCGTTGGCCTGGGTAAATTCTGCGGTACATACCAGGGCAAAATTGTATACTCTAAGAATATCTCCGTTGCGAAGCGAGGGATTGGCTGATCTGTTTTCCAGTATTTCCTCGTGTGCCTTGCGCTCCTGTAAAATATCCCGGGTAGATTTTTCTTCTTCGAAATTGCAGAATTTATGTTCGCCAGCGTTCTGCGTTAACTCCTTATCTTCGTTTTTAATTTCATAGCGATCTGGCCTATTAATATCTATTGGAGCTACGATCATGTTTCTATCCGGACTGAGGAGATAGATATTTAGATATTTATCGTTCATCGTTATACGGCCTCTGATTTCTGATTGATCTACTCCCCGGAAGGAATAGGTGTGAATAGATGGATACGCAGCTTGGAATTCGGGAGACATAATGGGAGAATTCCAAACCTCCAATTTATAAGCCCTATTAGCTATTGTAAGATTAATGACTCTTCCAGACCCTCCTTTTCCAGAAAGCAATTCTGATGGAGCAGTTAATAAAACAGTTCTTATTTTGTTAAAAGGAATATTAACTGTTTGTGTGATTTGAGGTTTTTGCGCTGAAGTCAGCTGTTTGGTATTTTGTCCATAAAGGCTTTTTGTAACAAAAGCAAGGCCGCATAAGAAAAAAAAAATCGATTTACTTAATCCTATTGGTGTGTTCCTAAATAGGTTGATTTTATTAGTGATAGTTTTCATAAAAAAATGTGTTATGGTTAATTGAAATAGGTGCTTAAGACTGGAGTTTTAAGTAATTAATAGGTTCATATAAGGAATTGTCAGAATAAAAAATCGTAGACCGATAGGCCATTAATGATTACCTTATACCTTATACTTACCCCCAACCTTAAACCACCGAAGTCAAATATTTAGTTGATTTAAAATTAATCTTTTTTCCGTAATACA
>ENA-ORXT01006892-ORXT01006892.1-marine-metagenome-genome-assembly--contig:-NODE-6892-length-10353-cov-13.640327_pt1 | contig 10353 bp, 14 predicted proteins | sample MGYA00237868_ERZ511482 | MGnify/ENA metagenome assembly ERZ511482
ACGTGACGGAACGGATCCGACATGCTCGGGAAAAATAGGCGCTTGGCGCTGCTAAAGGTCGGCAGCTGTTCCAAGTCAATCAATTTTGGAATTGATTCGTACTCGAGTTTTCAAGGTATATTTCGTATTGATACGCGTGAAGATATACGTGGCCAGCACTCGTACTCGAATTCAATGATTTGTATATACCGTACCCGAAGCTGAAAATTATACTTATGACAGGGCCTGCAAGCAACCACGGTGACAAGTCACCAACCCCCGGAGCGAGAACCGAAGTCAGGGTCATAGCCCTGACCGGGATCGTCATCTTGCGAGTAATACCCCGGCCCCGAAAAGGTCGGAGGTGTCGCCGAGGGACCAGTCGCCATCCCATAAGGGACCGGAATAGCAGAACCAGAGCCCGCCCAAGAGTGGGACGGGGTTGCCGAGCCCGGACCCGCCGAATAATGGGACGGGGCAACAGAGCCCGAGCCCGCCCCATAATGGGGCGGAACAGAAGAGCCAGACCCTACCCCGTAGTGGGGTGGGGACGGAGACGGCGGACGCTGGGGCGTCGCCGGCGAGATACCACCCCCGGCCGGGACCGGGGGCACCGCCAAATTGCGGATGGACAACCCAGCCAAGACTGTGTTGGTCTCCGCCACGGCAGCGCCATACTGCTCTGCCAAGAGGCGGCGGACCGACTCGACTGTACTCGGAGAGTACAGCACGTCCGCTCCACGGTCACCCATGGGGCGTGACACAATAACGGCCATCTCGTTGCAAAGCCGCACCAAGGTGCGGCTTAGGGCCATCATCATGGTGTGATCCACCCCATTGGTGAGGATCGGCGAGAGCTCCCCTAGGGAGTGGGCCAAGCCCGCCTACACCGCGCGCCTCACAGGCCGAGGGGTCCCCAGTTGGGCGGCCCCGTCCAAAGAGAATAGGGGAATAGACGCCAACGGCGGACCCGAAGGTCCCTCAATATGGGGGACCGCACCACCTCCGGGGTGCGCCCGACGCGACCGATCATAATGCCAACCCCCACGGATGGTATAGGGACGAGAGACCGCCCCCTCAAAGGGCGGAGCCGAATGAGGCGCGCCCGCGGAGCTCGCAAGAGGAGACGGCGGCAGTGACGCCGGGGGAGCCAAAAGGGCCGCCGGACCATAACGGTCTGGCCCGGCCGACGCCAGGTCCCGATCCAAGAGACAAAGACGCAGCTCATGAGTGACATCCTTTCCATAAGGGAGGGTGGCGTCGCCAAGGTCCTCCATAAGGACCAAGACCCCGTCGTCGACAAGCACCTTGGCGCACCGGAAGACCCCTCGGGGGCTTCCATCGGACAGGAGCCACGACTCCTTCCCTCACTCCTCCACGAGGCGGAGGAGCTCTAACCCGGCTTCCAAGAGGGGCCGAACCGACCAGTCGGCCGAGCACAATCGCTCGGCCGTGAGCTCAACCAAAGCCGTCCTGAGGGCCAGCGGCAGACGCCACAAGTGGCCGTGGTGGCGGATGCTGCCGACGAAGACGTCGGCCACCTCGACGGCCCAAAGGGTCGCCAACATCATGTGGTAGGGTCCCCCGAGGACCTCTACCATCAGCTTGCTGCCACGCAGCGCCACCATCTGTGGCATCCGCGAGGCCATGCCGCGTGGTACCTCTACTGACGCCCACCAAAGGGAGGCGATCGGGTACAGCGCCTTACGCCGGGACACCGGCACTTCTCGTACCTCCCGCTCCTCATGGAGCACCAGGACGCCAAGGGTGGTGCGGAGTGTCCACTCCCCCAGGGCGCCGGGAACGAGGTACACGCGGTCCTCCTCCCCCATCTTGGCAGGAGTGCCAGGGTAATATTCCCAATAGAAGTAGGGCTTGTCGCCCACCTCCGGGGGGAGCGTCCCGCTTCGCCAAACGGCGGAGCACCCGACACACCCGCCAGTCCTCCTGGCGGCGGAGAAAGAGGAAGTCCGTTGCCGTCCCCTCGGGGACGGCGTACAACGGGCCGTAGCTGGCCCGGATGGTCGTCCATAGACTGACCATACGGCGGTTCTCAAGGGCCACATACCACTGTTTTACCAGCGACCCCCCGAGGTACCCGGGGAACCGGCGAAACGAGTCGTCAACGACGGCGGAAGTCGGCCAAAAAGCGGGCAGGAGGGAGGCCAAGGCGCCGTCAATCTCCTTCTCCTTTCCGAGGTCGTCACCGGAAGCGCCGCCGCGACTGTCGACCGCCTTGGCGGCTGTACCGTGGGCTGCATCGGCCGACGCCATCAAAGCCCGGGAGACGGGGCCCCGAGGAAGTTGGATATGCCCCACTCACGGGCGGGGCACGAGGTCGGCGGATAGAGGGAGAGAACCCGGAAACGCGCTCTCGGCGCTGTCCCACCTCGTGACGAAGAGTGTAACCGCGGGACACCCGGAACGTCAGGTCCCCGCACCAAAGGGGACAGTCTTATGCACCCCAGTGGGAGGGGCTCACCGGGAACGAGTCGCCGGGGGTTCCCCCTGGCCAGTGTAGGGCCGTTGGACACCGCCCCCGGTCCTGCGAGCCGCAGGCCCTGGGGTGTGGCATATGTGGGGGAAATCCCCTATTCTCTGGTGACGCGATCTCCCCGGTATGGGCCGGGGGAGGGGCCGCGAGCACACACGCAATACCCCCAGAGGGAGCGGTGTGTGGCGCCCCTTTGAGGGGCGCATGCCAGGTAAGGCTGAGGGCCGGCCCCGAGGCTTACATCCCCCTTCCCCAGGGACCGATTGGAGGAGGGCCTGCCGCGGAAGAAGGGACACGCGACCCCTCGATCCGGGCCCCCTAGAGGGGCCTGGAAGCTTGTGGAAGCTTCTTTGACCGGGGCAGATCCCGGGGGCGAGATTAGATCTCGGCCACGGTCAATATCCCACGAGGAATTAGATCGGAGACTTGAAAATATGGGGATAAGTCCCTAGTGACGTATTGGGCAATTTCAGTCCAAGCTGGCTAAAATCCAGTGACCATATCTCTCTTCCAGTGGAAGGGGGTCCCTTGATGCGTGGCAAGGGCCACCAGGACCCCGCGTCAGGGACCGTGACCCGTCGGGCACCGGTCCCCCTACGACCGTTTCTTTCTGGGTCGGGAATGTGCATGTCCTGCGTCTTGTTTCTGAGGGTACATGAGTGTATGCTATGGGGTCATCGTGCGTATTCTAATAAATCAGCGTTGCGTTTGCGTCAGTTCCGGCGTTCTGATGAGCTTCGCGCCCTGTGATCCAGGCCCTCGCGTTCTTTCTCCTTTGTGTCGCTCCACATCCTGTGCTGGGATTTCTGACGGGGCCGTACCCCGTCGGCTGTGCGGGCAGAATCCACTTCAGGACCTTCCTGGGCACTATCCGAGGTCTGTTCAAAAATCAAAGTTTGGATGGGGTCTAAAGAGCTTGAGCCCCGCTGCGAGAACGGTCAATGTGGGGGTTGTGCTTGATGGACCGGATGGGGTCCTACGGGCACCAGGGAAGCCCGGTAATGCCTCTGGCATCCTCGCGGGCCTGTTTTGGCCCCATCGGAGGTCGGTAGAAAGACCAACTTATGGACATTGGGCGATAGGGTTTTAGACCCCCGGTCATGACGGTCACTGTGGGGGTGGTGCCCGATGGACAGGATGGGGTCCTACGGGCACCAGGGAGTCCCGGAGGTGCCGCTGGCATCCTCGCGGATCTGCTGTGGCCTCATCGGAACTCGATTGATATATCGACTTCCGGACAAGGGCCTAAAAGGCTTTAGACCCCTCTGCATGAAAGGGGTCTCAATAGCTTTAGACTGCTCGGTCATATCGTTCCCGGAGAGCCTCGCACGGAACTTGGATGACGAAAATTTGCCCGGGTGGCTGCAATTATCCCTGGGGTATTGGGGGGAGTGTGAAGTGTACTTCCGCAGTCCCCCAGGGACAATTGGCTCTTGCGTAAGTCGTAAGTCTTTGTACTTTTGTGATGACACTGCATGTACTTGTTTGTCGATCTTTCAGCGCGGAACCCATTAGGGGTTGAGCTTCGGGGGATTCATGTGTCGGGAGCGGCGCCTTGAATTTGAGGCTGTGGGCGCACTCCGGAGGTGTGGGAGCTGCCCTGAGAGGCGCCGTGCGGGCCTTGTCGGATGCGCCATCGGGGATGCCTGGGAAGGCCCCGCGGCTGAGGTGGCCTGGGGGATATCAGGCACGCCTTCGCAGGCCTGGGAACGCCGTGCCTAGTAAAATAACGCACCCACTTTACATCATCGACTTCACACCTCCCGCTTCCCATAGATGTCGCGGGCGACATACAGGCTAATCTTGAGTCAAAGCATAGAATAAGCTTTTGCTCACGTGTGGCCTGCATCATTGATGTCGATAAGCGTGAGTTTTCTACTTCACGGCAGCGCCGTGTGTGGCTTGCGCCGCGCTTTGGACCGCGGACATTCAATTACCCGCCAACGTCCCGCCCCGCCCCGACGGCGCTCCACAAGGCCGCCCTGTCCGAACTCCACACCGCCGCCCCGCTCGTACGCCTCGACACAGCCCCGCCCGTGCACCGCGCCGCCGACCCGCCCATGCGTCGCTCCACCCCGCTCGTTCTATGCACTCCCGCCACAAGCCCATCCGGAGGAGGCAATAGCGCTCGGATGTTGCGCGGTGCCGCCCGGCGTGGGAAGCCCCCAGGGAACAGTGGGGAGCTCCACTGGACCTCCACAAAGCGCAGTAGCTGACGCCGCCGTAGCAGCGCGAGTGGCTTTCTGAATGACGTGCACTGTTTCATTCGACGGGTTTGGTGTTTCCTCCTCCACTGTCGCTGCTGCAGCGGCAGCGGCGACATTGCTCCTATGGCGCCAGTGCACGTCATCCTGAGGGGGGGAATGATGGGTAGGGATACCTTCGGTGGAAGCGCAAGGAATGACACAGGCACAACAAACAACGAGCTCGAAAACGAATGCTACCAAACCAAGATCCACCTGGTCAACGCGCAATAACGAACGAGCAAACCCAAAGGCGGAGAGAAGGAAGAATGGGACTACTTTCCGAGACACAACAGCTGCCAAAGGTTAAAAAAGCACTGACGAACACAAGCAAAAGCGCACCGCCAACGGCGCATGCCACGATTCAAATCAGCCCTGAAGAATCAAGCGCTGTCGAGAGTCGCCCGCGCGCTCGACAGATGCGGGTGTTGGGGATACTGTACCGCGATGGTATGAGTGGCGGCTGCGCTGATGGAGGTCTCAGCGGCAGGAGGAGGACGGTGCGGGCTACGAGGGCGGGATCGACGACGGCGGGGACCGATTGCGCGCCGCCCTCGGGCACCCGTCGGTGCAGCCTTCAGCCGCGTATTTCAATTCCTCTCGATCGGACTGTATGCCGATGTACGATCGAGCAATCTCCCAGTCGCGTTCGTGAATACTGGCGATCGCGATCCTCCAAGTTATATGGCAGGGTGTCAACTGGAGCGCATATGACCGGATATTGACTGTAGTCCCGAGGTCCGCCTATTAGGTCCTAGACAGCAGCGGTCCGTCGAAGAGACAGCGAGTCATGCAAGGCAGGCGCGGCCGTTTCAAAATAGGGAACAGCTCGTCTTGGGAAAAACTCATTTCCCATTGGGCGCAACCGTGCATCCATTCGGCCAATGCCGGGCGTTTATAGAGGACACACGCAGACTGAAAGCGGAAAAGAACACGATACGGCGCCTGGCTGCATTTTGTGGGCGGGTCCTAGACGGCCGCTGTATTTGCCTTTTGCTTCTGACGACATGCACTTTGATGCTGCTTCTTTCCTCTATCAAATGCAAACAAACAGCATCACCCATGTCGCACGAAAGCGCTGAAAGCCACTGCCATACAGGATGCAAACCAAAATAAGCAACACGGCAAAACAGCAGCACCAGCGGCGGTCATCACGACAAGAATTCACTGCATAGCATCAGTAGTAGGGCCCTGTCTTTTCGTCATCGTCCATAGATTCGGTTAGACTGCGATTCGAGTCATCGGCAGTCGCTGGACAAGGTGTGCGCGCCCACTTCCGAGCTCTCATCCTCGTCGTCCCCCCCCACGACGCTCCCTTCCACGACGCTTCCCCCCCTCAGGCTCTCCTCATCCGCCCTCGCCCCCCCCCCTCCTCGCTCATGCCGATCAACGCCCCTTCGGCGCAGTAGTCCGAGTCGTCGTCGCCAACAATGACGAAAAACATGCGGACCGGCACCTCGCCGCCATCGCCCTCAATGGCGTTGTGAGAGAAGATACCCTTCGGTTCTCTGTGCGCCAGGGAAGAGAAAAGCGCGCCCATCTACACCTGGAGAAGAGTCAGTCAACGTAAACGACGGCGTGAGCTCCTGGAGCCGAGCTCACCGCGCAAAGACGGAACACGCAAATGCAAAGAAACCCGAAAAGGGAGTTGGGGGGGAGGGGGCTGGCCTGCTTGGTCTGTGCGAGCGAAATTGGCAGCTCCTGCAGCGGAACTGCCTATCAAAAGGCGATCGAAGAGTGGGGGGGGCACCAGGCACCGGATTCCGTAGCGAGAGAGGGGCGGATCGATCCAGTTGGCGATCGCGAGCGAGGGGGGACGTTGACAACGGTGTTCGAGGGGACGTGTCTGGTGCATTGCTCTCACCACGCGGCGTCGTCGCAAGGCTTTGCGCGCGCGTACAGGTCTGCTGCATATCACTCGATCGATCAAAGGGCGGGAAGTGTTCGACTTGACTCAAGTGCACAGCGGAATCTACAGCAATGTTAACAGGGCGACGCAGACCGGGATGCCACGGACACCAGGTGGCCACTTGAGCTAACCAAAACCTCTTTGATGCCACGGTCCGAATGAACTCAACGCACGTATTCCAAACAAAAGTATACTTCTATCAAACAATCGAACCATGTGTTCTCTTCAAAGATTGTGGGCACGTTCCGGATCGTACTCCACTCCGCATCCGTGTTTTTGTTGATGGTTCTGCCGTCTTGGCCGCTGGCGGTAAAGACGGCAGACCGGCGCCGCGCCGCAGGGAGTCCACGCCGTGTCGTGTCGCGTCACGGCGCGGCCCCATCCCTAGTTACGGGCGGTCTTCTCTATCTCTGGGCGGTCTTCTGATTGTCTGGGATTGTCGAGAAAATGGTATTTTTCTGTTATGTTGTCGTACTGAGTGCGACAGAGGAGGGGGATCTCCCAGGCTCAAGAAAAGGGACCCCCAAGCTCAGTAGATGAGCTTTCTGCTCTGATACTTGTTCGTGTTTTCTCTCTCTCAGACGCTCATCGCATCACTCTACCTCACGGGCTCGCTTTGTTTGAAGCCGGAAAAATGGGTTTCAACTGCGTGTGGTCTTCTGCTGTGCGACCATCTCTGGCCCCTTTTCTATCGAGGAGCGCGCCATCAGCACCGCCCCCCTCGTACCCCCATGAAAACGGGGTGCGTCCATCCAATGCGCTGCCACTACTTTTCACCACTCCCAGCTCACATGTGCCGCTGTGAGGCCAGTGCGTCCCGCATCCCTGGTCGGCCATGCTGACCATGCTGGTTGATGACGTTTTTTCGGCCCTCGCTTGGGCAACAAGAAAAAGCTGGTGAACACGAAGACGTACTGTGGGGAGGGGGAGGGGGGTGCACCACCGAGACGGTAGGGGGGCACAGTCGGAGCGGGGCGGGGCGGCCGCCCGTCCGCGAGTGGGGTGGCAAGGGAGGGGTGGTCAACCTGCTGCCGCTCTGCCGCGTCCTGTGCTGGCTGGCGGCGTGCGGGGCGTCGCGCGGGTGTCCTGAGGCGAAGGCAACGAGCTTTTGGGGCCACATTAAGCCGCGACCAACAAAAAGAAGCTTCACCGCCGTCTCGTCCAGCGTGTGCTGGACTAATCAAATGGCAAAGCCGCCTCCCAGCCCGGAGCGAGAAGAGGAAGAAGCGGGCGCTCCGCGCATCGTCGGACACCAGGTGCCCTCGACCGAACGCTCTTTTTTATGCCTTTCTCGTTCGGATTGCATCCGCCGGACGAATCAGCATGCGATTATCGCAGCGATCGGCAGTCGTCCGGTCAGACGAGCGACCCAGCAACAGACCTTTCGTCTGGACAGACGTAAGGGCCCGAAATACAGCTCGGCTCCATTCTGACAGTACTTCTTTTGGTTGCTACAATGTTTCTCATATTGATGATGACTAAGACTGCAAAGCCAAGGACACCGTTCCTCTTGCCTCATCTCATTCCCCCTCACCACCGTCTCCCACACCACCTTTCCCCTCACCACCTTCCCCCTCATCACATTCCTTCTTCCAGCCTTGCCCCCCCCCGCCATGCCTCTCCGCGCCTTGCCCCTCCCTGCCTTGCCCCTCCTCGCCTTGCCCCTCCCCGACTTGCCCCTTCCCGTCTTGCCCCTCTCCGCTTTGACTGTAGCATATCTTCGCCCGCAATTGGCGATTTGCCACAGGTAGCCCCGTTAACTGGCCAAAGCCCACCTACTGTTGAAATTAACCTGTGGCATTCCCTTTGGGGGGTGACTGCCGCATCGTGCATTTTTAATGGTGTGTTTTCTTGCCTGTCTTATCTCTCTGCCTGCACTCATTACGATTGCTTGTCATAGGACGGTCGATCGACCCGTGCCCTCGTTCATATTGGATCACCATGGGTCCGGGGTCGCCGGCGTGGGCACCACCCGGCTCCTCATCGGATGCCCTTCAACAGAAGGTCTTTCTTCCTCGCCGCGACGGCGATAAAACTCGCTTTATTGATTAGCTACTGTCGGTCCCAATACACTGGTATTTGAATCAACGTTATTAATACCACATTCGGTGGAGCAGCAGGGGATACCCTCGCCTTCATCGTGCTTCGCGGCACGGTGTTCAAGAGATTTCTCTCGCTGCCTCGTGGCATTTTGACAGTGACAATACGGTCGCTTGGCGCGCGGGGCGTAAGCCAACGACTTGTGGGCGTAGTGTTGGGGGCATCACGGTTGAGATCTAAGACGTTGGCGCGCAGGGCGTTTGCAAAGTCGGACCACTTTGTTCAGGTCCCAGTATGTCTACTGGAGGTACCGGCGGCACTCGGCGAGCCAGAGACGGCAAGCTGCCAGCTGCCTACCGGCCGCCGGGCGGGGGACAGGGCACTCCTGCCGACTCCGACGCCCCAACGGACGGTGCTCCTACTCCTCCCATCGCTGCGGATCAAGCCGCCTCCGGGCAGATGCAGGTGGTGAAGAGCCTGAAGGCGGCCGTTGAAGCACTTCAACGACGCCTGACGGCCCAAGAACAGACTAACAAGTCTCTGGCGCGAACCAATGACAAGTCGGTAGACGACGTCGAGGCCCTGCGCAAGGTCGACTCCACCTAGGAGGAACGCCGTGTGGCGAAGTCTCGCCCTCAGTCGGGCGACAAGACCAAGAATGTCAAGAAGACAAGCAAGGTGGCTAAAGGCAAGTCCGTAAGTAAGCACGATCCGGCTCACGCCGTGCCTTCCTCATCTTCCGATGATTCTGCCTCTGACTCAAACACGACGTCGTCGGACGACGACAACTACAACGCGACGGACACGTCCTCTTCAGACGATTGCCACGGGCCGCCAGGCTTGCCTTCGCCCCCAAGTGGGTCCTCGTCTGGCGAAAGCACGAGCGAGTCGAACGCAACAGCGCGCAAGCGCCTCCCGACCCCCAACATACGAAAGAAGCCACTTGAGAAAGCCGATAGGATCGAGGTGATCCGCCCGGCTAATAGCCGCTTCAAGACACTCCTGGACTACAGAACGTGCTTCTTGATCCGCCGTCAACTGGCGTACACGCCTAAGGAGGCACATCGGTCTCATCTTCTCAACGAACGCTTAGACGGAACGTTCTATGGGCATCAGCCATTCACGAGAGCCCTGCCCTTGGGCATCTTCACGTTCTTAACGACCTTCCGCCGCACGTGCAACGCGGCTGGGCTGACGCACGGTCAAGCCCTTTCGCTCATGGTCTTTCGACTAGCCGGCAACGCCAAAATGGCCTTCTCCGGCGCGGTAAACAGTACCCTTGGACATAAGAATTATGCCATCCGTACACACGGAGATGCCGTCAACTGGCTTCTTTCGAAGTACGCGACACACGCAACTATGGCTAACGCCTACCAAGACGTCATTACGATGAAGCAACAAGACAACGAGGCGCCCACGGCCTTTGGTCACCGCGTGAAAACGCAATGCGACCTCCTGAACGGTTTGTTCGACATCCAAAACGTTAAGGACGTCTTCATCACTGGTCTTTCGGACCTTGTGCAAGCGCACGTACGGGTACTGAACGACCAGTTCCCCGACCGAACCCTGTCTGAGACGGTCGCCACCGCCCAGATGTATTGGGACGGTACGAACAAGTTGCGTTTGCAACTCAAGATTACCCGCCCAACGGCGATCAAAGTCGCTTACGCGACACAAGACCAGCGGAC
>ENA-ORXT01006894-ORXT01006894.1-marine-metagenome-genome-assembly--contig:-NODE-6894-length-10351-cov-8.167218_pt1 | contig 10351 bp, 1 predicted proteins | sample MGYA00237868_ERZ511482 | MGnify/ENA metagenome assembly ERZ511482
TCCAAATTCTGACAAACTTGACTCTTGACAATCATCAAACACTAATTGTGTTGGAGTTGGAGTTGGATTTGTTTCTTTTCCTGTTGGATTTGTTTCTGCTTTCAATACATTAACTGAAAGAAGAAAAATCACTGCGAGTGATAACACAACTTGAGATCTATTAATTAAAGATAACATAACGAATTTTTGAATCTTGAATATGAATGAATAGTTATTGGGTAAAAGAGTAAATTGTTTTAGTTTTCGACCAGTATAAACTCGTCAAAACTTGAATATTTATATATGTATGGATAAGATCGATTGCTAGTCGAAGCCTTATCTAATTTGTATTGTTTGTGTAGACTCGCAGTATAAATAATATGCTTTTGCATATATAGTCTTGAGAGACTAACTAACTGCTTTTGGATAACATGGGTAAGTATGCTGGTAAATGGTACAGATTACATAAAATCTGCATAATCGGGTCAAATATAGAGATATATAACTATAATACAAGATAATACATATAATATTATTATTTAATATGTTAGTATAATGAGTAACGTTTTAGTTAAATTTGATAATGGAATGAATTTGGCCATTTAGATACCCTTTGAAAACCAGTTCAATGGATAATTGATATAGAATAATGGCTATTACACATAATATAGAGGGAAGTGAATTAAAAAAGGGTGACCATCAAATGACAGTCACCCCTTTTGGGTTCCTAAATGTTCTTATTCTCTATTTGCTCACAATGTTCAGCTTCTTATGTACTATAGTTGTTCCAGCATTTACTTTTATATTGTACATTCCTGGAGTCATTTCTTTGACATAATTTTAGCTGAAGCAGTCTCAATTGTAAAACACATATTCACGATAAGCTGGACTTCCATTTGTTACAATATCTACATTTAATTTCGGAGCTTTTGTCATAATAGTCGGCGCAGAAGAACCTGAAGTTCCATTATCCAACTCATTTTCAATGATAAATAAAAAATCACCATCTCCCCCCTGGTCTTCATCTATTGCTTTGAATGCATCACAATCCAGTACAACTTCCTAAGATAGAGTACAAACTACTGCTGCGGTAAGCATCGGAAAAGAAAAGACAGGTGCATCAGGGTCAGAATCATTGTTCTTTGCACATCCATCATCGTAAGTCGAAATACCCACATAATTATAGCCTGTAGGCATTGTGGCAGTTAATAGGCCTCCAGTATATGGACCTGTAACTACTTCCTCAATCGTTTGAGATTCACCACAAACTACTAAAGCCTCTGGTAGATCTCCATCGGATATTACTTGAGCTTCTAATTGCGTTCCTACTAAGCAAAGAATGCTCAAAATGACCATCGCAAGTAATTTACTTACGTGTGTTGTGATCAGATTCATAATAATTGATTTACAGACTTGTATAAATCAGATCCATCCGGCTAATGGAAAATGTATTACTGGGGAGGATATAGGATTAAGGTGTGGAGGAAATAAACTAAGTAAAGTTAGAACTAATTCTTTACACATTAAATGAAGATATTATTTGTTTATCCTTGCTAATCAAGTATTTAACAGATAATTACTTTAAGTCGATTATTAAGAATTTCGTTAAGATTTCTTGGGTTTTAGCAAATTAACAATAAAAAAAGGGGTGTAACTTAAAAGCTACACCCCCTTAGGATTAACACTATAGTGTGTTTTATTCTACTATCGTAATCTTCTCAACGAAGACTTTATCACTTAGCTTAACTCTCACTATGTAAGCACCAGGAATGAAATCATTCACATCAATTTGAAGATTCGTTACTCCTGCTTGCGTCTCTGTTGGCTGTATTGTTCTCACAATAGCGCCTTTCATATCGTATATTTCACCGCTCATTCCGTGTACTGAATTAGTGGTAATATCTACATTCAATAAGTCCCCAGGAGTTATTGGATTAGGATATACTTCTACATCTCTAATGTCTTCAGCTCCTTCACCGATTTCAATAATAATCGTTTTAGACATACTGAAGTATCCATCGTGATCTACTTGTCTAATTCTGTAATAGTAATCGCCAGCTTCTTCGATATCATAGTCATCAAAATTATAGATTTGAATTTCAGGACTATCACCTTGTGAAACTACTTTACCAATTTTCTCAAATTCTGAGATTCCACCAATACTTCTTTCGATTTCGTAGTGACTAACACCAAGTTCGTTAGCAACTTTCCATTCTAGGAAGTTAAAGTCTGTTTTATGCTCACCATAAAAGTCAACCCACTCTACAGGAACAGTAATACCGTAACCTGCATCTATTGTAAGGTTCACATCACCTGGTGCGATTACAAACGTTGGTGAGAATCTAGTAATCGGATCTGGATCACTATCATTCATATCGTCACCAATAGCATCTGGTACTATTAGTGAGTAGTTACCAGGACCAATAAACTCAACAGCATACGTTCCAGACGGTACTTCGAATAAGTAAGTTCCGTTGGCATCAGTTGTTTTCGTCTGCACAATGGTGTTAGTCGTCATATCCCACAGGTTGACTGTAATACCACTTAGTCCTGTATCACCTGTATCAAATTCGTTTGGTTTCCCTCCAGGAATATCCAACCATACTTGGTTACCAATTCTTGATGGAACAAATAAACCAGCATCAATATCAAGTCTATGCTCATCTACTCCGAGCGTAATTAGACCAGTTCTACCTGCACTATTGATGTCACTATCCATCTCTGACATTCCTCCCATATTTTGCGGAGAAACAAATCTAAGTACTGGTACTTCAACCTGAATATAATAATCTCCAGCAAACAAGTTATCAAATAGATAGTATCCATTTGCTCCTGTAAATGTGGAGCTTACAATATTTCCAGTTGCATCGAGAAGGAATACTTCTACTCCCTCAACACCTGGCTCTAGGTTATCTTGTAGTCCATCACCATCAAGGTCATCCCAAACAATGTTTCCGATGCTTGATAATGGAGTTGGATCCAACTGCGCATTGTCTTCATCATCTTCAGACTGATCACCATTATCATTTGCTGGTGAACTATCTGAATCTTGTTGATCAGCAGCTGTTACCTCAGCAATGTTGTTATAGTCATTTGTACTTGTTACTGTCGCATCAAAACTCAAGTTGATCAATGCTCCATTGGCAAGACTCAATCCTGACCATACAATTGTATTGCCACCTACTATTGATCCACCATCACTGATGTTTGTCGGATTACTAAATCCATCTGGCAAGTAATCTGAAATTTCAATTCCAGTTGCATCGTTAGGTCCACTGTTGCTCACACTTATCGTAAATGTCACCTGTCCATTTACAAATTGAGTAGGATTATCAACTATCTTAGTCAATGCAAGATCAATGATACAAGGATCCTCTACTATTGTTACATCAGCAGTAGCAATACAACCAGTTGCGTCCGTCACAGTTACTGTATGAGTTCCGAGTGCCAATCCAATTACATTTGCAGCAGATGAACCATTGCTCCAGTTATAAATATATGGCGCAGAACCACTTGACACATTTGCGGAAGCGGAACCATTCATCACACCACAACCTGCATTAAGCCCTGTAGTTGTAACAATAAGTTCCTCACTATCTCCTACCTCTGCCATACAAAGTGTTTCACAACCTTGAGCATCTGTAACTGTCACCATATATATTCCAGCAGCCACATTTGTGATTACATCAGTCGTAGCTCCGTTGCTCCAATTATAACTGTAAGGAGCTTGTCCTCCAGTTGCACCTGCAGAAGCAGAACCGTTTTCTAATCCACACGTTGTCGGACTTGCCGTTGCAGAACAAACTGGTGAGTTGGATAAGCCGATTGTAACGTTACAAGTATTTGCACAACCGTTTCCGTCTGTTACAGTTACTGTGTATTCTCCAGCCGCTAATCCAGTTACTATCTGTCCAATATCATTGCTACTCCACATATAAATGTATGGTGCTTGGCCGCCAGTTACGGCAACTTCAGCTGATCCATTATCTTCTCCACATGTCGCGTCTGATCCAGTAATTGAACACTGTGGTCCAGTACTGTTTGCAATACTTACATCACAAGAGGTGATACATCCATTAGCATCTGTCAGTGTCGCAGTGTATGTTCCTGCAGCAAGACCAGTTACTGTTTCTGTATTCGCACCGTTTGACCATACAACTGTGTAAGGAGCAGTTCCTCCATCACCAGTTACACTAGCCGTTCCAGTCGCTTCTCCACATGATGTGTCAGTTGCAGTGATTGTGCAACTAGGATTTGTACTAGCTCCGATGGTTACATCACAAGTTGTTGTACATCCTGCAGCATCACTTACTGTCAATGTATAATTACCAGGTGCTAAACCTGATGCCGTCTCTGTTGTTGCTCCATTGCTCCAAGCATAAGTGTAAGGAGCAGTTCCGCCAGTTGCAGTTGATTGAGCAGAACCATTTGATTCTCCACATGCAGTATTGATTGCAGCGATTGAACAAGTTGGCGATGTACTTTCAAGCACACTTACTTGACATTCTGAGCTACATCCATTTAAGTCTGTAACTGTTACTGAATAATTTCCAGCAGCAAGACCTGCAGATGTTGCAGATGTCGCTCCATTGCTCCAAGCATATGTGTATGGTGCTACTCCACCAGTCGCTGATACTGTTGCAGAACCGTTTGGCTCACCACAAGTAGAATCAGTTGCCGTTGCACTACAAGTTGGAATATCACTTTCTGCAACTATTACATTACATGTTGTAACACATCCGTTTGCGTCAGTTACTGTAACATCATAACTACCAGCTGCTATTCCACTTATTGAACTAGCACTAGCTCCATTGTTCCAATTGTATGTATAAGGTGCAACTCCTCCACTTGCATTCACCTCAGCAAGACCATTTGCATCTCCACAAGTTGTTGCGGTTGAGCTAGTCGTGCAAGTTGGATTCAAGCTTGTAACAATGCTGATTGTATTGGTTGTCTGACAACCCATTTCATCAGTTATTGTCACTGTATAATTTCCTTGATCCAATCCAGTTGCAGTTTCCGTTGATGATCCATTGCTCCATAAGTAAACATATGGTGCACTTCCATCCTGTGCCGTTACTGTAGCTGATCCGTTAGCATCTCCACATGTACTATCTGTACCTGTGATTGTACTTGTAGGATTAGAACTAGTTCCTATTGTTACTGAACATGTTGTTGCACATCCATTAGCATCTGTTACTGTAACGTTATAATCACCAGCAGTCAAGTCAGTTACAAGTTCAGTTGTAGCTCCTGTACTCCATTGGTAATTATATGCTCCTACTCCACCTTCTGGAGCTACTTGAGCTGATCCGTTGTCTGATCCACAAGATGTATCTACACCTGTTATCGTACAAGTTGGATTCTCACTTGTTGCTATTGTAATTGCACATGTTGTAATACAACCGTTTGCATCTGTTGCTGTCACTTCATAATCACCTGCTGCAAGATCAGTTACATTTGCTGTTGTCTCACCGTTACTCCAAACATATGTGTAAGGAGCAGTTCCACTTTGTGCAGTTACTGCTGCTGTTCCATTTGCATCACCACATGAAGCATCAGTTCCTGATACTGTACATGTTGGTAAGCTACTTGTTGCAATGATTACATCTGAAGTTGTCTGACAACCAAGGTCATCTGTAACAACTACTGTATAAGTTCCTGCAGCCAATCCAGTTGCAGTATCAGTTGATTGTCCATCACTCCATGCATATGTATAAGGAGCAGTTCCTCCTTGTGCAGTTACTGTTGCTGATCCATTTGCATCACCACATGTACTATCCGTAGATGTAATTGAGCTAGTTGGATTTGCACTAGATACGATGGTTACATCACAAATAGTTTGACAATTGTTTTCATCTGTAACAGTTACTTCATATAATCCAGCTGCAAGTTCTGTTGCTGTATCAGAAGTATCTCCATTACTCCATGAGTAAGTATAGTTTCCTACCCCACCATTTGTTTCGACTGTCGCCGTACCGTTGGCATCTCCACAAGTTGCATCTGTACCTGTAACTATACAAGTCATTGAAGTTGCAGGCTCAGTGATTGTAAATGTTTCTGTTCCAACACAACCGTTTGCATCTACAATATCAACTGTATAATCTCCAGCTCCAATTCCTGAAATATCTTCAGAACTATCACCAGTTGACCAAGTATAAGTGATTGGTGCAACTCCGTTGTTGACAGTAATGTCGATTGCTCCACCAAGATCTCCAAGACAAAGTACATCTGTAATTGCACCAGTGATTGAAACATCACATGGATTAACTGCAGCTTGATCTTCATCATCTTCTGACTGATCTCCGTCGTCGTTACCTGGTGTACTATCTGTGTCAGGGAAATCATTAGCCGTTATTTCTGCAACGTTAATGTAGTTTCCTGTAGCATTTACTTCTGCATCAAAAGTCACACTGATGATCTCACCGATATTTACCGAAAGGTTAGACCAAACAACATTAGAACCCACTTGTGATCCTCCATTACTTATGTTGGTCACGTTTGAGTATCCTGTTGGTATGTAATCTGTAATTTCAACTCCTGTTGCATCAACCAATCCTGTGTTACTAATTGTAATTGTAAATGTTACGATGTCTCCAACATTTGGAGATGCATCATCTACAACTTTATTAAGATCGATATCTGTTTCTGAAAGTGGCTCAACCAATACATTGTCTTCATCATCTTCTGATTGATCTCCATCGTCGTTTCCTGGCGTACTATCAACATCTCTCTGATTAGCTTCTGTAATCTCAGCCGTGTTGAAGTAGATTCCATCTAACTCGACTGTAGCATCGAAAGTCAAAATTATTGACGATCCTGCTTGTACAGCTAAGTTGATCCACTCGATTGATGAACCATTTACATTTCCATTGTTACTGACGTTTGTAAGATTACTAAATCCACTTGGAACATAGTCCTCTACATTTACACCAGTTGCTTCAAATATTCCGTTGTTTGAAATCTCCAAACTAAATGTCACAGTTGTTCCAACTATTGGAGTTGTGTTATTAACTGTTTTCACAAGTTCAAGATCGATTGGAGAATTAACTCCTGCATCAATTGTAAGATTTACATCTCCAGAATTAAGTGTGAATGGATCTGTGATTCCACTGATTACATCAGCATCACTATCAACCATATCATCTCCTCCTGCATCTTGAGTAATAAACTCATATCCTGTAGGTAATATAAACTCTACGTAGTATTCTGATGGAGGCAAGTCGGTAAACAAGTAGTTACCTAATGCATCTGTAATATCTGTAGCTGCTAGTGTGTTGTCAGCTGCGAAGTAAACATTTACTGTCACTCCAGCTAGTGGATCATCACCCGCATCATATAAATCTGTAGCTCCACCAACAACATCAATCCAGACTTGGTTTCCTAAAGTTACTCCTCTATAGATACCTGCATCAAGATCTTCATAATTCTCACCTGCACTAATTGTTACAGGATTTGAAATCATTGTATTTGGATCAATATCACTATCTAAAGTATCATCTCCATTATCTTGTAATGTAAAGTCATACAAGAATGGAGGCATTACTTGAATACTATATGTACCAGGTGCAAGATCTACGAATGAGTAGAATCCATTTGCATCTGTTGTTGTCATTGCAATCTCAGTTCCTGAAGCATCTAACAACTTCACAGCTACACCTTCAACTCCTGCTTCTGTAGGATCTTGTAATCCATTATAGTTGGTATCTTCGAATACGAAGTTACCTAAGCTTGCAAGTGCTACTGGATCAACTGTTACATTGTCTTCATCATCCTCTGATTGATCACCGTCATCATTTCCTGGTGTACTATCAGAATCAGTCTGGTCTGCTGCAGTAACTTCTGCAACATTTACATAATCTCCTGTTGCTTCTACAGTTGCCTCAAAAGTGAAGCTAATGCTTTCGCCATTTGCTAGATCAAATCCAGACCAAGTAATTGAAGAACCTGCTTCAGTTCCACCATTACTGATGTTTGCTATGTTACTATATCCGGTAGGAATATTATCTACTACTGAAATATTTGTTGCATCATCAGGACCTTGGTTGATAACCTCAATTGTAAATACTACAGTTGCTCCAACTAGTGGGCTTGCGTTGTTTACATTCTTTGTCAACTCAAGATCTATTGCACATTCAATTTGTCCAATTGTTACTACACAATCTGAAGTACATCCTTCAGCATCTGTTACAATTACTGTGTAATCGCCAGCAGCCAATCCTGATGCCGTTCCACCAGTCTGTCCATCGCTCCATGCGAATGAGTATGGTACAACTCCACCAGCTCCTGTCACTGTTGCAGTTCCATCTTCAGCCTCACAAGAAGCATCTGTTCCTACTATTGTACAAGTAGGCAACTCGCTTGATTCCAAAGTTACTGTGCAATCAGAAGTACATCCTGCTGCATCAGTTATAATTACTGAATAAGTTCCTGCAGTCAATCCAGTTGCAGTCTCTCCAGTCTGTCCATCACTCCATACATATGTATAAGGTGTTGTTCCTCCAGACCCTGAAACAGTCGCTTCTCCGTTATCTTCTCCACATGCAGTATCAGTTCCTACTATCGTACATGACGGCAATGAACTTGATCCGATGATCACATCACAATCTGAAGTACATCCTTCAGCGTCAGTTACTATTACTGTATAGATTCCTGGACCAAATCCATCTGCAGTTTCTCCAGTCTGTCCGTCGCTCCATGCAAATGTGTATGGTGCAATTCCTCCAGCTCCCGTTACGGTAGCCTCTCCATTATTTTCACCACAAGAAGTATCAGTTCCTACAATTGTACATGTTGGCAATTCACTTGAATCAATTGTTACTGAACAATCTGAAGTACATCCATCAGCATCTGTTACAATTACCGTGTAATCACCTGCAGCCAATCCTGTTGCAGTCGCTCCACTCTGTCCATCGCTCCATGTAAATGTGTATGGTGCAATTCCACCAGCTCCTGTTACAGTTGCTGTACCATTATCTTCTCCACATCCTGTGTCTGTTCCTGTAATTGTACATGATGGTAATTCACTTGAATCAATTGTCATTGTGCAATCAGAAGTACATCCTTCCGTATCCGTTACAATTACTGTGTAATCACCTGCAGCCAATCCTGTTGCAGTCTCTCCAGTCTGTCCATCGCTCCATGCAAATGTGTATGGTGCAATTCCTCCAGCTCCTGTTACGGTCGCTGTTCCATTATCTTCTCCACATGCTGTATCTGTTCCTACAATTGTACATGAAGGCAACTCGCTTGATTCTAAAGATACTATGCAATCAGAAGTACATCCCGCTGCATCTGTAATGACCACTGTATAGGTTCCAGCAGCTAATCCAGTTGCAGTCTCTCCTGTCTGTCCATCGCTCCATGCAAATGTATATGGCGCTGATCCTCCAGAACCTGTTACAGTTGCTTCTCCATTATCTTCTCCACAAACTGTGTCAGTTCCTACTATCGTACATGATGGTAAAGAACTTGATCCTATGATCACATCACAATCTGAAGTACATCCTTCTGCGTCAGTCACTATCACTGTATAGATTCCTGCTCCCAATCCAGTTGCAGTCTCTCCAGTCTGTCCATCGCTCCAAGCAAATGTGTATGGTGCAATTCCGCCAGCTCCTGCTACAGTCGCTGTACCATTGTCTTCTCCACAAGTAGTGTCTGTTCCTACTATTGTACAAGTTGGTAATTCACTTGAATCAATTGTTACTGTACAATCTGAAGTACAACCTTCAGCATCTGTTACAATCACAGTATAATCACCAGCAGCCAAACCTGTTGCAGTCGCTCCACTCTGTCCATCGCTCCATGCAAAAGTGTATGGTGCAATTCCGTCAGCTCCTGTTACGGTCGCTTCTCCATTATCTTCTCCACATGCTGTGTCTGTTCCTACTATCGTACATGATGGGAGTTCACTTCCCAATATATCTACTGTACAATCTGAAGTACAACCTTCAGCATCTGTTACGATCACTGTATACGATCCAGTTGCCAATTCTGTTGCAGTCGCTCCTGTCTGTCCATCGCTCCATGCAAATGTATATGGTGCAATTCCATCAGCTCCTGTTACGGTAGCTTCTCCATTATCTTCTCCACATGAAGTATCTGTTCCTACTATCGTACATGATGGTAGTTCACTTCCCAATATTTCTACTGTACAATCTGAAGAACAACCTTCAGCATCTGTTACAATCACTGTATATGATCCAGTTGCTAATCCTGTTGCAGTCTCTCCTGTCTGTCCATCGCTCCATGCAAATGTGTATGGTGCAATTCCATCAGCTCCTGTTACGGTTGCTTCTCCATTATCTTCTCCACATGAAGTATCTGTTCCTACTATCGTACATGATGGTAGTTCACTTCCCAATATTTC
>ENA-ORXT01006896-ORXT01006896.1-marine-metagenome-genome-assembly--contig:-NODE-6896-length-10349-cov-24.362928_pt1 | contig 10349 bp, 11 predicted proteins | sample MGYA00237868_ERZ511482 | MGnify/ENA metagenome assembly ERZ511482
CAACCTAGAAAATCAAGAAAATCATACAAGCTCAAAACTTTTACCCTGCCTACTGTCCCGTCTTAAGTTGGTTGTCGAATGACAGATGAGGTGGAGAAAGCAATGTACTTGAGGCAATTTGGCGTTTCCTTTGAAGCACTCACCAGTAGCTTCGGTCACGATCCAAGCTACTGGTATCGACTCCACCAAGGACTGGGTCGTCTCTCCATCGTCGGGACGACTGTCAAAAATCCCGATGCGATTCCAGCCAACCTCACTGCCAGGGGCTACGCATTAAAATCTTGAAAAGCAAGCAGACAAAAGGCTTGGATCGATCTAAAACCTCAAAAAAGACTTGATGTCTGCATTAAATTTAGATAAATGGTCAATATTTTCTACTTTTACATGTTTATTCAAAAGAAAGGATACAGGAAATAGAGAAGAGTTGTTTTCTGCTCATTTCTCGATTAAATTATTAATAAAAGTGTTTAATTTTTCACAAGATGGTGTAAAACTAGCGAAGCTGTCACCAGGGGCAATCTAGCCCGAAATCCTTACCCCATAAGCCTTTCAAAAACGCATTTTTTTAGATTAATTCCATAATCCTTCAAATCTAGCTGCCGATAGCTGTGTATACCTGACAGTGTTCTGAATATTGGCATGACCGAGATAATCCTGAATGGTTCTCGTATCTACTCCTTTATTCGCCAGATAATAGCCACAGGCATGACGGAGAAGATGAGCATGAACGATAAAGTCAAATCCAGCCAAATTACCCGCTTGATGAACAATATGGCTGATAGTTCTCTCGCTCAAAGGAGTACGACGATTGCCATTAAACACAAAAGGCGAAGGTGCGTAATCTCTTTTCAGTCTTTTCAAAGCCCTCATCTCATCACCTTGAAGTGGATGACGACCAGAACGAGAACCCTTAATACGTCTGATATAAATCGTTCCTTCAGATAAATCTGTGTCAGACCATCTCAAACGAGCAGCTTCAGTTCGTCTTAATCCATGACGATAAATCATCAAAATCAGGACAGAATTTCTGTAGGAATACCACCCACCTTTACTTTTTACTACCTCAATTAAAAGCTTTACTTCTGAAGCAGTAAGATGGTCGCGAGAAGTTTTGCAGCTTTCAGTGCTTGGTGTAGTTAGAATGGTCACAACTCACCCTCCCTCAATAGCTTGTCTTACCTCGATTGTAGAAAAAGTTAGGAGAATTGAACCAGTTACTTTTGCAGTCTCTGGTTAGAACCTGCAATATTTTTGGTTTAAATTATAAACATCCATTTATCAAAATATATATAACTAATGTCTTTAGAGCAGTATCGGTTGCCTGCTATTCTGTTTTCAATTTTCACTTTTTTCTTTGGTTTTGTAGCATACGCTTTTATATTGCAAGAACCTAGTGATTCTCAGTCTGGAATGTCTATGTTATCAAGTGGTGTTGTTGTGCCAACAAATAGTTTGTTCGCAATAGAAGGATGGGTTCGTACTGTATTAGGGTATGCTTCTTTACTTATTGCTTTGTTTTTTGGACTTGGAAGTATAGTATTAGCTAGCAAATATATAGACCTGAAAAAAAGAAGTTAATTTACTCTTCGTAACTGGTTACTCACTGAATAATGGAAGATAGTCACGCATAATATCTTTCATCAATGAAGCGAAACTGGCAACCAGAAGAACTAATCGAACACTGGACACTGATACCCTCTGAATTAGATCTCTTAACCAAGAAAACAGCTACCAATCGCTTGGGAATAGCTCTGTTACTCAAATATTTTCAGTACGAAGGTCGTTTTCCCACATCCAAAGCCGAAATTCCCAGTGAAGTCATTCGTTATGTTGCCCAAATTCTGAAGGTTTCTCCTGACAGATTTGATAGCTATGATTGGCAAGGGCGAACTATTAAAGCCCATCGTGCTATTGTTCGTGACTTTCTCGGCATTACTGAAGCAACTGTCAAAGATGCTCAAAACCTTACTAAGTGGTTATTAACTCAAGTTTTAGCCTACGATCTCAAACCTGAATCTCTCGAAATAGCAGCGTCAGAACGTTTGCACCATCTCAAAATTGAACCTCCCACACAAGAACGACTCCAACGCATTGTCCGTTCGGCGATTCGGAGTTTTGAAGATGGTTTTTGTAACAAGACTGCCCTACAGTTATCATTACCAGTCCGCACAAAGTTAGACGAGCTATTAAAAACCACTTCCGATACCGATCATTCAGAAGAATTAGAAGAGACGCAAAATAATACTCCTCACAATACTCCTTCTCCTCTGGCTATTCTTAAAAGCGACCCAGGACGCATCGGGCTAGATAGCTTAATTTCCGAAGCTGCCAAATTAGAACAACTGCGCCAACTAGAATTACCAGATAACCTCTTTGGTGGAATCTCCAATAAAGTTCTGCAAATCTACAAACAGCGCGTGGCTGTCGAACCACCGAGAGAACTACGCCGTCACCCAGATAGCCGTCGTTACACTTTATTATCTGCTTTCTGTTGGTTGAGAACTCAGGAAATCACCGATAAATTAGTCGAGTTATTGATTCAAATTATCCACCGCATCAATTCTAGAGCCGAAAGGCGAGTCAGCAAAGAACTTCTAGAGGACTTCAAAAAAGTTAGTGGTAAGACAGGTATTCTGTTCCAGTTAGCAGAGGCAGCAATGGATAAACCCGATGGGGTCATCAAAGAGGTCATTTATCCTGTGGTGGGTGAAACAACTTTGAAGAATTTGGTTCGGGAATTTAAATCAACGGGAACGGCATACAAGGAAAAGGTTTACACCGTTATGCGAAGTTCCTATGGCAACCATTATCGGCGGATGCTGCCCTTTCTACTCAACTTATTAGAATTCCGTTCCAATAATGAGATACATAAACCCGTCATTCAAGGCTTAGAACTCCTAAAAAAATACATCGGCAGTCGGGAAAGATATTATGATGAAGCGGAAAATGTACCTACGGATGGGATTATTGGAGCTAGTTTATCAGAACTAATCTTAGAAACTAAGGATGATGGTAGCGTTAAAATTAACCGTATCAACTACGAACTAGCAGTGCTTCAGGCTCTACGAGATGGACTGCGGTGTAAAGAGATTTGGGTAGTCGGGGCAAATCGCTATCGCAATCCTGAAGAAGATTTACCCACTGACTTTGAACAGCAAAAAGAAGCCTATTATCAGGCTCTCCAGCAGCCAGAAGATGTCGAAACATTTATTACCAATCTTCAGCAGCAAATGACAGATGGCTTGACTCAACTTGACCAAGGGATGCTGAAGAACGATCCAGTCAAGATTCTCACCAAGAATAACGGCTGGATTAAATTATCACCTTTTGCTGCCTCGCCCGAACCTTTAAATTTAAAACGCCTTAAGAAAGAAATCGAGCAGCGTTGGTCAATGACTAGCTTGCTGGATATGCTCAAGGAAACCGATCTGCGAGTCAACTTTACTCAGCACTTTAGAAGTGTCTCCAGCAGAGAAAATCTTAGTCAGAAAGTATTACAAAAACGCTTGTTAATTGACCTTTATGGGCTAGGAACGAATACAGGTATCAAACGTTTAAGCTTAGGAGAATTGGGAGAAAAATATCAAGACTTGCTCTACGTCAGACGTAAATTTATCCATAAATCCCAGTTAAGAAATGCCATTGCTGAGATTGTTAATGCTACCTTTGCCGCCAAACTGCCACAAATCTGGGGAGAAGGTACGACTACCTGTGCTAGTGACTCAAAGAAGTTCGGTGCTTGGGATCAGAACTTGATGACGGAATGGCATATCCGCTATGGCGGTCGAGGTGTAATGATCTATTGGCACGTTGATAAGAATTCAGCTTGTATTTATTCCCAATTAAAGACTTGTTCTTCATCGGAAGTAGCAGCAATGATTGAGGGTTTGCTGCGCCACTGTACCAACATGAAGGTAGAGAAAAATTATGTTGATAGTCACGGACAGTCTGAAGTCGCTTTTGCCTTCACTCACCTGTTGGGATTTAACTTAATGCCTCGACTCAAAGCAATTCACAAGCAAAAGTTGTACCTCCCTTCAACTGGTCAAAGTAATGCCTATCCTAATTTGAAACCAATTCTAACTCGCTCAATTAATTGGGATTTAATTCGTCAACAGTATGAGCAGATGATTAAATATGCGACAGCTTTGAGATTGGGAACGGCAGAGACAGAAGCCATACTCAAGAGGTTTACACGCTCAAATTTGAGTCATCCAACCTATCGAGCTTTGGCTGAACTGGGAAAAGTAATCAAAACTATTTTCCTCTGCAAATATCTACATTCAGAAGCTCTGCGTCGGGAGGTTAATGAATCGCTCAATGTTGTGGAGAGTTGGAATAATGCCAATGGATTTATCTTTTTTGGCAAAGGGAAAGAAATAGCGACTAATCGCATGGAAGACCAAGAGGTAGCAGTCTTATCTTTGCACCTATTACAGTCATGTTTGGTGTATGTGAACACGCTAATGATTCAGGATGTGTTGTCTGAACCAGAGTGGATGAAGATGATGAAACCAGATGACTTGAGGGCATTGACACCTCTAATTTGGAGTCATGTTAATCCTTATGGAACTTTCCGCTTGAATCTTGATGAAAGGCTACCAATTCAGATAGCTGCTTAATTTCAAGTTTGAAGTGTATACGGGGTAAAGGTTTCAGGCTAGATTGCCCCTGGTGACAGCTTCGCTGATACTGTTGGCGAAAGTAATCAGCAAGAGTTTCAAATGTAATTCTAAGCAAGTTAATTAGTACAAAGACTCTGTAAGTTAATGAAAAATTTCCATATAATTTGACAAGCTACCAAGGTATTGGGTTACGAGAATTGAAAAAACCTCCTGTCGAGCCATCAACAGGCAAGGTTGCTAACCAAACTGGTGTGTCTGCCCCTTCTTCAACAGAATGGGTCGCCATTTCTGTCCCCATGTCTGTACGACACCAATCAGGATCGGCTGAGTTAACTTTAATACCAGTGTCTTTGAGTTCTGCTGCCAACATTACTGTAAATGCGTTGAGCGCAGTTTTAGATGAGTTGTATGCCAAGGTTTTAGCGTAGTGGTATTTAGAATCACTGTGTTGAGTAAGTGAGCCACGTCCACTACTAATATTGACAATTCTACCTGCTTCACTTCTATAAATTAGAGGAAGCAGCACTTGAGTAGTCGCAACTGCACCAATAAAATTGGTTTCTAATGTCTGTCGAATAAGATTCAAACTAATTTCACTGGGTCTTTCTTCTCCGTCAAGACAAATACCAGCATTATTAACCAGAATATCTAGTTTGCCGTATGTTCGCTCTAGATAGCTATAGACAAGTTTGATACTTTCAATGTCAGTAACATCTAAGTACTGAAACTCAACATTCAAGCCAGTTTGCAACAATTGCTTTACAGCTAGTTGACCTTTAACATTATCCCGAATCGCCATAACAACTTTAATGTCTTGTTGAGCTAGCTGACGACTAATTTCAAAGCCAAGCCCTTTATTTGCTCCAGTTACAAGTGCAATCTTCTTTTGACTTAAACCCATAACTTATTTTCCGATTCGTAAGATTCAATAAAATACAGCCTCATACTAGCCAGTCTTGGGTTTGAGGGTCATAAAGTGAGAATAACGACTACGTGCTGTAGGAATATTATTCAACCAATCATTAAGACGACATAAATTTAGCCCAGCAGCCATAAATATATGTTGTAGATGAGTTTTAGCTAAACCAATATAGCGAGATTGACGCAAAGCCGAACGCCTGACACCTTGAGATATAGTACCTTCAATTCCTGCTCTTAGATTATAGGTTTTGAGAAATTCAGGAGTATGTTGGATTTCTCGGCGATGGTGAAGCGCGATATATTCTTGTTTCGGATGAACAGTCAGTCCCCTTGGTTCTGTTTTAGCACGAGTACAACGGCTACGGGAAGGACAAGTACCACAGTCATATTGAGAAAATCTAATATTAATTATTGGTTTCCCCTTCTTATCAGTTTTTGTAGTCCAAGTTTTACTTTGATGTCCTCTAGGACAAATAGCTACTCGCTTCTCCCAATCAACTTGAAAATTAGAATTGGCGAATTTGGGATGATGTTTAGCCTGCCAAGTAGGGTCATTGCGAACTGGACCAATTAATTCAACCCCATAATTTTCTTGAGCAGAAACTAAATGTCCTGCTGTTACATAGCCCAAATCCATCAAGTGTTCTTCTGGTTGTAATGATTTGCTTGATAAAGCTTGGTGAATTGGTTCAACTACTGCTTCGTCAGTGACAGTGGATAAGGTTGTCTGAACATGAGTAATAAAGTGAGGAGAGTCTTCATCGCAGATTTCAGTTACATGAGCTTTATAGCCTACCCAATTAGTGCTTCTTTTTGAACTATAGTGAGCCTCTATATCATAGGGTGAATGAATTGCTATGGTCGAGGGAGGCATCTCTTTAGGCGATCGCCATTGAACTTTTCCCTCAACAGGTGCGTAAAATTGCTGAACCCAGACTTGTCTGAGAATTTCTACAGCAGGAATATAACGTAACCACTCTGGGGTATTTTCCGCATAAATTTTTTTGAGTAAACCAAAACCATCTTCTCCCATTTGATTACCTAAAGTTTCCCGTTCAGAATCGAGTTTGGGCAGACGGTAATTTTCAACTCTTCTTCCATAACGATCGAACCAATTTTTCTTCAGTCGTTTAGCTAACCAATTTGGGGCAACCACCGCCAAACTATTGAGAGCTGCCCGCATTGTCTCCCCCAAAGTTTCTAGTCTGTTGAGAGGACGAATTGCAGCTAAAACATGTGTAGAATCGGTGCGTTGTCTCTTATGCCCTTTAATTAATCTTTTTTCTCGTAATTGTTCCAAAATTCGGTTTAGTAACAGTTCTTCAGACCCACCTTCAATCAAGCGTTTGCGAAACTCACTCAAAGCTGAGAAGTCAAATCCAGAGTCTTCCAAAGGCAGAGAAAGTGCATATTTCCAATCGATTCTTCCTCTTACTGCATCTGCTGCTTGACGGTCTGATAAGTTTTCCATGTATTGCATCACACAGATTAAAGCTAATCGCCAAGGCGACTGGGCGGGTTGACCTTTTACTGAAAATAAATCGATAAAGTCTTCATCAACGTAGATACTGCCCAAGGTATCTCTAATTTGTAGGTAAATATTTCCTTTAGGAAAAGCAGCACGGGCAACTCGTGCCGTTTCTTCTGGCACTGGTGGAATTGCTTTTGGATGTAACGACATTGATTCAGTTTCTCCCCAAATTACTACTTTCAGGATATCGGTTCTCTCCATGTAATACTTGGAAATCTGTTTCACCCGCCTCTGCCATGTAATATTTGAGAACTTGTCTGTCGTCTTACAAAGTCTTTGTACTAATTAACTTGCTTAGAATTACATTTGAAACTCTTGCTGATTACTTTCGCCAACAGTATCTTCGCTAGTTTTACCCCTACAAAGGTATTTTTCATGGTTTATTACCCATTTTTCTTAATTCCATTGTAGCTTACGTATGAAATGTAAGCGTATATAGCAATGCAAAATGAAATGTATGTCTACCTCCGACTATTACCCTAATAAGAGGTAAAAGTTAGAAGTAAACGAACTAAAAACAGACAGAGCAATGGTTTTAAGCAACAATTAACTTTACAACAGCTAGTTGACACGCAATTGATACGCTATTTTGAAAATTGACACTAAAAATAGATTATTTTATGTTATTATAATAATTGTTATAATCATGTCATAAACCCATGTACACGCTTAAGTTGACGACAGTAGGTTCATCTACAGGGGTGGTAATTCCTGTAGAAATGCTCAAAAGCATGAAGTTAGAGAAAGGAGACTCTTTGTACGCAGTCGAGACACCTGAAGGATACGTGGTGAGTCCGTATAATCCAGAAATAGAGAATCAGATAAAACAAGGTCGCGCTTTTATCAAGCAGAATCGTGAAGTTTTTAAAGCTTTAGCTGAGTGAGAGAGCCTATCTGGATCGATGCGAATGCGTTGCGTTTGCTGCATGGAGAAACTCTTGCCGAATTTGGAGGGCTTTCAGGCATCAGAGACGAAGGTTTATTCTTGTCTGCGCGATGCGAAGCATCTGACCAAGCAGAGCTTGGCACTGAACGCGAATGCGTTCGCGCCCGTCCGCAGAATCTTTTTGCCTATGAAAAGGTAACGAGCATTTCGAGACTGGCTGGAGCATATGCTTATGGCATTGCCAGAAACCACCCTTTTAACGATGGCAACAAACGCGCTGCTTTTTTGGCTATTGGTATGTTCTTGGCGATTAATGGTTTCTTATTAGAAGTAGAGCCAACAGAAGCAGTAAACACAATGTTGGCTTTAGCTGCTGGAGATCTATTAGAATTGGATCTTGTTAGTTGGATTGAAAAATTTATGGTTAAAGCTTGAGTGTAGTGTTGATTGACCAACGGTCAGAGCAGCGAGCATTAGATAATCTCTGACTCGTGAGAATTTTCCGCTCGTGTACTCTTTTAGTCAACTAGCAGTCTCTGGCTCTTTTGTTTTTCGCCCTTATTCTGGTTAGTTAACGTTTAATTCAAAACAGTAAAGCCTGTTTAATGTTAGTTTTTATCAAACAGGCTCAAAATATTAAGTTCGCAAGCGAGATCAATTTGGAATAACGTTTACCGCACAGGGTCCTTTCTTGCCTTGTCCGACTTCGTATTCTACTTTCTGTCCCTCTGCCAGAGTAGTGTCACCTTGAATTTCTGAAGCGTGAACAAAAAGATCTTTGCCTCCGTCATCTTGAAGTATAAAACCAAAGCCTTTTTCGTCATTAAAGAACTTTACAGTACCCGTACTCATACAGTTTTCTCTTTGCTAAATAAATAATCCAGTCGCTCAAAGTGTATCGTGAAAACATTGGATACAGTATGTAACTATATGCCCTAAAGGATTCCTTTCAGTTATGCTTGCGGTATCCTTTAGGACTCGAAGCGGTATCCGTGATAGACAAAATCAACAAAATTTAGTCATAGCTAGCTTATAGATGGGTAGAAAAGCTAATCCTACATGTGTTTATTGTGCCAAGAATTATCGCACTGAAGATGAGGCGAAAGAAAAGCATCCCGAATGTTATGTCGGACATAATTGTCGGATAAAACGCGGTCGTCTAAGAAATCCTGGAAAGGTAAATGCTAAACGCCGTCAGAATGCTGCTAAGAAAAAAGGCATCGCTACTGTAGAACCAATACTACCCGAAGCTTATCGGGCAGAACTAGAAATTTACGGCAAAGAAAACCAGTTCGTTCATGCGATCGCTCTCAAGATCTATCAGGGCAACAAGCTATCCCACCAGATGTTACCCCAGCATACTCAGGGACTGAGACAGACCGAGCTGGAAGAATATGTCAAAAAGCTTTTATCTCATCTAGAGACAGAGTATGGGGTCGATTGTTATGGTCTAATTTATTGGTTAAATCCTGCTGACTGTCCTGAATGTAAAAGCAAAGTATTTGCTAACTCGAACGACTATATATGAATGACGATGAATCGACTATTTGACTTTAAAGAAAACAATACTAAGGCAAAAATAATTAGTTTTTTTACAAATGATTCTCACGATCCTTTCGATCGAGAAGAAATTATACAGCAAACTGGAGTTTACTATGCTGAAGTGAGCTCTCACTATGATGACTCAAACAAATAATAAATTATGTATGTTAGATATCACCTTTGCTCAATTAATCCAAAGAGTAGATACAATCGGGTCTGCCTGTATCCGTGACGAGGTGAAGCTCAGACGTTCTGGAGAACTTATTTATTTTGGGAGCGAGCAGATTCTTGACAAAATAAATACCCTACTAGAAAAATCACAGCAATCGCAAGTTGATGAAACAGATACCAAAGTCGATCGCAGTTTTACTGATTTTCTGTCATCACTTACCCAGCAGAGCATTAGCACACTTTTTCTAGCCAAATACCTTCAGCCTCAGATAAGAGCAAACTACCAGAGAGAGACAACTAGATCGATTAAATCTTTGTCCGCAACAGAGGCTTTAGACGAATTAGCAGAAGATTTAATCGAGTCGGAAGTCTTTGCTCTAGCTCATGATGAGAATATCGAAGTTTGGATCGAATCAGTAAAGCGACATTTGAAGCTATATCCAAAAGTGAATACTCTACCAGAAATAGCTAAATCAAATGAATTGACCTTAGCCCAAGCATTTGTTGCAGCGTTATTCGGGCATTTTAAAATAGAGCAGCTTGGAGATTTTTATGAGGTCGAAGGACTTAAATTATTTTTGTAAATGCTTGTGTCGTATTAACTGTAGTTTAGACTAAAAAAATCATTAGAAAACAATTCAACCAGTTAAAAATAGCTGAATTGTGGATCTAA